>Ga0302319_10000390_pt1 | contig 99111 bp, 80 predicted proteins | sample Bog_T0_2_FD_203319 | JGI IMG/M metagenome (GOLD analysis project Ga0302319, IMG submission 203319) | Peat permafrost microbial communities from Stordalen Mire near Abisko, Sweden - Bog_T0_2 | ecosystem: Environmental > Terrestrial > Soil > Wetlands > Peat | place: Sweden: Abisko, Stordalen Mire... | reverse complement strand
CCCGCGGCAGTCGCCGAGTCTTCGTACTGCACTCCCACTGCGCGGCACTCCAGCGCCACCGCGTTGGCCCGGTCCTCGGCCGCGTGCGCCTGCTCGCGTGTCAGCGACGCCGTCTCCAGGTCGATCGTGCTGCACTCGGCGCCGAGATGAAAGCTCACCGTCTTCATCCCGTACAATTCTTCGAACACCGCCGATAGCAGGTGCTGCCCGCTGTGCTGTTGCATGTGGTCGAAGCGCCGCTCCCAGTCGATCGCGCCCGCGGCGCGCTCCGCTTCGAGCGGCGATTCGACGACGTGCGCGATGCGTTCGTCTTCGTCGATCACGTCCAGCACGCGAATTCCATTCAACGTGCCGAAATCGGCCGGCTGCCCGCCTGAGGCGGGGTAGAAGGCTGTCCGGTCGAGATAGATTCGCCGTCCGCCATCTTCGGCGCCGACGATTCGGGCTTCAAATACGCGTTGATAGGAGTCGTTGTAGTAAAGACGCTCGGTCATGGGAATTCGACCCGCCGGCTCGCGTTCAGGCGCTCAGCGCGCTATGACGATGCGGCTACACCCACTCCAGCGCGCCCTTTTTCCAGGCCCAGATGTAGCCGGCGACCAGGATCGCCAGGAACACGCTGACTTCCGCGAACCCGAACCAGCCCAACTGCCGGTAGCGCACCGCCCACGGGAACAGGAACACGGTTTCCACATCGAAGATCACGAACAGGATCGAGATGATGTAGAACCGCACCGTATAGCGCCCGCGCGAGTTCGACGCCGCCTGGATGCCGCATTCGTAGGCTTCCTGTTTGACCTGACCCGGCGTCGAAGGCCGGATCAGCGCAGCCGCCCACAACAGCACGACTGGAAACAGCAGTGCCACGATCAAGAACACGAACAGCGGCAAGTACCCTTCCGGCATGGCTTCAATATATCAACGTTCGCGACGGCCGGGTCCGCCCCCGGCCGCTGGTAGAATCTAGGTTTGCCTGATTCGTCCATCGTCTTCACTCCGCGGGCCCGATTCCATCTGCCCGGGACCCTGTTTCTGCGCGTCCTGGTCCAGCGCCGCAACCTTATCGGCCAGCTCGTCCGCCGCGACTTCGAGCAGCGCTTCGTCGGTTCCATCGCCGGCTGGGTCTGGACTCTGATCCACCCCCTGGTCATGCTCCTGATCTGGGTTTTCGTCTTCCAGACCGTCCTGCACGTCCCCACGCCGGCTTGGGCGGCCCACAAAAACTTCGCCGTCTATCTGCTCTGCGGCTACCTGCCGTGGCTGCTGTTTTCGGAAGCCGTGGTGCGCTCGGCCGGCTGCCTCGTGGACCACGCCACCCTGCTCACCAAAACCGTCTTTCCATCCGAAGTTCTGCCCGTCACCATCTTTCTCTCCTCGCTCATCTCGAACGCCTTGACCGTCCTCATCGCCGTGGCCTCGGTCCTGATCACCGAGCATCGCCAGCCCTGGACCCTCGTGTTCCTGCCGCTGCTCGTGTTCATCGTCGCCCTGCTGTCGATCGGCGTCAGTTGGATCGCCGCCAGCCTGCAGGTTTATCTGCGCGACACCGCCCAATTCGTGCAGGTGCTGCTCAATGTCTGGTTCTGGTGCACGCCGATTCTTCTGGACGATGCCAACTTCCCCCCGTGGGCCCGCGCCGCCGTGCACTGGAACCCGCTGACAGCCGTCGTCCGCGCCTATCGCCAATGCCTGCTGATCGGCCAGTTGCCGAACTGGCGCGACCTGGCGCTCTCGGCCGCGCTGTCGGCCGCAGTGTTTGTTGTGGGCGGCCTCTTCTTCCGCCGCTTGAAGCGCGGCTTCGCCGACGTCCTGTAGTCTGGATGATTAGGCTGAATGATTGGAGATCGATCGCGCATGAACTGCACCCGACGGGGTTTTTTCGCTTCTGCCGCCACGCCGCTGCTGGCCCGGACCCTGATGGCTCAGAAGGCTCCTGTCTCCGCGCGGCCCAACCTCGTGCTGATCGTCGCCGAGGACCTCGCGGCGTGGATGCTCGGCTGTTACGGCAACCTCGAGATTAAGACTCCCAACCTCGACCGCCTGGCCGCCTCTGGCGCCCGATTTGGAAATCACTTCCTGTGCACGCCCGCCACTTCGGCCAGCCGCGCCACGCTGCTCACCGGCCGCATTCCGCGCCAGCACGGCATCGCCGACTATCTCACCTCCGCGCCGCGCCAGAATCCGGAGCGCGGCCAGTCCGCGCCCCCGCCCTCCTTCGCTGCGGAAGTGCTGCTCTCCGACGTGCTTTCCACGGCCGGCTACCGCTGCGCTTTCGTCGGGCGCTGGGACCTCGGCCACGACGAACGCCCCGGCCACGGCTTCTCCGAAACGGTTACGCTCCCGGCCGGCGACCCCGTTGCCATCGACCCTTCGCTGTTCCTCAATGGCGAACCCACGCCCGAGACCGGCCCTACGCCCGCCGTCCTCACCCGGCGCGCCTGCGCGTTCATCGAGCATCCGTCTTCCGCCAACCCGTTCTTCCTCGTCGTCTCTTACCCCGGCGCCGGTCCGGCTTACGACGGCCTGACGGCAAAGTACCTGGATCTATATAAAACCGCGGGCTTCCAGACCCTCGGCATCCAGCCTGCTTCCCCTTCCGCGCTCGACGGGAAAGACCGGCTGGCCGACCCGCTCGCTTCCATCCGCCAGGCGGCCGCCGCGGTCTCGGCGCTCGACGAACAGGTCGGCGCCGTCCAGCGCTCGCTCATTCAGCGCGGGCTGTTCGAGAACACGCTGGTCGTTTTCACCAGCGTCTCCGGACAATTCCTCGGCCGCCACGGTCTATGGGGCTCGGGCTACGCCTCCAATCCGCCCAACTTCTTCGAGGAATCGATTCGCACCCCGCTCATTCTGAGTTGGCCCGGACATTTCCCCACCCAGTCCCTCCGTCCCGAACTGGTGGGCCTCGTCGATTTCGTTCCGACGGCCTGTGAAGCCCTCGCCGTCGCGCTCCCTTCCGCGCGCAACCTCTCCGGCCGCAGCTATCTGACCATTGCCACCGGGAAACCCCTGCCCAAACGCCACCCCTGGACCGATCTCGTCCTCGGCGAATTACGCGCCGCCGACATGGCCCGCGATAGCCGCTTCAAGCTCGTTCTTCGTCCCGAAGACCAGGGGCCTGGCGAATTCTACGACCTGCGCAACGATCCCGGCGAACGCACCAACCAGTATTCGAACCAGGCCTTTGTCGACGACCGCGACCGCCTCGCCGCGGCCCTGCGCACCTGGCACGAAAAGTACCCGGGCTGAGCCTTTTCGTGCTCTCCGCCCGCGCGGACCTCGTCGCAGGGTGCGCAATCCGCAACCCTGTTCTGTGACCGGACGCAGCCTGCATTTGTGGGTTGCGGCCCTCGCCGGGCAGCATCGCGCGGGCCATTTTGAGCCATTATTCTCTATCCATACTAAATATATTTAAATCTATCCGTGCGCGGCTGGCTCTCACCCCAAAGGCAGCTCCAGAATGCACTTGTTCGCGGCGCAATTGATTATATCTATATTTGGCATGTTTAATTTTAGTACTACTCCCACTCCAGCCCATTCTGAGCCCGCCCATCCTGTTCCCGGCCAACCCTCCAGCGTGCCTATGGTCAGCATTCGCTTTCGTTAGCCGATCCGGAGGCGATAGGCTTCGCCCGTAGCGCCTGCATCGGTCCACGAGACCGGCAGAACCACGGCAGGTAGCGTTATATTCAAAATAACCAATTAAGAATGAGTAGTTTAGAGAGCAGATCCGCCTCTAAGCGGCGGCTCGGTCGCCACCCCTTCCGCCTCGCCATTTCGACAGATTCCAGACGTCTGTCCCTAGCGCGTGGCGCCTCGAACAGGTCGCCTCCCTCCCGATGAGTTTCCCGCCTCCTGACCACCTCCGGACTTCCCTGGCCAGTTCCCTGGAACCGACCTTGGAGCAGGCAAAGTCCCAGTCGCGGTGAGCGCGCTAGTACTTTGTCCCATTACTGAATGCACTCTAAAATGAGACCAATGGTCTACTGCGAAAATACCCTGTACCCACTAACCTGTGGGTGGACGGGTCGTTGGACGGGGCAGACAAGACCGGGTTACTAAAAACCCGGCAAGTGATTACTTCGCACCCACACCGATTGACTCATTGACTGCGGCGGAAATCGTTGGAAACGACGAATTTGGAGATCTTTGCCCGCTCCCGGGAGACTGTGCCTATGCGTTCCTATACAGAAAACTCGACAACCCACTTTTCTCAGACCGCTGCGCCTGCCGCGGTTCTAGCCTCCTCCACTTTGAGGACGGCAATCCTGCGCGTTTTGGGCATGCTGCTACTGGCTTTGGCTCTCATGAGCCTGGCCCGCGCTGGAAACATTACTGTGACTCTGGACCCCAACTGGAGCGATTACGGCACCTACAGCTACACCGTGGCCGGAGTCACCTACACCAGGTACACGGGACCGTATGAAGCCACCCTCACTGGGGGGATTTACGGCAGCGGCACGCTGGCATACCTCTCCTGCTTCGACATCAACGTCGACACTAACATTGGCACACTCTACACCGGTTCCCTCACAGCGCCTACCGGCAAGACCCAACTTGAGGTGGCCTGGCTGATGAATCAGTTGGGCTTGGCCGGCGGCTACTACGCTCCGCTTTCCACCACCGGCCCCATCGGCATGGCCATCTGGCAGTTGGAGGACCCGAGCTCGATCAATCCCGCACCTTTCGTCGAGGATCCCGCTGCGCAGCCCTGGGTCACGAACGCAGTTAACGCGGTCACCAGCGGCGCCTGGACCGCCGCGGATGCGGCGCAGCACCCCTTCTGGACCCCGGATAATCTCTCTGCCGCTCAACGGTTCGGGATTGTGGAACTCGCGCACAGCGCGCCTGAGCCCGGCAGCTTCGCCCTGGTGGGCGCCTCGCTCATCGGCGTCGGCCTCCTGCTCCGCAAGCGTTTGACCGGAAACTGAGCGCAATTCCATTCTCTTCCTTCAGCCCGCCGGCGGATGCATAGGCTCCGTCGGCGGGTTCTGATTATCTGGAATGCGAATTCTGCCCTGCGTTCCCAGGAACGCCTAGACGCTGCTCAGGCCGCTTTCCCGGTGAGCTTCTCGTAGACCAGCGCCGCCGCGGCCACGTCCTCCACGCCCAGACCGAGCGATTTGAAGATCGTCACCCCACGCGGCCGCTGGAACCGGGCTTCGGCCGCCAGCCGGCCGAGTTCGACCAGCCGCAACTGGCCCCACTCACTCTGCGGCACGGCCAGCAGCAGATCGCCCGCCTCGATCCTGGCCTGTTCGATGGAGTCCACGGCGATCAGCCCGGCCGAGCGCACCAGTTCGCTCGGAATCTCGCGCCGGTCGGCCTGGTTCGCGCCCGTCGCATTGACGTGCGCCTCTTCTTCCACCCACGTGCTTTCGAGCACCGGTTCCTTGGCATACGTCGCCGTGATCACCACCTGGGCGCCGCGCACGCACGCTTCCGCCGTCGGCGCAGCCGTCACCTCGACGCCAAACGCCGCGCTGGCCCGCGCCGCGAAGCTCTCCCGCTTCTCCGGCTTGCGGCTGTACACGCGCACTGCCTGCGCCCGGCGCACCGTGAGCACCGCCTCGAGCTGGGTCCACGCCTGCGTGCCGCTGCCGATCAGCGCCACCGTGCTCACCTCCGCCGGAGCCAGCAGGTCCGTCGCCACGCCCGTCGCCGCTCCGGTGCGCATCTGGCCCAGGTGGTTGGCCTCGATCAGCGCCAGCGGCTCCGCGCTCGCGGCATCGTACAGCAGCACGTGGAAGTGCATCGCGCCGCGCTTCACGTTGGTGGCGTAAATCTTCGTCCCCAGGTAGCCGCCCCAGGCCCCGGCCATTTGGTGCATCACCGTGCCCGTCGCGAGCATCAGCCGGCGACGCGGGACGTTCACCGCTTCCCCGCGCCCCAGCGCCGCGAAGCACTCCCGCATGCGCGCCACGCATTCGCCCATCGGCAGCAACTCGCGCACCTGTTGTTCGCTAATCTGCAGCACAACCGCCCCCCAGTCTGCGATCTAGAATCCGCGCCTGGCGGGCGCTTCGGCCGAGGGCTACTACGCCCCGCGGCTGCCGCGCCAGCTCAGTTCTTCGCCGCTTCCTTCTTGTCCGGATCGATGCCCAGATCGTATAGCGCCTGGTGCGCCTTCTGCGCGTCGAATTGGCCCCAACGCGCGAGTTGCGCCAGCGCCGACGCCGCAATCGACTCCGCGTCCACCTCGAAGAACCGGCGCAGATGCGGGCGGCTGTCGCTGCGCCCGTAGCCATCGGTCCCCAGCGCCACCAGCCGCCCGCTGAGCCACGGCGACAGTTGGTCCGCCAGCACCTTCATGTAGTCGCTGGCCGCCGTGATCGGGCCTTGCGTGCCTTCCATCGCCTGTTGGATGTACGGCTTCCGCGCCGCTTCGGCCGGATGCAGCCGGTTCCATCGTTCGACGCTCAGCGCCTCGCGCCGCAGCTCGTTGTAGCTGGTCACGTTCCACACGTCGGCCGGAATCTGGTAGCGCTCCCACAGCAGCCGCTGCGCCCGCAGCGCCTCGTTCAGCATCGCCGCGCTGCCCCACAGTTGCACTCGCGCCGGGCCCTGCTCACTCCGGCTCACCCTGTAAATGCCCTTCAGGATACCCTCAATCGTGCCTTCCTCCTGTGGCAGTGGCGGTTGCGGGTAGTTCTCGTTGCCCAGCGTCAGGTAGTAGAACACGTCCTCGTTGGCCTCAAACATCCGCCGCAGGCCGTCGCGGATGATCACCGCAATCTCGTAGGCGTAGGCCGGATCGTAGGAGACGCAGTTCGGCACCGTCGACGCCAGCACCTGGCTGTGGCCGTCCTCGTGCTGCAACCCCTCGCCGTTCAGCGTCGTCCGCCCCGCCGTCGCGCCCAGAAGGAAGCCGCGCCCGCGCGCATCGCCCACTGCCCAGATGGCGTCCCCCACCCTCTGGAACCCGAACATCGAGTAATAGGTGAAGAACGGGATCATCGGCTGGCCGTAGTTCGAATACGCCGTCGCCGCCGCCGTGAAATCCGCCAGCCCGCCCGCTTCCGTGATGCCCTCTTCCAGAATCTGGCCGTCCGGCGCTTCCTTGTAGTACAGGAACTGCTCGCTGTCCACCGGCTTGTAGAGCTGGCCCTCGGGCGCGTAAATCGAGATCTGCCGGAACAACGATTCCATGCCGAACGTGCGCGCCTCGTCCGGAATGATCGGCACCACGCGCTGGCCCAGATCCTTGTTCTTCAAGAGCGTCTTCAGGATCGACACAAAGGCCATCGTCGTCGAGACCGGACGCCCTCCCGAGCCCTTCAGCGACTCCGCAAACTCACTCAGCTCCGGCACCGCCAGATGAACCACCGTGTTCAGACGCGCCGGCAGCGAGCCGCCCAGCGCCTTGCGCCGCGCCTTCAGATACTCGATCTCCGGCGAATCTTCCGGCGGCCGGTAGAACGACACCGTGTGCACCGTATCTTCGGGAATCGGGATGCGGAACCGCTCGCGCAGCTTCAGCAGTTCGGCTTCGTTCAGCTTCTTCTGCTGGTGCGTCGTGTTGCGCCCTTCGCCCGCCTCGCCCATGCCGTAGCCCTTCACGGTCTTGGCCAGGATCACCGTCGGCTGGCCGGTGTGGCGCGTCGCCCGCAGGTAGGCGTTGTAGACCTTCACCGGGTCGTGCCCGCCGCGCCGCAGCATGCCCAGTTGGTCGTCCGAGTAGTTGGCCACCAGCTCCCGCAGTTCCGGGTCTCGGCCGCACAACGTTTCGCGCACATACGCGCCGCCGCGCACGCTCATGGCTTGCAGTTCGCCGTCCACCAGTTCCTGCAGCCGGCGCATCAGCACGCCGTTCTGGTCGGCCTTGAACAGCGGATCCCAGTCGCTGCCCCACACCGCCTTGATTACATTCCAGCCCGCGCCGCGGAACTGCGCCTCCAGCTCCTGCATGATGTTGCCGTTGCCGCGCACCGGCCCGTCCAGCCGCTGCAGGTTGCAGTTGATCGTGAAGATCAGGTTGTCGAGTTTCTCGTTGGCCGCGATCTGCAGCGCCCCGCGCGATTCCGGTTCGTCCATCTCCCCGTCGCCCAGGAACGCCCACACCTTGCGATCCGTCACCGGCAGCAGGCCCCGATGCTCCAGGTAGTGCATGAACCGCGCCTGGTAAATCGCGTTGATCGGGCCCAAGCCCATCGACACCGTCGGGAACTGCCAGAAATCCGGCATCAGCCACGGGTGCGGATAGGAGCTCAGCCCCGGCGTTTCCCGCAGTTCGTGGCGGAAGTTCTTCAGATGGTCTTCCGTCAGCCGTCCTTCGAGGAACGCGCGCGAATACATGCCCGGCGAGGCGTGGCCCTGGAAGTACACCAGGTCGCCCGGCTGGTCGCCGATGCGCGCCCGAAAGAAGTGGTTCATGCCGACTTCGATCAGGGTCGCCGAGGAAGCGAAGGTCGAAATGTGCCCGCCAATGCCGTCGTCATACTTGTTGGCGCGCACCACCATCGCCACCGCGTTCCACCGCACCAGGCTCTTGATGCGCCGCTCCAGTTCTCTGTCGCCCGGGTACGGAATCTGCTCCTCGACCGGGATCGTGTTGACGTACGGCGTGTTCATGCCGAGCACGGCCGGCGCGCCCTGCTTTGTCGCCGCGATGGCCAGACGCTCCAGCAGATAGCGCGCCCGCTCCGGCCCGCCGTCCTCAATCACCTGGTCCAGCGCTTCCAGCCACTCCCGGGTCTCTTGAGGATTCAGATCCTCGGATTTCGCCACACGCGTCTTCAGCATGCATCTCCAGAGCGGAACGTTACCTCAATCTTATCTACCCCTTACTGATGCGGGCAATCCGCTGCCGGTCGCGTCCAATAGCGGAGCTGGCGCCGCTTCTATCGCATCGCGCGGCCGGTTCGCCCGAAACTCGCCGGTCAAGCGCCGCCGTTAGCCGGTCCCGCGCCGAAGGGCCGCGGTTCGCGCAACGCCTTCAGCCGGTCGCGTAGTTGGGCCGCTTTTTCGAACTCGAAACTCCTGGCCGCGTCGCGCATCTTGCGTTCCAGTTCCTCGAGGAACGAGGCCCGCTGCTCGGGCGTGAGCTGCTGCAGTTCCGGCTCCGGCTCGTCGATCTCCGGCGTGACGTAGTCGGCTTCCGTGATGGCAATGAGGTTCGAGTCGATGGGCTTCACGATCGACTCCGGCGTGATGCCGTTCTCCTCGTTGTAGGCCACCTGCACGCGCCGCCGCCGGTCGGTCTCGGCGATCGCGCGGCGCATCGAGTCGGTCATCACATCGGCATACAAGATGGCCCGGCCGTTGATGTTGCGCGCCGCCCGGCCGATGGTCTGGATCAGCGAACCGGTCGAGCGCAGGAAGCCTTCCTTGTCGGCATCCAAAATGGCCACCAGCGTGACCTCCGGCAGATCCAGACCCTCCCGCAGCAGGTTCACGCCGATCAGCACGTCGATCTCGCCGCGGCGCAGGTCGCGCAGGATCTTCACGCGGTCCAGGGTCGAGACCTCCGAGTGCATGTAGCTGCACTTGACGCCCAACTCCGAGTAGTACTCCTGCAAATCCTCCGACATGCGCTTGGTGAGCGTCGTGATCAGCACCCGCTCGTTGCGCTCCGCGCGCTTGCGGATCTCGCCCAGCAGATCGTCCACCTGTCCGCGAATCGCCCGCACTTCCACCGGCGGATCGACCAGCCCGGTAGGCCGGATGATCTGCTCCACCACCACGCCGGCCGTCTTCGTCATCTCGAACGGCCCCGGCGTCGCCGAAACGTAGATCGTCTGATGCACGCGGTTCTCGAACTCCTCGAACGTCAGCGGCCGGTTGTCCAGCGCCGACGGCATCCGGAACCCGTAGTTCACCAGCGTCTCCTTGCGGTTGCGATCGCCGTGGTACATCCCGCCGATCTGCGGCACGGTCTGGTGCGACTCGTCGATGAACAGAAGCGCGTCCGACGGCAGGTAATCGAGCAGCGTTGGCGGCGGCTCCCCGGGCAGCCGCGACGTGAAGTGCCGCGAATAGTTCTCGATGCCGTGGCAGTAGCCCACCGTGCGCATCATCTCCAGATCGAACCGCGTGCGCTGCCACACCCGCTGCGCTTCCACCGCCTTGCCTTGCTTTTCCAGTTCCGCGTGCCACCACTCGAGCTCGGCAGCGATGGAACTCATCGCCTGCTCCTTGGTGTCGTTGCTCATCACGTAGTGCGTCTTCGGATAGATCGGCAGCCGCAGATAGGTCTGCCGCACCTGGCCCGAGAGCGGGTCGATCTGCGACAGCGATTCGATCTCGTCGCCCCACAGTTCCACGCGGTAGGCCCAGTCGTCGTAGGTCGGGAAAATCTCGATGACGTCGCCGCGCACACGGAAACTCCCGCGCCGGAAATCGCCGTCGTTGCGGTCGTAGAGGATCTCCACCAGCCGCGCCGTGATCTGTTCGCGCCGCAGCTTCTGACCCTTCTCGAGCATCAGCAGCATGCCGTAGTAGGCTTCCGGCGAACCCAGTCCGTAGATGCAGGAGACCGAGGAAATGATCACGCAATCGCGGCGCTCGAACAGCGACCGCGTCGCCGACAACCGCAGCTTGTCGAGCTCTTCATTGATGGTCGCCTCCTTCTCGATGTATAGGTCGGCGGCCGGGACATAGGCTTCGGGCTGGTAGTAATCGTAGTAACTGACGAAGTACTCGACCGCATTCGACGGGAAGAAGTTCTTGAACTCCTGGTAGAGTTGTGCCGCGAGGATCTTGTTGTGAGCCATGATCAGCGCGGGCCGCTCGAGCGCCTCAATCACCTTGGCCATGGTGAAGGTCTTACCCGAACCGGTGACGCCCAGCAGCACCTGGTGCTCGTCGCCGTCCAGTATGCCTCGAACAAGCTGCTCGATCGCCTCGCCCTGGTCCCCTCGCGGCTTGTAGTCGATGCCCAGGCGGAAGCTCATGTCTATTAGTCTAAGGGGGCGCGGGAAATCGGCGGCGACCCGCTCCGCGCGGCTACTTCTTCCCGGTGCTGCGATCCAGCGCCGCGTTGAATTCGCATCCGATCATGGCGACTAGGGCCAGCATGTACATCCACACCAGGAACGCCACTACGGCTCCGACGGAGCCATACAGCACGCTGTAGTTGCCGAAGTTGCGCACGTACCAGGCAAACGCCTGGGTCAACGCCAGCCACAGAACGGTGGCCAGCATCGCACCCGGCAGCAGCTTGCGGTGGCCCTTGACGTCCGGTCCCAACCAATACAGCATCGTCGTCACCAGGCAGATCGAGGACAGTGCGACGGCGTAGCGGATCAGGCGCCCGAAGAAGCGAATACCGGGGCGGAGCATGTCATCCGCTCCCAGGACGCCCAGCGATTGGAGCAGGTTGGTTTCCACCCAGTCGCCGAGCAGGATCAGAGCCGTCGCACCCACCGCCGGCAGCATGCTCATCAGCACTAATGCGATTTGGATTGCGAACTGATGGACGGCGCCGCGCGTGTCGCGCTTCTCGTAAGCCGCCTGGAAGGCCTGCATCAAGGTGGACACGACGCCGGAGGCGGCCCACAGCGATAGCAGCACGGCTGCGATTCGCAGCGACTGCGGATGCGTAATGTGCTCGGTGAACCAGGCCTGGAGGAGCTGTTCGACCTCCGGCGGCGAAACCGAATACAGCAGGTTCGCGACGCGCCGCGCCACCTCGGGCGCGTCCGCCGCAAACAGCGCGGCAGTGGTGACGGCAAAGACGGGGAAAAAGCTCAGCAGCGCCGAGTAGGAGGCGCCCTTGGCGTAGCCCAGCGCGCCGTGCTGGTAGATGTCCATCGGCAGGCGCTTCAGTGCCTGCGTCCACGACACCGGCTTCATGCGGCGCCTCGGCGGCGGAGTTCGGGAATGCGCGGCATCCTTCTCCGTATTATCCGACCCGGAGGAGCGCGCGTCGAGGAATTCGACATTCGAGCCCGGGCCAGTGCGCTAGCCTGTGAGGAACGGGAGATGCCTTTCATGAAACGATTGGTGCTGGCAATCATGCTTACGTCCGCTGTGGTCATGGCCACTGATTTTACAGTCACTTTTCCGAAAACCCGCAGCGAGCGGCCGCTGGACGGGCGCTTGCTGCTGCTCCTGTCCACGGACCCTTCGGCCGAGCCGCGCTTGCAGATCAACGACTCGCCCAACACCCAGATTGTCTTCGGCACCGACGTCGAAAACTGGAAGCCGGGCACCCCTGTACGCGTCGGCGATAACGCCTTCGGCTATCCCATCCGGACGCTCTCGCAATTGAAGCCCGGCGAGTACACAGTGCAAGCCCTGCTCAACCGCTACGAGACCTTCCATCTCGCCGACGGGCGCATCGTCAAGCTGCCACCCGATCGCGGCGAAGGTCAGCAGTGGCAATCCAAGCCCGGCAACATTTATAGCCAGCCGGTCAAGCTGACCATCGGCCCGGGCGGTCACCCGGTCACGCTCACGCTCGATCAGGAGATCCCGCCGATTCCTCCGCTCAAAGACACTCAGTACATCAAGCACATTCGCATCCGCAGTGAACGGCTCTCCAAGTTTTACGGCACGGATATGTACCTCGGCGCGCACGTCCTGGTGCCGGCGGGCTTTGACGAACACCCGCAAGCGCGCTACCCGTTGATCATTTTTCACGGCCACTTTCCCGGGGATTTCGGCGGCTTTCGCACCGAGCCGCCGGACCTGAATCTGAAGCCCGACTACAGCGAACGGTTCCACCTCGCCGGCTACAACAAAATCGAGCAGCGGGAGGAGTACGACTTCTACAAGCAATGGACCGGCGCAGATTTCCCGCGCATGCTGATCGTCGAAATCCAGCACGCGACTCCTTACTACGACGACAGCTACGCCGTGAATTCGGCTAATGTCGGGCCCTATGGCGACGCCATCATGTACGAGCTGCTTCCCGAGATCGAACGCCGCTTCCACGGGATCGGGCAGGGCTGGGCGCGGTTCACTTATGGAGGCTCGACCGGCGGCTGGGAGGCCCTCGCGGTGCAGCTGTTCTATCCCGAAGAGTTCAACGGCGCCTTCTGCGCCTGCCCCGACCCGATCGACTTCCGCGCCTACACGGTGATCGACATCTACAAAGACAAGAACGCCTTTTTCCTCGAAGGCCCGCACATGCGCGTGCCGCGCCCGGCCATGCGCAACTATCTCGGCCAGATCAGCGCGACAGTCGAGGACACGAACTACCTGGAGCTCGCCCTGGGCACGAAAGCGCGCTCCGGCGGGCAGTGGGACATCTGGGAGGCGGTCTTCTCACCCGCCGGTCCCGACGGTTACCCCATGCGGCTGTGGGACAAGACCACGGGCGAGATCGATCACACGGTCGCCGAAGCGTGGAAGAAGTACGACCTGCGTTATCAACTCGAGACCAACTGGCCGACGCTGGGGCCGAAAGTGCGCGGCAAGCTGCACATCTACGTCGGCGAGGCGGACACCTACTACCTGAACAACGCCGTGTATCTGATGGAGGATTTTCTGAAGAAGGCTGCGAACCCTCCCGCCGACGCCGAGGTGGCCTACGGCGCGCGCGCCGAACACTGCTGGAACGGCGACCCCAATCAGCCCAATGCCATCAGCCGCCTGCGCTACAACACCATGTACGTGCAGAAGATCGTAGAACGCATGGAGCAAACGGCGCCCGTCGGCGCGGATCTGAAGAGCTGGCGCTACTGATCCTTCTTCACCGCGTCCTCCTCTCCGAGCCGCAATCTCGTAACTGAGCCGCGACCGTCAGGGAGCGGATGCGTTTCTGAGCCGCGACGCAAAGGAGCGGTCGTGTTGTGACGGAGCCGCAATCCTGGGGACGCGGTCGCTCATTCTGCTCCGCGAACATCTAGGCCTGCGGCCCATCCCGTTTCCTGCGGCGCTGCAGCATATACAGCACCGCGAACCCGAGCGCGGGCAGCACGGCGGCGACGATGCCCAAGCCCACCGAGAGCCAGTCGTGCGAGTTGGGATCGTTGTACGCTTCCTGCTCGACTATGCCCAGATGGCCCAGCAACGCCCGCGCCTGCTGGCTGGCCGCGGCGAAGCGCGGCTCCTCGCTGACCAGCTCCGCCGTGAGCACGCCCGCGCGGGTCAGGAATAGCCAGAAGCGATTCGCATCCTTCCGTCCGCCGCTTTCCGCGGTGTCGAGGCTCCACTCAAGCCGCGCCGTCTTGGCGTCGTAGCGCGGTTTGTCGCGCCAGCCCAACAGGTCCAGCGTCTCGCGTCCGGCCTGGCGGCGTGCCGCATTCGCCTCCCAATTGCCGCGCTTCAGCGCCGCCACGATGTCTTCGACGGTCGGCTCGGGCTTGCTCACACCGAGCTTCTGATACGGTTCGTAGCTGAAGACCAGGAACCAGTCCAGGCTCGTCGGCGCGACCACGGCCAGTTCGTCGCCGGCGGCCGGATTGCCGGTGGCTTCGAGGAAGCGGCGCGCTTCGCCGCGATCGGCGGAGATCATCCCGCGCGGCAGGCTCAGCGCGCCCACGCCGGCCAGCGTCAGGGTGCGCGGGCCGAACTGCCAGTGGATTTCCGGGACGGGCGCCGCGCCGGCGGCGGCCAGCATCAACAGCATCATCCAGGGCAGCATGCGGCGGGGCCTCACGAAAGGGTTATCCGAGTTTCCGCCGAACAATCTCAGTCGCCGTGTGCGGGTCGGCCTGGCCGCGCGTGGCCTTCATCACCTGGCCGATGAAGAACGCCATCACCGTGGTCTTGCCGGCGCGGTACTGCTCGACCTGTTTCGGGTTGGCGGCGACCACGCCGTCAACGATCCGCTCCAGTTCACCCGCATCGGATATCGATTTCAGGCCCTCGCGCTCCACGATCACCGGCGCCGGCTCGCCCGTCCGATACATCTTCGCGAGAACTTCCTTGGCCAGCTTGCCCGTCAACTCGCCTTTGACGATCAGGGCCACGAGTTCGGCCAGGTTGGCGGCGGAAACCGGCGACTCCTCGATCTCTTTGTGATCGGCCTTCACGAGCGCCGCCAGGTCGCCCGTGGTCCAGTTGGCGGCCAGCTTCGGATCGCCCGATGCCTCCGCGACTTGCTCGTAGAAATCCGCCAGCGCGCGCGTCGACGTCAGCACCTGCGCGTCGTATTCGCTCAGCCCGTAACCCTCGACGAAGCGCTTGCGCTTCACCGCCGGCAGCTCGGGCATGGCAGCGCGAACGCCCGCCAGCCACTCTCGCGAAATCTCCAGCGGCAGCAGGTCCGGTTCGGGGAAGTAGCGGTAATCGTGCGCCTCCTCCTTGCTGCGCATGGCCAGGGTTTCGCCGAGTTCGACGTTGTACAACCGCGTCTCCTGCCGCACCCGCCCGCCCGATTCGATGAGCGCCACCTGGCGGCCGATCTCGAACTCCAGCGCCTGTTTCAGGAAGCGGAACGAGTTCAGGTTCTTGACCTCGGCCTTCGTGCCCAGCTTCTCCTGGCCGCGCGGCCGCACGCTGACGTTGGCATCGCAGCGCAGGTGCCCCTTCTCCATGTCGCACGTCGACACGCCCACATATTGCAGCACCTGCTTCATCTCGGTCAGGTATTGGAACGCCTCTTCCGGCGTGTGCATGTCGGGGTCGGAGACGATCTCGATCAGCGGCGTGCCGCAGCGGTTCAGGTCGACGTAGGTGTACTCGTCGCTGTCGCGCATCCCATCGTGGATGCTCTTGCCGGCGTCGTCTTCCATGTGGACGCGCGTGATGCCGATGCGCCTGGTCTCACCCTCGGCCATAACGTCGAGCCAGCCGTGCTCGGCCAGCGGCCGGTCGTACTGCGAGATCTGGTAGCCCTTCGGCAGGTCGGGGTAAAAGTAGTTCTTGCGCGCGAAAATCGACTTCTCCGGGACCTGGCAGTTCAGCGCCAGCCCGGCCTGAATCGCCAGTTCGACGGCCTGTATGTTCAACACCGGCAGCGCGCCCGGCAGCCCCAGGCAGACCGGGCACACGTTCGTGTTCGGCGCCGCGCCGAAGCCCGTCGGGCACGCGCAGAAGATCTTCGTCCGGGTCGCGAGTTGGCAGTGCACCTCGAGGCCGATCACCGGCTCGTAGCGGGCGATCATCTCCGGCGTGGCAACAGGCGGCGCGGCAACACTCATGATTTTCTATTGTAGGATGCCCGCTGCGCGATCGAGGACTGGAGGACGGCCCAGAGAGCCTGCTACTCAACTGTTACCGATGTGCTCGGATCGTGCACCCATTGGCGGGCAGCCAGGCGCGAGGCCGGCGTGAAAGCACTCGCTTCCACTGTGTTTGAAATGCGCATTCGCTCCTGACAGCCCGATGACACGACTCGTGGTGAAATTTGCGGCGGATTTTCAAGGGTTTACACGAACCGGGCGGACCATTGGAGCGCGCAGGCGGGAACAGTAGGCAGGAGCAACCTGCCACATGAACCTTGACGAACGCATCGCCGCGCGCGGACCGAAGCGCATCCTGGCACTGGATGGGGGCGGCGTACGGGGCGTGATCAGCCTGCAGATTCTGGCGCGCATCGAGGAACTGCTGCGCGCGAGCACGGGCAATGGGGCACTCAGACTGGCGGAGTGGTTCGATTTCATCGGCGGGACGAGCACCGGCGCGGTCATCGCCGCGTGCCTGGCGCTGGGGCTGGAGACGCGCGAGGTGCTGCGGTTTTACCAGGATGCCGGGCCGGCGATGTTCCACCGGTCGGAGCTGGTGGAGCGGCTGTGGCACCTCTACGACCAGGACCCGCTGGCCGCGAAGCTGCGCGAGATTCTGGGCGCGGAAACGACGCTCGGATCGGAGCGCATCCAGACGCTCGTGATGATCATGATGCGCAATGCGACGACCGATTCGGCGTGGCCGGTTTCGAACAATCCGCGGGCGGTGTACAACGATCCGCGGCGGGCCAACTGCAATCTGCGGCTGCCGCTGTGGCAACTGGTGCGGGCGTCGACGGCGGCGCCGGTGTATTTTCCAGCGGAGAGGATGCGCATCGGCGGCAGCCGGTTTCTGTTTCAGGACGGCGGCGTGACGCCCTCGAACAACCCGGCGTTTCAGATGCTCGTGATGGCCACGGCGTCGCCGTACCGGGTGAACTGGAAAGCCACGCGCAAGGACCTGCTGGTGGTGAGCGTGGGCACGGGGCTGACGACGGAGACCAACCCCGAGGCGACGGCGTTCGGCCTCAATATCCTGGAGCTCGCGACCACGCTGCCGGGGGTACTGATCGGCGGGTCGCAGGTGCAGCAGGATCTGATGTGCCGCGTGTTCGGAGAGTGCCGTTTCGGCCTGCCGATCGACCGCGAGGTGGGCGACCTGAGGCGCTCGCGCGGGCCGGGACGAAAGCTATTCAGCTATGTCCGGTACAACGCGGAGCTGGACGACGCGACGCTCGGCGGGCTGGGGCTGGGTCATTTGCGGGCCGGCTCGATCCGCAGGATGGACGCCGTGAAGCACATGGGCGAGCTGGCCGAAGTCGGGCGGGCGGTGGCCGCGGCACAGGTCCAAGCGGAGCACTTCGCGGGCTTCTGAAGGGCGCGTGGGGGAGGGAGGCGATTCACTACGCGCGCCGGCGCTCCCGCTCCAGTCGTTCGGCCAGGAACACCTTCAGCAGAGACTGATACGGTACGTCCTTTTTATTGGCCAGGACTTTCAGGTCTTCGATGATCGCGACCGGCAGGCGCAAAGAGATGGTCCGCAGGGTGGGCTTCAGGTTCGGGAGTTTGCGGCGCTGGGCGGAGTGCCAATCGATGAAATCCGTCGAATCGTGCTTGGCCCAGAACTCGCGTTCTTCGTCTTCTGTTTGAAACTCAGGCACCGGCTTCTGTTTCGTGCTTGGCATAGGCATCCCTTTCTTTTCGGTTCATGTCTCGGACCGAAATCACACGCAATAGGGCACGTCGGATCGTGAACGCGACGAACAGCCGCCGGCCGGCGCTGGTCTGCCCCAGCGCATAGTACCTTTTCTCCCGCCCCGAATGACGGACATCGCCGCGGACGACCAGGGGCTCATGGAAGAACACCGATTCGGCTTCATCCGTGGTGACCCGATGCCGCTCCCAGTTCTTGACTGCGTTCGCTTCATCCCGTTCAAACCCGGTACAAGCACCGAGCGGGTCGGTCCGGTCCGTCACCACATCAGTATATGTCTGACATATACGCATCGCAATCCGGAGAGAGATGCAGATCGAAGTCCCGTACGAGTAGGTTCATCGGATACAGCGCCGGCCGCCGTGCGCGCATGCAATACCTGGGCGGCGCCCGACCCGGGCCGGGACCGAGCACCCAAAGTCGTCTGCGGCGGCGCGTCCGACGTGGTTCGATGCAGTGGCTCGGGAGCAACAAGATGCAGCCGATTAGCGGTGTTCGCGCGTCTCACTGATAATGAGGTCAATGGGGCTCGATCCCCGGCGAGGAATTTGAAACACATGAAACTGGCGCGCTGGGCCGCTGGAGCCGCGCTTTTATTCCCGATTTTCGTCTGCCTCGCGCAGGCGCAGGAGCCCGTCCAGGAGCCGCCCAAGGCCGGTCCGGTCGAGATCTTCCCTTTGTCCGCGATCCAGCCAGGGCTGAAGGGCACGGCGTGGAGCGTGTTTCTGGGAACGAAGCCGGAAGCGATTCCGGTGGAGATCCTGGGGCGCTGGAAGAACGCGTGGGGACCGGGGCAGGACGTGATCCTGGCGAAACTGGGCGGCAAGGCGGCGCGGACGAACGTGGCGGGCGGGATGAGCGGCAGCCCAGTCTACATCGACGGCAAGCTGGTGGGGGCGATCGCGCTGCGTCTGAGCATTTTTTCGCCGGACGCGATCTGCGGCATCACGCCGATTGAGAGCATGTTGGAGATCAAAGAGATCGACGGGACGCGCCCATCGGACGCGCGCGCGCCGGCGATGACGGCGCTGAGCGTGCCGGGCGAAGTGCTGGCGGCGGCCGCGCCGCGGCTGGGCGGGATGAACGCGTCGCTGGTGCCGATCGGCATGCCGCTGGCATTCTCCGGGTTTCACCAGTCGACGCTGGAGCAATTCACGCCGCTGTTCGAACAGATGGGCGTCGAGCCGGTGCTGGGCGGGGCGGCGGGCGACACACAATCGTCGCAGCCGGGCCCGGGCTGGCAGCAGGCGCTGCAACCGGGCCAGGCGGTGGCGGGGGTGCTGGTGAATGGGGACCTGGCGGTCACCGGGCTGGGCACGGTGACGTACAACGACGGGCGGCGCGTGCTGGCCTTCGGGCACGGGTTTCTGAACCTCGGTCCGGTGTCGATGCCGATGAGCGGCGGGGAAGTGATCCACGTGCTGAGCTCGGCGTACCAGCCCAACAAGTTTGCCAACGCGACCGAAATCGCGGGCGCGCTGCGGCAGGACCGCCATTCGGGCATTCTGGGCGTGCTGGGCGAAGCGGCGGAGACGATTCCGCTGACGCTGACGGTGCGCTCGTGGGCCAGCGGGACGGCGCGCGAAAAGAAGCTGCACTTCAACGTGTTCGTGCATCCCAAATGGACGCCGACGATGGCCATGCTGACGGTGTTCGACAGTCTGCAGGACCTGAACGACGGCAGCAGCGACGAAGCCACGTACACGCTGCGAGGGAAGATCGAATTCGACGGCCTGGCGCCGGTGGAAGTGTTGGATACCGTGACCACGATGGAGGCGCCGATGCCCGCGCCGATGCAACTGGCGCTGTGGTGGGGCGAGCGATTCAACCGGCTCTACTCGCTGGCCGCGGGTCCGCCGAAGATTCGCAGGATCGAGTGCAGCATCGAAATGCAGCCGCAGAGACGGATCGTCACGATCGAGAACGCGCTGCTGGACTCGAACGAGGTGGCGCCAGGCGGCGAGATTCGAGGGCGGGTGATGCTGCGGGCCTGGAGCGGCGAGGCCGAGATGCGCGAGTTCAAGCTGCAGGCGCCGGTTTCCATCGCTCGGGGCGAGCAGCGGATCGTGATCGCGGACAGCGAGGTGATGAACCGCGCGCAGAACGCCGCGGCGTACATCAACCGGCACCTGTCGGCCGAGGAGGCAGTGAGCCTGCTGCGGCAGGAGCGGCCGAATTCGCAGGTGAACATCGCCCTGATGGAGTCGCGGCCGACGGTTTACGAAGAGGACCGCAGGCTGGCCGCGGTGCCGTCGTCGGTGCTGAACGTGATCACCTCGGGGCGGGCGTCGAAACCGATGGTGGAGACGCCGGACACGGTGCGGGCCAGCGAATCGATTGCTCTGGACGCCGTCGTGACCGGCAGCGTCAGCCTGCATATCACGGTGAAGTAGTCGGAACATAAACAACCATGCACGTTTCCCGCATTCTGCTGTACACGGCCGCCTTCGCGGCCACGGCGGCCCTGGCCGTCGAAACAAAGACGTGGATTCACTCCGAATCCCAGGAGTTCGAAAAGGGCACGCTGAAAGGCCTGGCGATTGCGAACACCGGGCATCTCAGCCTGGCGCCGAAGCTGACAGAACGCCTGGACGCCGGCGCCGGCCAACTGTGGAGCGCGGTGGCGGGCCCGGGCGGGCGCGTGTATGCGGGCGGCAACGAGGGCAAGATTTTCGTGGCCGACGGCAGCGGCAAATCGAAGCCGCTGGCAACTCTGGAAGGCGGAGGCACGGTCTACGCGCTGGCCGGCGCGCCGGGCGGAGTGTACGCTGCGACCTCGCCCGACGGAAAGATCTGGCGCGTGGGCGAGGACGGCAAAGCGGCGCTGGTGCACGCGGCGAAAGCACACTACGTATGGGCGCTGGTGCCGGGCGAAGCGGGCGTGCTGTACGCGGCGACCGGCGATCCGGGGCAGATTCTCAAGATCCAGCCAGGGGGCCAGGCCACGGTGCTGTTCGACGCCGGCGAGACGCACGTGCGCTCGCTGGCCAGCGACGGCCGCGGGAATCTGATCGCGGGCACCGACGCGTCGGGCGAAGTGCTGCGGGTGAATGCGAAGGGCGAGGGGTTCGTCCTGCATGAGACGGGAAAACGGGAAGTGACCGCGATTGCGGTGGCGCAGGATGGAACGATTTTCGCGGCGGCGACAGGCAATCGCACGGCCACGCCGGCGCCTATGCCGATGCCCACGCCCGTGCCGCTGCCCGTGCCGGTCCAGCCGGCGACAGCGGGCGCGCAGCAGCCGCAACCGGCAACGCCGGCGGCGCCGCGGCCGGCGGCGATGCCTCCGACGCTGGGGCAGATGAGCGGCCCGTCGGGCGGGAGCGAGATCTGGCGGATCGGGACGGACGGGGAACCGACGCTCTACTGGAGCAGCTCACAAGCGGTGGTTTACGCACTGACGTTCGACGCCACGGGGCGGCTGCTGGTGGCGACTGGGAACCAGGGACGCATTTATCGGATCGACACGGCGCAGAGCTACACGCGGATTGCGCACGCCGAGGCGGGGCAGATCACGGCGCTGGCGCAGTTGCCCGGCGGCGGCATCGCGGCCGCATCGGCCAATCCGGGGAAGTTGTACCAGCTCGGGCCGGAGACTGAGCGCACGGGCACGCTGGAAAGCGACGTTCTGGACGCGGCGTCGTTCACCTACTGGGGGCGGCTGCGGTGGGAAGCCGAATTGAACGGCGGCGCGCTGAAATTCGAAACGCGCAGTGGCAACCTGGACGCGCCAGAGAAGAACTGGAGCGCGTGGGCGGCGGTGGATCCGGGCAAAGGAGCGCGGGTCGCCTCGCCGCCGGCGCGTTTCCTGCAATGGCGTGCCACGCTGACCGCGGCGGATAGCGGCGCTTCACCGGAACTGGCGCTGGTGGAGACGGCGTATCAACAGAAAAACGTTGCACCAGTGATCGAGAAGATCGAGATCACGCCGTTCAATCACAAGTTCCCGGGTTCATCCTCGCTGGGCAGTTCGGCCTCGGGCACGCTGTCGCTGCCGCCCATCGGGCAGGTGCGGCGCAGCAGTCCGTCGGCCGCATCGTCGGAACCTTCCGGCGCAGCCAGCATGAACTACGACAAGGGCTGGATCGGCGCGCGCTGGAAGGCCTCCGACCTGAACGGCGACACGCTGGAGTACAAGCTCGAGTACCGCGGCGTGGAGGAGCGCGAGTGGAAATTATTGAAGGATCATGTGAAGGAGAACCGCTACAGTTGGGATGCGACGTCGTTCGCCGATGGCCGCTACCGGCTGCGGGTCATGGTCTCGGACGCGCCGGACAACTATGATTCCGTCGCGCTCACGGCCACGAGTGAAAGCGAGCCATTTCTGATCGACAACACGCCGCCGGAAATCGAAGGTCTGACGGCCAAGGCGGAAGGCGGGAAGCTGGTGATCCGGTTCCGGGCGGCGGACGCGCTGAGCGAGCTGGATTCGGCGGAGTACAGCGTCAACGGCAGCGAGTGGAAGGCGGCGCGGCCGACGACGGGCATGACCGACTCGCAGGCGCACGATTATGTCGTCGAGGCGCCACTGCCGGCGGGCAGCGAGTGGACCGTGGCGGTCAAAGTCCAGGACGAGAACGACAACGTCGCGGTGAAGAAGATCACGCTGCGGCCGTAGCGCGTCGCGGCGTCGCTGGTGTCATGTCTCGCAGATTCTCGGACAATCGCCGGCCATTCACCGTGGCGCAGGCACGTGGCGCAGGCACTCGTGCCTGCCGCGTCGACACTCGTGTCGACGCTCGGTCGGCGTTGTCAATCCTTGACTGAGACACTACACTGGTCCGCTTTATCTTTCGCGAGGGGTGCGTAGCGGCCGTTCACGGCGCGCAAATAGTCGGCGGGCGCGAGCAGGATCTGCAGGCCGCGCAGGCCCGCGCTGACCGAGATGCGCGCATAGAGCTGGGCGAACTCGTCGACCCACACCGGGTAATCGTGGCGGCAGGCGAGCGCCGTGACGCCGCCGCGGACGTAGCCCGTGAGCGGCTGAACTTCTTTCAATGGGACGGTGTCCACCTTGCGGTCGCCCGTCGAGCGCGCCAGCGCCTTCAGATCGAGCGCGGCGTTGCCGGGAATCACGGCCAGGCAGACGCCGTTGCGGTCGCCGCGGACGACCAGCGTCTTGAAAGTCTGCTCGGGAGGAAAGCCAATCTTCGCGGCGACGCTCTCGGCCGAGAGATCGTCGGGGTCGACTTCGTAGGCGCACACTTCGTAGGCCATGCCGAGTACGTCGAGTTGCCGCATGGCATTGGTCTTCGCGGAAGGCATGATGCGGCGCAGAGCGGGCTACTTCTCGACGACGATGCCGGTCAGCCAGAAGTACGAATCGTTGACGCAGACCGTGGCGCGGATCCAGGCGCCCTCTTTCAGCTTGGCGAACTCGGCGCCGTCGGGGACCGGGAATTCCATGGTCATGGCCTCCATCCAGCCTTCGATCCTCTCGTGCTTCACGACGGCGATACGGTTTTCGGGGCGCAGGCGCAAAATCTGGCCGTGGATCCGATAGCGCTGCTTGGGCTCGCCATAGTCGTAGGAGACTTCGCGGCGCGAGTTGTTCGAACAGGCACCAGAAAACAACAGCAGGCCGGCCAGCCACGAGCGGCGCGTCCCGGCGAGACCCGCGCGTGGGCTCAAACTGTGTCGCTGCATTGAATCGTCCCTCCGCCGCTCATCATTTGTAAGCCGGAATGCCGGTCACGGCCTCGCCGATGACCAGGGCGTGGATATGGTCCGTGCCCTCATAGGTTTTCACGGATTCGAGGTTGCACATGTGGCGCATGATCGGGTAGTCGTCGATGATGCCGTTGGCGCCCAACAGATCGCGGCTGATGCGGGCGCATTCGAGGGCGACGGCGACATTGTTGCGCTTGAGCATGGAGATGTGCGCGGGCTCGATCCGGCCCTGATCCTTCAGACGCCCGCAGTGCAGGGCCAGCAATTGGCCTTTGCTGATCTCGGTGATCATCCAGGCCAGCTTCTCCTGCACGAGCTGGTGCGAGGCGATGGGCCGGTCGTCGAACTGCTTGCGCAGTTTGGCATAGTTGCGAGCGGTTTCGTAGCAGTCGCTGGCCGCGCCCAGCACGCCCCAGCCGATGCCATAGCGCGCCTGCGACAGGCAGCCCAGCGCGGCCTTGAGGCCGACCGCGCCGGGCAGGCGGCTGGATTCCGGCACGCGGCAATCGGAGAACGAGAGCGACGACGTGATGGAGGCGCGCATCGAGAGCTTACCGTGGATATCGGAAGCAGTGAAGCCGGGCGTCCCGCGCTCGACGAGAAAACCGCGGATGCCCTCTTCGGCCCGCGCCCAGACCAGGGCCACGTCGGCGACGCTGCCGCTGGTGATCCAGGTCTTCTCGCCGTTCAGAATCCAGTGGTCGCCGTCGCGCCGCGCGCGGGTGGTCATGGCGGCCGGGTTGGAACCGAAACCGGGCTCGGTGAGCGCGAAACAGCCGATCGCGCGGCCGCTCTGGAGCAGCGGCAGCCAATGGTCTTTCTGCTCGGCGGCGCCCCAGGTGTGGATGGGGTTCATGACCAGCGAGCCCTGGACGCTGACGAAGCTGCGCAAGCCGGAGTCGCCGCGCTCGAGCTCCTGCATCAGCAGGCCGTACTCGACGTTGCCCATGCCGGCGCAGCCGTAGCCTTCGAGATTGGCGCCGAAGAAGCCCAGTTCGCCCATTTCGGGAATCAGCTCGGCGGGGAAACGGCCCTGGTTGTAGCAGTCCTTGATCAGCGGCAGGACGCGGTCCTCGACGAACTGGCGGGCAGTCTGGCGGACCAGTTTCTCTTCATCGCCGAGGAGCGTGTCGAGCAGTAGGTAGTCGGTGCCTCGATACGCAGCCATATCCACATCATCGTATCTCCGAGGGGGAAGGTGAAATGCGGGTGAGAGCCCCGGGCCCGTTTCGGCACTGTAATGCAAGGACGTCTATGCGCACCTGGCTGCCGTTGCTGCTACTCGCGAGCCTGTCGGTCGTACCGGCCGCCGCCCAAACGGGCTCCAAGTCCGGGGAAGATCCTGGGGATGCGGCTTACCGCGCATTGCGCGCCGGAGAACTCGACCGCGCGGTGGCGCTGTTCCAGCAGGCGATCGCCGCTCGGCCGGACGCAGCCCATCTGCGGAAGGACTTCGCTTACGCATTGCTGAAAGCCGGCGAGCGGGAGCAGGCGCGCGGCCAGTTTGCCGAGGCGCTGCGCATCGATCCCAACGACGAGCAGAGCGCGCTGGAGTACGGTTTCCTGTGCTACGAAACGAAGCAGCCGGTCCAGGCACGCCGTATCTTCCAGCACTGGAAGGGGTTGGGCACCGAACAGACGCGCGCCAAAGCGGCCGCGGCTTTCGAGAGTATCGACCGCCCGCTGCGGGAAGGAATCGACCGCTGGAAGGCTGCTGTGGCGGCGGCGCCGGACCAATGGTCGGCCCACGAAGAGCTGGCCCGGCTGGCCGAGCAGCGGGATGAGCTGGCGCTGGCGGCGGAGCATTATCAGAAGGCCTGGCAGCTTCATCCGACCGAGCGGCGGCTGATGATCGACCTGGCGCGGATTCTCAAAGAACAGGGTAAGTTGCGGGAATCCCTGGCCGTCCTGCTGGCGGCATCGCGCTCACCGCAGGCGCGCGAGGCCGAAATGGCGCGCGAGCTGCTACCGGCGCGCTACCCGTATCCCTACGAATTCGAGGAGGCCCTGCGGGCGGATCCGGGGAACCCGAATCTGCGCCGCGAGTACGCCTTTCTGCTGCTGGCTATGGCCCGCAATGCCGAGGCGCGGCGGCAGTTGGAGATCCAAGTCCGTGAGCATCCCGACGATCGGGTGAGCAGCGATCAACTGCGCCTGTTGAAGGAACCGGCCAAGCCGCCTGACCAGCCCTCTTCGGCTCTGGTGGCCACGCGCCCGGCGGGTCCGCCGCCGGACACCATTTCGGCCAAGGAAATGGGCATAAAGAGCTACCATCGCGGCTACTTGCAGGACGCCTTGCGCTACCTGCAGGCCGCCTGGGAGCAGAAACCGGGTGACGCCGAGGTGGCTTTGCAGCTGGGCTGGACGCTGAACCTGCTGCAGCGTGACGATCAGGCGCTGGTGTGGTTCGACCGTGCCCGGCGGAGCGGATCGCCCGAGACCTCCAAGGAGGCCGACCGGGCCTACCACAACCTGCGCGCCAGCAAGCGCGCCGTGCGGGTGACGGTCTGGGCGTTGCCCATTTATTCGTCGCACTGGGGATCCATGTTCATGTATTCACAGGCCAAACTGGAAGGCGTGCGGTTGAAGAAGTGGGGCTTCCAGCCCTACCTGTCGCTGCGTTGGGTGGGCGATACCAAGACCTGCCCATTGCTTGTGAGCTGTCAGGGCGCGAGCCCGGGCCCGATGCTCTCCGATTCCGCGGTCATCGCCGCCGCCGGCGTCAACCGCTTCCTCACACCGCATCTGTTCCTCTGGGGCGAGGCCGGGCGGGCGTTCAGTTACGTGCGCTACGACAACTACATGGACACGAATCCGGCCTACGGATCGGGCCAGGCGGACTACCGCGGCGGGGCATCGTACCTGCGCGGCTGGGGCACGGCGGCGAACAATGGCGAAAGCGGCTGGTTCACGGAGGCTGGGGCGGACGCCGTCTACGTTTCCCGGTACGAGCATAACTCCCTTCTTTACTCACAATTGCGACGTGGCTACACGCTCCCGGAGATGCCTGGCGGCCTGCGCCTGCAGCCGCTGTGGAACCTCAACTACACGGTCGATGCGCGGCGCCAATGGTGGGGCAATTTCGCCGAGACGGGGCCGGGCGTGCGCTTCCGTTGGGCCGGGCTGCCGCCGAGCCTGTCGTTCCGCACCGACTTCCTGCGCGGGGCCTACCTGGCAGATCGTCAGGACAACCCGCATCCACGGACGTACTGGGACGCGCGCGCGAGCCTGTGGTATGCGATCACCCGCTAGCGTCATGTCTCGCAGATTCTTTGACAATCACACGCCATTCGCCGTGGCGCAGGCACTCGTGCCTGCCGCGTCGACACTCGTGTCGACGGCTGGCGTGTCGCCGTGAATACTCTACTATGCCCTCTCTCGGCCACGGCTCGCAGCGGTTGTGGTGCGGCGCGGCGAGGAGCTCCTTATAGTCGCGGCTCGGTAACGTTTTCTTCGCGACAAGCCGCCAAGCTGCTGCTTTCAATCCTCTTCACTGCAAGCTGGCTGTGCCATGGACAAGATCTCGGCTCCATCCTCGCGCCGCTGAACCTCGATCCGGCGCAGGCCGTGCTGGTAGTAGGCGATTCTCCCGCGGCCCAGGCCCACGGCTTTCATCCGACCAGCCGCCGGGTGAACGTGCGGAGCCTGATCGACGATCGCCAGCCGCAACTCCAGATCGTGTGGGAGCAGGCGGTCGATGTGGCGGTCTTTGCCATGCCGGCGGGAGCGCGCGTTTTCACACGCGAGCGCTGGACCGGCGCGCCGCTGGTGGCGGGCCTGGCGAGCTCCGGTAACGGGTCGCGGAAACCGGTTTTGTGGACTGCCGTGGCGCCCGGCGCACGGGGCTTCGAGCGGTTCCCCTATCTGCCCCAGGCGCTGGTGGATTTGGGGCTGAAACCGAAGCTGGAGACGCGCTCGTTGTGGGCCTTTTTCGACTCCTCGTACCGCCTGCGAGCCGACCTGAATTACTTGGCCGCGCGGTGGCGGCGCGGCGGCGTGGCAGCGCTGCAGGTGGCCGCCTGGCACTTCTGGGAGCGCGACCGCGCTCGCGATGAGTGGCTGGAAGGCCTGATCGCGGCCTGCCACCACCACGGCATCCTGGTCTACGCCTGGGTCGAGTTCCCGCACGTCAGCGAAGCCTTCTGGAACGACCATCCCGAGTGGCGCGAGAAGACCGCTTCCGGACAGGACGCGCAACTCGACTGGCGCCAGTTGATGAATCTGGCCGATCCCGAATGCGAGCGCGCCGTGGGTGCGGGCCTGGAGGGGCTGGCCGGGCGTTTCGACTGGGACGGGCTGAATCTCGCCGAACTGTACTTCGAGTCGCTGGAAGGCTATGCGAACCCGGCGCGCTTCACCCCGTTCAATGCGCGCGTGCGCGCCGAATTCCAGGCTCGGCAGGGCTTCGATCCGCAGGAGCTGTACCAGCCCGGCGGCGCGAATTCCTATGCGCGGAATCCCGCGGCGCTGCGCAAGTTCCTGGACTACCGCGCCGCGCTGGCGGCGAGGCTGCAGGAGGGTTGGCTGCAGCGGCTGTACGCGCTGCGCCAGTCGCAGCCGCACCTGGACCTGGTGCTGACGCATATCGACGATCGATTCGACCCTTCGATGCGGGACAAACTCGGCGCGGACGTTCCGCTCTTGCTGGGGTCGGCGCAGCGGCGCGGCATCACTTTCCTGGTGGAGGATCCGGCGACGGTCTGGCACCTGGGCCCGGAGCGCTACGCCGAGATTGCGCGCCGCTACGCCGGACTGACGAAGCGCGCCGACCTGCTGGCGATCGACCTGAATATCACCGAGCGCTACCAGGACGTGTATCCGGTGAAACAACAGACAGGGACAGAATTGTTCCAGTTGGTGCGCAGCGCGGCGGAGTCGTTTGAGCGGGTCGCGCTGTATTTCGAGAATTCGATTCTGCCCCCGGACTGGCCGCTGTTGGCGGCCGCGGCCGCCCCGGTGCGCCAGGCGGCGTGGACCGGCACTGACCTGGAGATCGACTCGCCGCGGCCGGTTTCGGTGGCCTGGAAGGGCTGCGCCCTGGTGGACGGGCGGGCGTGGCCGGTGCAGGACGGCGAACGCGTGCTTGTCGCCGCCGGCAATCACAAGCTCAGCCCGTGCCAGGGGCTGCCGCCGCAGCGTTTGGCCGATTTCAACGGCGAGCTGATCGATGCACGCATCGTGCACGGCAGAATCCGCGTGAAATACGAGAGCCGGTCGCGCGCGATCGCGCTGGTCAGCGACGGCAAAGGCGGTTGGAGCGCGAGGATGCTACCGCCGGGCCGGCAAGAGGTGGAGATTCCAGAGTAAGGTCGAAAGCCGGCGGGAGGGGATCCATTTCCGAAAAACCGGCTGAAAAAGGCGAGGGAGGTTCAAGTGGACCTGCGGTCAGCAACCACCTGCCGGCAGGCCGATCGCACCGCGAACTCCGCGTCCCGTTCGACGCGGGTGGAAGACGTGCCGGCGGGGTACGCCTCCGGCGGCGTGCTCAGAAGGAGTTCGTAAACTTCTCGAACTTGATGTCCGATTCAGCCGTGAACTTGCGATAGTTGCGGAACTCGAGCACGTTGCGCTCGCAGCTACCCGAGCCCAGGCAGGAGATGGTCTCGTTCTGCACCGGCAGCAGATAGCTCTTGTTGTCGATTTTGACGAAGCCGTAGTCGAGGATCGACTGCAGCCGGTCGTACGGGAAGTCGCGCGGGATGGAGTACGCCTTCTGGTCGATGCGCAGCACGCGGTGCGTCTGCTTGTCGATCCACACGGTCCCCTTGTACGGCGCGTGGAAGTTGCGCCGCGCGTCGGAAGCCAGCACCCAGTGGGAGTTCTGCGCGCTCACCGAGAAATCGAACAGGTAGGCCGCGCGCCCATTGAAGCGCTCCTCGCCGCGCGGCGAGAATGTGGCGCCTTCAGCCGACGAAAAGAGGTTCTGCAGCGTCGTCACGAATTCGCCGGTCGACCACGCGCCGGTGCTCTCGATGGGCCGCTGGCTAGGGATGCCGTTGACGGCCACGTTGCGGTACTGCTCCCGGCCGTTGACGCAGGCAACGTCCGCGGTGACAACGTCGATCTTCTGCCAACTGTCCTGCCGGCCGTGGTAACGCGTCGTCTCTTGTTGCACCAGGAAGTCCGGCAGGTCGGCGACCGACAATTCGGTCTCCTCGCGCGCCAGCATAATGATGGCGTCGGCCGAGAGCGGCGTGGAACTCACCGGCTCACGCTCATCCGGATCCGGTCGCGCGGGCGGGGTGACGTTGCGGGGCGGGGCGTCCGCGGTCTTGGCGGTCTCGGCGGGTTTGGCTGCCGGTTCCTTCTCGGGCGCCGCCGAGGATTCCTTGTCGGAGGCCGGGCCGGAGCTGTCGGAGTCCTCGGAGGAAGGCTCGCGGTCCACCTTCACCTTCGTCTTGCCGAGGTCCTTCTCAGTCGGCGCCACCACCTGGTCGTGGTCGAAAGGCCGCGAAGCCACCTCGCGCTCCGACGATGAGCCGGCGCGGTTCATCACGATGCGCAGCGCCGTTTCGACGTCGTCGGGATTGACCAGCACGGATAACTGGTCGCCGGGGTGCAGCAGCGAATCGCGGATCTGCTCGCCTTCCTTGTTGCGAAACTGCGTCTTGGCCAGCAGGCGGAATTTCAGCAGGCGGTTCGATTTGACCTGCAGCACCAGGACCTTGTCGCCCAACTCGCGCAGCGTGCCGTCGATCGAAGCCAGCGTGACCTTGGACTCGTCCGGCTTGTCGTCCTTATGCCGCTTGGGCAGGTGGATGCCGGGAATCCCGATCCCAGGCTGTGTCTGCGGGTATTGGCCTGGAGGATATTGGCCGGGCGGATACTGCCCGGGCGGGTATTGTCCCGGCGGATACTGGCCCGATGGATACTGCGGCTCGAAGGAAAATCCACTGGCGCAGCACGGCCCCCACGCGAGGGCGCCAATCAGCAGGAGAACCGGGAACCAGAGTCGCTCCACTGTCGCGGATCGCCGCATCGCAGTCCCTCCTTGATTCCCATGATATAGCCCGACCGTAGAGTGGAACGGGGACGGCGCGGCGACCACTCCTTGACAGTCGCGGCTCAGTAACAACAAGAACCGCTCCTTAACAGTCGCAGCTCAGTAACGGTCGCGGCTCGGTAACGCAAGTCTCCGCGACAGGCCAGCGGTGCACGCACGATCATTCTCAATCCGCCAGACCCCAACGGCGTTAGCGATGGGCCCAATAGCGCTCCCGCGTCTGCACGATCAGTCCCTTTTGCCTGGTCGTCAGTTGGAGTTTGCGAAACTCCGGATATTCCACCGGCCGATCGGGGACGAAGCCCAGGCTATACTGGCTGCGCAGTTCGTCCTGAATCGCGTCGAAGATCTGGTCGATACCTTGTTTTTTGGAGACCTCGAAAAAGCTTGCGCCGGTCTGCGAGGAGATGCGCATGAGCACGCCGCGGCCGTCATGGCCACCTCCGAACATGTATGCGCCCGGATCGGAAAACAGGATCGAATAGACCAGAGTTTCGGTACGCAGCGCGGCCTCCACCGCGTCGGCCAGGGTGGACTCGCTGGTGTTATCGACGCCGTCGGTGAGCAGGATCAGCGCCTTGCGGTTCTTCTGCTTGAGCATGACCTCGTTCGAGGCCTTGACGATGGCATCGTAGAGCGAAGTGCCGTCGCCGATACCGGCCTCCAGTTCCTTGCGGGTCGGCGTATCGACCATGGAAAGGGCGTCGTCCAGCTCCTTGCGCGACGACGTGAGCGGCTGGCGGACAAACGCGGCCAGGTCGAAGGCCATGATGAAAACCTGGTCCTTGTTCTCGCGCAGAACGTGGTCCAGGAAGCGGAAGCTGGCGGCGCGCTCGGCCTCCATGACGCGCGCCTGGCTCATGCTGGTGTCCACCATCAGGCCGAGCGTCAGCGGCAGATCGGACTCGCGCGAGAAATAGCGGATGGTTTGCGGACGGCCGTTTTCCAGCAGCACGAAATCGTCCTTGGTCAGGTCGCGGACGATGTCTCCCCGTTTGGTCCTGACGCCGGCCAGCAAGTTCACCACGTTCACGTCGGTGGAGAAGGTCGGTTCCTGCTGCTGGGCTCGGGCCAGAGGGCCCGCGGCGGCGAGAGCTGCCGCGGCGAGCAGAAACTGCCGCCGGGAGCGGAGAGCGCCGGGGGTCTGATGGCTTCCAGTGTCTGGTTGCAGAAGTTCCGGTACCGGCTCCCTTACGGTCGCGGCTCTGAACCCGTTATGGAGCTGCGCTCGGAAGCGAGCGGTTTGATACGCCAATTTCTGCAACTTAGTACCAGGTGGAACGTCCGGCATGAATCGGGCCCGTCAGGACAATGTCCCCTATAGAACGATGTCCGCCCGCGGCCGTAGGTTTCCAGCAACGCGCCGGAGGCCTCAAAATGAGCGCGACGCCGGTCCCGCGCGGTGCGCCTATTCGCCCGAAAGGAAAGGCGACGCCGGCAGGTTCTCCCCGTTGAAGAGGTTGCAGTCCGGCACGTCCTTCCAGGCATAACGCACGAACCTGGGCGCGGGTACGGCGGGCGTGGAGACCACCACCGTCAACCCTTCGATGCGGGCTTCGGCGGGAGCGAATTTGCCGTCCTGGCCGGCGAGCTCGAAGCCGGTGACGGCGTCGCCTTTCGATTTCAGCCCGCCGGAGGTGTGGTCGAACCAGACGCGCATCGCCGAGCCCTCCTGAGTCGCCTGGCGGAACAGCGGACCCGCGTATTCGATCTGCTCGCCGTAGGAGATGGCCCGCGCCGCCAGCGCCAGGCGGTTGCCGACCTCCTGCTTATTCAGCGGATGGATGTTGGTGGCCTCGCCGATGTCGATGGTCACGGCCATCCCGGTGTTGACCAGTTCGAGCGTCCGCCGCTGGGCGTCGCGCACGGTGGGCCACATGGCATCCGGCCCGGTTTTCCAGTTGGCGATCTGCACGAATAGGAACGGGAAATCGCCCTGCCCCCAGGCGCGGCGCCAGTCCTGAATCATCGTCCGGAACAGTCGCGCATACAGCGGCGCGCGCTCCGGTCCGGCATTGCTCTCGCCCTGATACCAGATCGCGCCGCGGATGGGGAAACGCGTGAGCGGGGCAATCATGGCGTTGAACAGGCCCGCCGGCTGCCAGCAGAAGTCCTGATTGGGGTGCCAGCGACGTTCCCGCTCGGGCGGCGTGCGGCCTTCCGCCTGGGCCTTGGCGACGGAGTCGCGATAGCTCTGCTCCTCCTGGCGGCGTTCGAGTTCGATGGTAGTCTGGGCGTCCATCATCTTGCCCCACTCGGCGAACACCGGCATCAGCGACGCATCGGCTCCGAGACCTGTCAGGCTGGTCCAGGCCTCGGCCGGCGTGCCGCCCCAGTTGGTCTCGATCAGTCCCACCGGCACGCCCTCTTTCTGATGAATCTGCCGCCCGAAGAAGTAGGCCGCGGCTGAGAACCCGGCGACCGTGTCGGGGCTCACCGGAGCCCACGTGGAATCGCCCCACTGATAGGCGGCGATGTCTTCCAAGGGGTATTGCGAAACCTTGTTGAGGGCCTTGAAAAGACGGATGCGGGGGAAATTGGCGGCGGCAATCTCGGCCTGCGCGTTGGTGACCCCTTTGACTTCCATCTCCATGTTGGATTGGCCCGAGGCGACCCACACATCGCCGGCCAGCACATCGCGCAGCGTGATCGTGTTGGCGGCCTTGACGGTGAGTTCAAAGGGGCCACCGGCGGCGGCCGGCGGAAGGTAGACGCTCCAACGGCCATCGTGGCCGGCAACCGCTGCGCGGGTCTCGCCACGGAAAGTCACGCTGACGGCCTCGCCGGGCGCGGCATTGCCCCAGACGTGGACCGGCAGATCCCGCTGCACCACCATGTGGTCGGCGAGCAGCGCTGGCAGCGTCACCTCCGCCAGAGCGGGCGTCAGCAGCAACACGGCGCAGGAGGCGAATCGAAGCAGACGGTTGGTAATCGACATAGGCGTTGAAACAGCGATCATACTGCAACTGGCGGGCATGGCGCGGAGCAGGCCCGGCGCCCGCGTGGGCTGGTCACCGCATACGCCGCGAGACGAGCCGGGCGTCAACGCACCAGCGCGGCCACCAGCACGCCCGCGGTGATCAGAACCGCGCCCAGGACATTGCCGACCGTCGGTTTCTCTCCGAGGAAGACGAAGGCCAGCGCGACCGCCAGCGCGACGCTGAGCTTGTCGATGGGCGCCACGCGCGAGGCCGGCCCGAGCTTCAGCGCCTTGTAGTAGCACAGCCAGGAGCAGCCGGTCGCAAGCGCCGAGAGGAACAGGAACAGGTAGGAGTGGCGGGAGATGCGAAACACCTCGCGGGCATTGCCTTGCACCAGCACGATGCCCCAGGCAAAGCAGACGATGACGATGGTGCGCAGAGCCACCGCCAGGTTGCTGTCGACATCGCGCACGCCGATCTTGCCGAAGATCGCGACCAGCGCCCCGAACACGGCGGAGAGCACGGCGTAGAGAGCCCAGTTCATGACACCTATCAATACTCCAGATGCGGCGGCATGGGGTCAAGCCGGGCCGAAGTGCGGATCGCGTGAATGGTGCGCGCTTTGGAACGGAGACGGCCCCGCTTTCGGGATTTTGTGGATACTCTGCCGGGTTTCGGATGGCATAAAGCACGGAAATGGAAATGGAGAAATGGGACGGGTCAGATTTCTCAAATGCTTCGGCGCGGGCATTGAAAATTCCGAAGGCGAAGAACCGCAGGGAGAGTCTTGCGTTGTTACGGAGCCGCGACTGCAAGGAGCGGTCTTGTGTTGTTGCAGCGGGTCTACAATGCCGGTAGGGCGACGCCAGGCCGCTATTAGTAGCGGCCTGCACTTTTCTAAGATATTGATAAACAACCACTTAGACAGATCAGGCCGCTACACTGTAGCGGCCTGCCTGTTTTGGGGAGGGTGTTGGAGGAGACACAAGGATGCGCGATATGAAGACCGACCAGGCTGTCGATCTCGGCAAATGGATCGGACGGAGACAGGCGTTCGCGGTGGTGGCCGGGCGCTGGCGCGACCGCCGCTGCCGATTGCTTACGTCAGGCCCGTCAAATGGCAAATGGGCAAATGCAAATGGCAAATGAAATGGGGGACAAAATGAAATGGAACTGGGAAATGGGCTGCCCAGGTTTGGGAACAACTGGGCTGCTAGTGTCGTGTCTCGCGGATGCTCTGACAATCACCGGCCATTCACCGTGGCGCAGGCACTCGTGCCGACGCCTGACCGGCGTCGTCGACGCTCGGTCGGCGTTGTCAATTCCTACCTGAGACCCTACACTAGTGCCCGTGCTTCCGCTGGTCGAACTTCCAGGCGCTTTCGACCATCGAGTCGAGCGTGGTGTAGCCTGGCTTCCAGCCCAGAGCCTGTTGCAGCCGCGTCGAATCGGCGACGAGAATCGCCGGGTCGCCGGCGCGCCTCGGCCCGACTGTGTACGGCACAGTCCCGCCGGCAACCTGCTCTACGGCGCGGATGACCTCCAGTACGCTGTAGCCTTGACCGGTCCCCGCGTTGAACGATGCGCTGGCGCCGCCGCCCATCAGATGGTCCAGCGCCGCTGCGTGCGCGGCGGCCAGGTCGCTGACATGGACATAGTCGCGGATGCAGGTGCCGTCGGGCGTGGGATAGTCGCGGCCGAAGACGGTCAGCGGCTGGCCGGTGCGGGCGGCGCGCAACACCAGCGGGATCAGGTGCGTCTCCGGGTTGTGCTCCTCGCCAATGCCGAAAGCTTCCTCGGCGCCGCAGGCGTTGAAATAGCGTAATGCGACGAAGCGCAACCCGGAGCCCTGGTCCATCCAGCGCATCGCCGTCTCCACCGCCAACTTCGTCTGGCCGTAGGGGTTGACGGGGCGATGCGGCATGTCCTCGGTGATCGGAGTTCGCTCCGGATTGCCGTAAACCGCAGCGGTGGAGGAGAAAACGATCCGGCGCACGCCGGCCCGCGCCATCGCGTCCAGCAGGCTGAAGGTGGCCCCGCAGTTGTTGCGGAAATACTTCTCCGGCTGGCGCGTCGATTCGCCGACCTCGATGAAGGCCGCGAAATGGACCACCGCGTCGAAGGCAAAGCGCGAGAGAAGAGCGTCCAGACCGGCCGTATCGAGCAGGTTCAGGATGTGCAGCCGTCCCGCGGGCACGTTGTGCGCGTAACCGTGCGAGAGATCGTCGACGACCTGCACGTCGTGCCCGAGCCGCAGCAGGTAATGCGCCGTGTGCGATCCAATGTAGCCGGCGCCGCCAGTGACTAGAATTCGTGCCATGGGAATGTGGGGTGGACCGCGATCGGGGCCCGTCCCTTTACGCTAGCAGAGCGGTGTCGCAACGCGGCCGGGCGCGCGCCGCAGCGCTTCCATCCGCGTCCGGCGGCCTGGCGCGCAACCGGCGTGAGCGGAGGCCAACCTCCAGCTGCGCGGGCACCCGTGCTAACCACGCCCGGCGGCGCCTTGCGGCGCTACTCACTTCAACTCGCGCTCAATCGCGGCCGAAAGTTCGGGCGCCTCGGGAGTGACGGCGGGCTCGAAACGGCCGGCCACTTTGCCGTTCTTGCCAATCAGGAACTTCGTGAAATTCCATTTCACGTCGCCGCCCTCGGCCGCGGTCAGGTATTGGTACAGCGGCGTGATGTCCTCGCCCTTTACCGAAACCTTGGCCAGCATCGGGAACGAGACGTTGTACTTGCGGGTGCAGAACGTCTTGATCTCTTCGTTGGTGCCGGGCTCCTGCGCGCCGAAGTTGTTGGCCGGGACGCCGACGATAACCAGCCCCTGGTCCAAGTACTTCTCGTAGAGCTTCTCCAGGCCGGCATACTGCGGCGTATACCCGCAGCGGCTGGCGACGTTGACGATGAGCACCACCTTGCCCTTGAAAGCGGCTAGTGGCTTAGGGTTTCCGTCGATGCTCGGGAGTGTGAAGTCGTAAATACTGTCGGCCGCGGCAAGGCTCATAGCGAGTACACCGGCCAGAAGGGTCGCTTTCACTAAATTTCCCATAGATCCCTACAGATGACGGAAAGCGGCCGGCGGATGTAACGAAAACACGGCGCTCCCGGGCGGTGGCGTCACCGCCCCACCGCACAATTTCGATAGCGCCATGGCTTTCCACCACTTGCGCCTGGAGCGCGAAGCCGGAATCGCCACCGCCGCTGTGGCGCTGCGCCGGATTGCGGCCGCAACGGCGCGATTACTTCCCGGCGGCTAGGCGCACGGCCTTGCCGGTCTTGAGAGACTCCTTGGCGGCGTCGAGGATCTCCACCACCTGGATGTTCATGTCTAGGCTGGTCAGACCCTGCGGCTCGGTTTTCGACTCGATGGCGTGAATCATGGCCGCCACAGGGGCGGAGGCCTCGGGCGTCAGCTCTGCGACGGGCATCGTCTGGGCCTCGCGCTGGCCGCTCTTGCGCAGGGTCACGCCGTCGCTGCCCACATGAATGCCGCCGCCGAGACCGAACACTTCGAGGTCCTGGAAGCCGTATGGCAGATCCCAACTGCCCTCCAGAATCGCTACGCCCTGCTTGTAGCTGAGAATCATGTCCGCATTGTCCTCGACCTTCGGAAACTCTTTGGGGCGCAACTGGTTCGACTGCGCGTACACGGTCTCCGGGCGGCCCAGATACCACAGCGACCACAGCGCGTTATAGCAGCCGAAGTCCACCAGCGCGCCGCCGCCGTTCTTCACCGGATCGGTCAGCCAATTGAAGAAATACTTGTTGAGACCGGTCGGACCGCCCGGCCCGCCATGCCCCACCATGCCGTGCAGCCGCCACACCTGGCCGATCGCGCCGCTGGCGGCGAGTTCCCTGGCCGTGTAATTGGCCGGCCACCAGGCCATCTGGTAGTTGGTCATGACGTAAATGCCGTGCTTGCGCGCCAGATCGCGGATCGCCAGCGCCTCCTTGTAGTTCGAGGCCAGCGGCTTTTCGAACAGGACGTGGATCTTGCGCGGCGCCGCGTACTCGACGATTTCGCGGTGGCGGTTGTTTTCGACGAAGGCCCAGACGATCTCCGGCTTCTGCTGGTCGATCATCTTCTTCCAGTCCGCAAACACCAGGTTCGCGGGCACTCCGCGTTTTTCAGCTTCGGCCACCAGCTCAGGCTCGGTCTCCGCTACGCCGACCAGCCTGATCTGCTGGCTGGAAACGATCTCCTTGAGGTGGCCCCAGACGTGGGAATGCACCAGGCCCACGACGGCGATGGTATGCTCCGCCGCGAATGCCGGCAGCAGCAGGAAAAGAAGCAGACAGGCGATCTTGCGCATTGTGCTGTTCAACGAACCTCCCCATACAGCATATGACTTGGAGGAAGAAGCGTTGAATCGACTGGCGCGGGGCACGCATCCTGGACAAAAGACTGATTTGGTGTACACTAGCTATCCACTGGTAAACGTCAGACGCGCGACTGGGAGGACATCCCGTGAAGCTGCGAACGTTGGTTGCCGCTGTTTTGGGGACGGCCGGCGCCGTGTGGGCTCTGGATGCAAGCCTGCAGGACCGGGTCCGTCAGTTGGAACTGGATGGAGAAGCGCGGCAGGCGCGCCAGCTTCTGGAGGACGCGCTGCACTCGACGCCCGGCGACGCCGATCTCCTGGAGTACTCCGCGCACTTCGCGGACACGCGCCGCGACGCCGAAGCGGTGGCACTGTACCAGCGGCTGGCGGACCTGCCGGGGCTCCCTGTGCCACGTCGCCAGGCCGCACTGCGCCGCCTGATTCAGTTGGAGCTGGCCGCGGGCAATCGCGCGGCCGCGACGGCGCATCTGGCCGACTTAAGAAGCACCGGTGTGCCGGCGCCGGAGCTGCCGCAGACGCCGCAGCCGGTTTTCCCGATGGGCTACGTCGAGGTGCCCGGTCCTGTGCGGAATTTTTCCCGCATGGCGGCGCTGTCGCTCGACACCGCTCCCGACGAGCTGTTGCTTTCACTGGCGCGCAACGTCGTCACGAACGGATACCAGGCCATCAGCGGCACCGAGGCCCTCGATCAGACCGAGTACCTGAAGCTCGTCTTGCGCTATCTCTCGCAAGCCCGCGAACTCGATAAGTTCTCCGGCAGCGGCAAAGTGATCCGCATCGAGACTTGCGACTCCGAGAAGACCGGCGAGCTGCTCAAGATTCTGGGCTTCCGCATGCGCGGCGGCTGCGGCGGCGACGTCGTGCTCGAGACCGTGAACGCCTCACGCGCCTTCCTGGCGATGGACTCCGGCTTCCCGCTGGCGCAACTCGAACAGGCCCTGCGCACGAACCGTCCCTTTGAACACGATTTCAAGCCGACCCGCATTCCGGTCATCTTCGGCTCCGAATACTGGTTGTCGGTTAAGGAAAAGCAGGCCGGCGAGTTCATCGATGCATTCCTCAACGACCCTTCGATGTGCCGGCTGTATCTGGGCCTGGCGAAGCTCGATCCCGAAACGGCCGAAGAGGTGCGCAAGGCAATGCCGCTACAACGCATTCGCGCCTTCGCCCACGTCTTCGATTTCTTCGGCGGCATGTTCCGCATCCGCAACGGCGTCGCCACAGTGCCCGGCGGCGCCCGCTCGGCCGGCGCGTGGGCCGAACTGGCCGGCGTTGCACCCGACAAGGGCGCGGCATTTCTCGAGAAGATCGTCACGCGCGACGACGGCTGGATGGCCAGCTACTTCGATTCCCTGAGCCGGATTTCGGGGCCGTCGCTCGACTACCTGGCTGAGCCGGCACGTCTGAAGCGGTTCTATGCCGCGATTCGCGGCAAGGTGACCAGTCCCGGCCCGGCCCGGCCGGTTTTTCGCGCCAACACCGAGATGATGCTGCTGACCACGCGCCTGAATGTCGTGGACGGCCAGGTGCGCATCCCGGGCGACACTGCCATCTGGAAGACATTCTTCTCCCTGCATCCGAGCGTTAAGATGGATCCCCGGCTGGCCAAGGCGGCGCCCGGTTGGAGCACCCCCGACGACGTCATCGAGGCCCTGTTCGGACTCACCCGCAAAGCCATGGACAACGAGCCGCTGAAAATCTTCCTCGCGCTCAGCGATTTTGACCGCCGCCGCCCGAAACCGCTGGAGCCGGCCACGGTCGAGCGCTTGATGCACGACTACAAGACCTTCGGCGCCCAACTGACTCTGCTCAACGAAGCGCCGGAACTCACCGACTCCGCCATCCTGAGCTACCTCGACGCGGCCCGCGCGATCGACTCGATTAGGGACAACACGCTGCACGCGGACGCCGCGGGCATTTTCCAGGCTCTGGCCGGTCTGTGGCAGATCTGGTACCGCAATCACGAAGTGCCTTCGGAGCAGGTGGAGATCGCTCTGCAAGCGGTCACCGGGCCGTTCCAGAAGCCCAAGGAGAATAGCCGCGAGATCTTCGACGCTGGACGCACGGGCCTGACGGGCCTGCTCGCCGCTTGTGGCGTCGACCCGAAAGCGAATCCGCAGGACAAGACGCTGGACCTGCTTGCCGGCTCGCTCACGCCGTCCGATCCCGACACGCACGCCCTGCTGGTCGCGGACCTGAACCGGGTCCTCGAGGCCCAGAAACTGGTCAGCCTGAAGACGCTATTCGATTTCGTCGATCAGCTCGAAAGCCAGGCCCGGGGCGAGAAACAGGACGCAGCGCTGTTGAACCGGCTCGCGGTCCGCGTCTCCGACCTCAATCTGCCTAAGGCCAGTCTGCCTTCGTCGGAACGCGTGAGCTACTCTTTTGGCTACTGGGTGGACCGCCACCTCGACGTGGAACGAAAGCTGAATCTAAGGGCCCAGATCGACAAGACGCAGGGCCAAAGCGATAAGCTGCGCGACCTGCGCGGCCTGCTGACTCCGCTGCTCCGCGATACGCTCAGTGGGCTGCTCTACGCCTATTACGCCCCGCCTGGCGCGCAGATCCTTTACACCAACCCGCTGTTCGTCCGCAGCCACGATTTCAACGGGATCCAATCCGTGAGCCAGACCTGGAAACAAACCGAAGTAGTCGGTTCGGGCTGGCCTTCGAACGCTGGCGGGCGGCTGGTCGGCTCACTGGCCGGCCTGCCGTATGCGCTGGCCGATGCCGAACAAAATTTCCTCATCCCAACGCGCGAACAGGCGTTGATCTGGGGCGACCTGGTGCCCCAGTTGCTCGTAGGCGCGAAGGCCGGGCGATTCTGGACCGTCACTTCATCCCAGATGCGCTGGGTGGCCCTGCACATGCGGTTGGGCGACGCGCTGGTGGCGGAAGCGGCTCTCGATCCCGCGCTGCGTACCCAGGTGCTCGACTTACTCGAGCAGCATGCGCCGCCGGCCCGCGCCAGGCGCATCGAGGCGGCCCTGGCGGGCGGCGACGTCGCTGGCGCACAGGAACAGATCACGCCGTCCGAACTGTACCTTTCCGGCGTGCAGGCCGCGGCCCGGCACGTGGACCCGACCGGCTTCCTCGACGGCGAAATCCGCCGTCTGGCGGCCGCGGATCCCATGCATTGCAATGAGTCCGCGATTGCCGCGGCCTTCGGGACGCCGAAGCCGACGCTGGCGCATTCGCAGGCTCCGCAGCTCCTGAACCTGAGAACATTCCCCACTCTGATGGGCTATTCGAGCCGCATCCTGGCCGAGAGTTGGGAATCGACCAACCTCTTCTTCGCGGCACTGGCCGACGAGTTGATGATGCCCGCGGCGCAGTTGAATGTGGTCATCCCCGATTGGACCAGGCGTTCGGTGGAACAGATCTTTGCGACGCATCTCGAGGATTGGCCCGCACTCCTGCGCGCCATGCGGGTTACGGCCGAGCAGGCCCGTGCGCAAAACCGCAAGCTGATGGCGGCGGAGAGCCGCCGCGGAACGGAGGATCGACCGCAGTGAGCGTTCGAAATTCGCTACTCACGCGCCGGGCCCTGCTCGGCACGGGCGCGGCGCTCGGTCTGACCCGCGCGGTGCTGCGGGCGCAGGAGCCCCGCCCCACCTTCCGTGTCAAGGTCGACATGGTCGTGCTCAGTTTCACCGTCACCGACTCCAAGGGGCGCTACGTGAACGGCCTGAAGCCCACCGAGTTCAGGATCCTCGAAGACGGCATCCAACAGAAGATCGCCACTTTCGCCGAGGGCAGCAAGCCGCCCGTCCAACTGCTGGAGGGTGGCGCCACGCGGCCGCTCGGCAGCGCCGAGGCGGACGCTTCTAAAGGTGGGATTCCGACCGACGCCTTTACCGGAACCAACGTGTTCGTGCTCTTCGACACGAGCAATTACATGTACCGCGGCTACGTTTACGCCTCCGACGCAATCGCCGACTTCGTCCGCGGGCTGGATCGCGCCGACTCGGTGGCGATCTACACGTTCTCCCGCAACCTCTCCCGGCTGGCGTCGCTGAACCGCGAGCGCACTGCCGTTCTGGAAGGCCTGCGCAACGCCGTCGCCGGCGACGACGCCGCGTTGTACAATGCGCTGCTGCTGACGCTGCGCGACGCGGCCAAAGTGCCCGGCCGGAAAGTCGTGATCGTCTTTTCCAATGGGCCCGACAACGCCAGCATGGTGGCCCCCGACGATGTGCGCGCCGTGGCCGAGGACGAGGGCATTCCGATCTACGTGATTTCCACCAGCGATGTGACCAAGGACCCGATCTCCAGCGGCGTGTTCCGCCGCCTGGCCGGACGCACGGGTGGAAAGAGCTTCTTCGCCCGGACCTGGCAGAAACAGGTGGAAGCCTTCGAAGCCATTCGCGAGGATCTCGGCAACAGCTACACCGTGACCTATTATCCACAGGCAAATCCCAACGAAGGCTTCCGCAAGATCAACGTCGAGATCATCTCCGACGTGGGCAAGAAGTACCGCGTCAGCGCGCGGCCGGGCTATCGCCCGCGGGCCGGCGCATAGTGCAGCGCGTCCGAAATTGCGGCGTGTATGATCACGCCGGCGATGATCACGCCGGCAACCGCTCCCTAACGGTCGCGGCTCAGTAACAACGGTCGCGGGGGCCTCGGCGTTTCTGAGCCGCGACCGCCAGGGAGCGGGTGGCGCCGCCTGGCGCGCCCACGCCGCCTCCGGCTTTCCGGCCGCGTGGCAGTGCTCACTTCCGGTTAGTCGCAATCGCGTGCAGCCGGCGATCGACGCCGTCGACCCGCGTGCGCCGACCCCAATTCGACGCGCGGTCCGGCGACCGGAACCCCAACCAGTTGAGACTTCGGCCCGGAACTGGTGTAGATTGGTGAATTGGCTCTCGCTTGAGGCGGGTTCTGGTGCAGATCTTCCTTCAGGGCAAACTATTAGGCATTGAAGCCTTTCTCGATGACTCGGGGCCGCGCCCAGCGGTTTTCGCGGGGCGCTGTCTCTACGCTTCGCTGTTGGCGGAGGCCGTGCCGCGCGCGCTGCTGGCGCGCCTGGGCCTTTCCCCCGAACTTCTCGGCACCAGCGGCGGTGGACAGTTTCTGGCGGTCCTGGCCGCGGAACACCGGCCCGCGGCCCACGAGTTCCTGATCGATGTGACGCAGCGGCTGGCCGCCTTCACCGGCGGACGCCTGCGGCTGGCCTGGGCGGTAACCGAGAACCTCGGCGCGTGGAGCGACGTGCGCAAGCGGCTGGACGAAACCATGGCCCGCTGGCGCGGGACCGCGGCGCTCGACCAGGCGGGGATTTTTGAGCCATTCGTTCCGCGAACGGCGGAAACCAGCGAGTTCTACGCCGAGCTGTGGCGTCGTCTCCCGGACTCCGCGGCCGTGCAGTGGGACCCCGCCGCGGAAGGCCTGCTGGCCCCCGCCGACCTGCCGCTCCCGGTGGCCACGCACACTGCTCCCAACGACACCGACCACGCGCCCGCCCTGCCGGCGGAACTGGCCGTGCGGACCACCGGCGCTCACGCCTGGGGCGTTCTGCGCGGGGACGTCGATGGGCTGGCGGATCGTCTGAAAAAGGCCGCCTCGGTCGAAGAGCACATTCAGGTTTCCGTTCTGTTGAAGCAGCTTTTCGCGGGCGAAGCGCAGGCTCTGGCCGCGCAGCCCGAATTCTGGCGCAAAGTCACCATCCTCTATACCGGCGGCGACGATTTCGCCGTCTTCGGCTGCTGGGACGCGCTGATCGCCTTCGCCAGCGGAATGCACCGCATTTTCAGCGTCGGCGTAGAAGAGATTTTGAAGGAGTTTCCCGGACCGGAAGGCAAGACGCTGTCCACGGCCCTGGCGCTGGCGCCGGCGCTGGATTCGTCGCTGGCGGATGTTTACGCCGAGGCCGGGCGGCTGCTCGAGATGACCAAGAGCGAGGGCCGCGACTCGATCTGTCTGTTTGGCCGCACACTCGATTGGAAACAGTTCAACGCGGCCGCCGATCTGCAACGGACGCTGGTCCGGCTGATCGACGACTTTGGCTGCCCGCCGCAGTTGCTCGGCGATCTGGCGGCTTTTTACCGTGAAACCGACCGGGTCCTCCCGGCCCGTGCCGGCGGCCGCCGTGCCGTGGAAACACAGGACCGTCCGTGGCGCTTCTATCGCCGCCTGGGCCGCGTGCTCGACGTGCCGGCCCGCAGCCGCGATTTTCAAAAGGCCCGCAAGAGCCTTCTCGAAGAATTTCTCAACCGCCGCCAGGCCTCCGTCAAGCTAAAGCCCTCCGGGCGCGTCGCGCTGGACTGGGCCCGCCTGGCACAAGAGGGCGAATCAAGATGAGCGAGATGGAAGAACAAGACAACCAGCAGGCCCCGATCGAGCCTCAACCCCAGGTTGAAGCTGCGCCTCCGCCGGAAGCTGCAGCTCCACCGGAAGTTGCACCTTCGTCCGAAGCCGCACCCCCAGCCGCACCTCCGCCGGAAGCCAAGCCTCCTGCGGAAGCCAAGCCTGCGGCTGAAGTAAAGCCTCCGGCCGAAGCGAAGCCTCCGGCCGAAGCGAAGCCTGCGGCTGAAGCCAAGCCGCGTGCTGAAGGCAAGCCCGAGAGCCGGCCCCCGGAAAACCGCGAAGCCCGGCCGCCGCGCCCGGAACGCCGCGCCGGTCCTCCACCGCGTGGCGGCGCCCGTGAGGGTGGACCTCGCGAGGGTGCACCGCGCGAAGGGCAACCCCGGGAACATCGCGGCCCCGATAGAGGTCCCGACCGTGGCCCGGATCGCGGTCCCGATCGCGGCCCACGCCCCGATCGCGGTGGTCCGCGCCCCGACTTCGCCGCCGAAATCGACATCGATAAACTGATCGGCGACAGCCTGTACCTGGACAACCAGGCGCATGCCGTCGTGGCCCGGATGCGCGACATGGATTCGGGCACACGCAGCCAGTTGCGCCGCCTGTACAGCGCCATCCGGCGCGGCTGCCGCGCGCCCGAGGTTGAGCGCCAGCATCACTTCGTCATGCTGCGCGCCCGGCTGGCCTACACCATTGCGCGACACCAGTTGCGCAGTCTCGATGTGCTCGAAAAGCTTCTGCTCCAGGTCACGCGGCGTAACGACGCGCGCTGCTACGAGCGCTTCCGCGACCTGTTTGAAGCGATCGTCGCCTACAACGAGTAGACGGCGTCAACGGATTAGTAAGTTAGCCAGGAGAGAATCGCATGAGTTCGCATACCGCCGAAACGCGCCTCGGTCTGATCGGCAAACTTCTGCTGGAAGGCGAGATGATTTGCGAGACCGGCCTTCACATCGGCGCCGGGAAAGGTTCGCTGGACCTGGGCGGCGCCGACAATCCGGTCGTCAAGGATGCCTTCGGACGTCCTTACGTGCCCGGCTCGTCGCTGCGCGGCAAGCTGCGGTCGCTGCTCGAACAGAGCGCCGGCCTGGTCGCCGCTTCCGATCTCATCTATCTGTCGCGCCGCCGCGGGCAGGAAGTCCGCATTCACCAGAGTGACGAGCCGGGCGACGAAATCGGCCTGCTGTTCGGCCGCAATCCCGGCCGCGTCGAACGCGTCACTGGAGAGGCCGTCGATACGACCACCGCCACGCCGGCGCGTCTCACGGTCTACGACGCGCTGCTGGAAATCGACAGCATCACCGAATCGATGCGCGAGAATCTGGACGACGAACTGACCGAGGTGAAGAGCGAGAACGCCATCGACCGCCTCACCTGCCAGTCCAGCGCGCGGACGCTCGAGCGCGTGCCGGCCGGCGCAAAATTCCGAGTCCGCCTGGTGCTCGACATTCTTTGTCCTGAAGATCGGGAACTCGTCGCCAAGCTCGCCGAGGGCTTGCGATTGCTCGAGGACGACGCTCTCGGCGGAGGCGGCTCACGCGGCTCCGGCCGGGTCAAGTTCGAGGGGTGGAGAGCCGCCTGGCGCTCCCGCGCCTACTATGCGGCGGGCGCGCCGGAGACCACCGTTCTGGAGGCGGCCGGCACAGCCGCACTGCAGTCCGGCATCGTGGCGGCGGATTTCGCCCAGAAGCTGAGTTAGCTCTGAACGGAGACGCATGAATCCCGCTCTGCTCATCCGCCTTCGGCCCATCACGCCCTGGCGCATCGGGCCGGACCACGGAGCGATGGAACAAACCGCCGCCATCCTGCACAGCGACGCGCTGTATTCGGCCGTGTGCCTGGCCTTCGAACAGCTCGGCTGGCTGGAGGAGTGGCTGAATGCGACGGCCAATCCGTCTGCCGCGCCGGCGGTCCGGTTCAGTTCCTGTTTCCCATGGCAACGCGGCGTGCTTTTCGCTCCTCCACCGCAAGGGCTGTGGCCTCCGCCGGAGACGCCCGGCACGCCGGCCAAGCTGCGTTGGAAAGGCGCCCATCTGGTGCCCGTAACCGTCGTGGCATCGCTGCTGCGCGGCGAGACTCTGGATGAGAAAGACTGGAGCGTGGACGCCCACAGCGGCTGCCTGCTCCCGGCCGCCGGCCGTTTTCCAACCGGACCGTTCCGCCGCATGCGCCGTTCCGCGGCGGCCGTCGACCGCGTCACCCAAGGCGCGGTTCAGCCCTGGACCGCCGCCTGTCTGCAATTCGCGCCCGGCTCCGGGCTATGGTGCGCGGCCGAGTTCGCCACGGCCACGGCCTATGCCATCTGGGCTCCCAAACTCGAATCCGCTTTCCGGCTTCTGGCCGATTCCGGGCTGGGCGGCCTGCGCAGCCGCGGCTTCGGACGTTTCCGCACGCCCGACCTTCAGGCCGGCGCGCTGCAGGAACTCCTGCTGCCCGACATTCAACCCGCGCCTGCCGGTCCGGCCTCGGCAAACCGCTCATGGTGGCTGCTGTCGCTGTTTTCGCCGGGCCCGGCCGACGAAGTGGAATGGGGCAGCGGCAGCTATTCGTTGATCGAGCGCAGCGGGCGCAGTGCATCGCGCGCCCTGGCCGGGCAAATGAAGAAGACCACCCGCCTGGTCGCGGAAGGCTCGCGTCTGGTCGCCCGCGGCGCGCTCACCGGTTCTATCCGCGACGTGGCGCCGGAAGGCGCACCGCACCCCTTCTGGCGTGCCGGCTTTGCCGTAGCCCTCGAACTGCCTGGAGGGAACGTCGCATGACGGAAGATCTCTTGCAGGAAGTGCAACCGCCGGTCGAGGCCAGCCCGCTTCCGCCGCCCACCCGCTATCGCCTGACGGTCCTGACGCCCACTCTGGCCGGCGACGGCCAGAAGCTCTCGCCCATCGACTACATGGTCTGGAAGGACCAGGTCAATGTGCTCAATCAGCGGCGCATTTTCCGCCTGCTGGCGCGCGGCCCGCGCATCGAAAGCTACCTCGGCCAGTTGCGCAAGTCGGAAAAGCTCGATTTCGCCTCCTGGGGCGGCTACGCGCAGAACTACGCCCTGCGGCGCATCGCGTTCGACGACCCGGCCAGCGCCGAGGTCTACGACCGTGCCCCGGCCGAGCTGTGCTCCATCCCGACCTTCGCTTCGAATCTCGATGGAATCTACCTCCCGGCCAGCGTTCTCAAGGGCGCCATCCGGCTCGCCCTGCTCGTGGACCGGGTCTCGGAAAACCAGATCAAATCGGCCGTGGAGAGTCTCAATTCCGATATGCCGCGGCGTGCCGCCGGCAACCTCGAAGTCGCCGTGCTCGGCGCGGCGGGCGCCAGCCGGACCCGGGCCGTGCGGCTCTCCGACTCGCGCGCCATCTCCAATTCAGCCACAAAGGTCTATCTGCTGCGGACCGCGACCTTGATCGAGCGTGGCGCCAAACTCGAAGCCGGCTGGAAGTCGGCGCGCGGCTCGGTGGCTTTCAGCCGGGTGACGGATGCCGCCCCGTTTTTCGCCGAAATGGCGGTTCCCGGCACAGTGTTCGAAGGCGATTACCGCCTCCCGCTGCTGTTCCGGCTTCCGCAGGCCAGCCAGGCGCTTCGCTGGAAGAATCCCGTTTCCAGTTCCGATCTGGTACACGCCGCCAATCACGCCGCTACGCTCGTATTGAACGCCCACCGCAAATTCGCCGAGACTGCGGGCCTCGTGCAGATCACCGCTTTGTGCGACGCGCTGCTGAAGCGGGTCGACGAGGCGCAGGCCGCGGGCCGCTTCCTCACCTGCATCGGCTGGGGCACGGGATTGCTGGCTAAGTCCATCTGGCCCGCGGCTCCAGAGCAGAACATGCGGGAGGGCCTCGGGCATTTCCCGGGTTATGAACAGGCCCTGCGCACTGGCCTTCCGTTCCCCAAGACGCGCCGCCTGATCATTCGCAACAACCGTCCGGTTTCCATGCCCGGCTGGGTGGAACTCGAATTGCTATAAATTCTTGCGGATAGTGTTCCGACCACGGCAAGTACTAATACTCATAGGACTACGAGCCGCTCTGCCAGTTCCAGCGGCATGTTAGAATTCATGTACAGGTGGAGGCTGCTCCGGCCGCGCGGAGGAGCGTGGCCCAGTTGCGATGTATAACGCGTTTTTTGGATTTCGGGTAAACCCTTTCAATCTGAGCCCCGACCCGGCTTTCCTCTATCGCAGCCCGCAGCACGAAGAGGCGCTGGCGAATCTGATTTACGGTGTCCACAGCCGGAAAGGTTTTGTCGTTCTGACCGGCGAGGTTGGAACAGGCAAGACTACGATGCTCGAGTGCCTGCGGGACTATCTCGATTCCCAATACGTGGAATTCGCCTTCCTTTTCAATTCCCGCATCAACGTCGAGCAGTTCTTCGAAATGATCGCCTACGATCTGGACCTTCGCTGCTCGGCTAAGTCCAAGACCGAAGTCCTCTTCGCCCTGAATCAGTTGCTCGTCCAACAGGCCCAGGAAGGGCGTACGACGGTTCTGATCGTCGACGAGGCGCACAATCTCGATTGGGACGTTCTGGAGGAGATCCGCCTGCTCGGCAACCTGGAGAATCCGCGTCTGGGCAAGCTCCTGCAGATCATCCTCGCCGGCCAGCCTGAATTGGATCGCAAGCTGGATCAGCCCAACCTGCGCCAATTGAAGCAACGCATCGTGCTGCGCTGCAGCCTGCGGCCGTTCCGGGTTCAGGAAACCACCGAATACATCAACTCCCGAATGGAAAAAGCGGGAATGGCGGATCAGACCGTCTTTTCCGACGAACTGATCCGCGAAATCCACGTCCGCAGCCAGGGCATTCCGCGCCTGATCAATACCCTTTGCGATAACCTCCTGCTGACCGCGTTCGCCGTCGAGCAGCGCGAAGCGAGTCTGACCATGCTGGACGAAATCTGCCGCGACATACGGCTGGAGTGGCCCGGCCACAATCTGCGGCCGCGCGGCGAGTCGCTCCTCTCCACCGAAAGCATCGAGCACCCGCTCATCTGACCGGCCTTGCTCAACCTGCCGCGACGCCACGTCGAGCCGCTTTTCTGCCTGCGTCCAGCGCGCGAATGGCAGCCGCAAACCACGCGCCCGGAGCCGCAACTCGCTGGCGCTGCGGAATAGGACTGCGCTGAATATTCGGCCGCTGCGTGATGCGCCCGGCGCTGTGTTAGATTGAGCGGTGGCATGAGCGAAAGTGCAGAGTTGCGCAAGACGCCGCTCAATGCGGTCCACCGCGCTGCGGGAGCGAAGATGGTCGACTTCGGCGGGTGGGACATGCCCGTGCAGTACTCGGGCATCCTGGACGAACACCGCACCGTGCGGACGGCCGTGGGCTTGTTCGACGTCTCCCACATGGGAGAAATCGAGATCCGCGGCCCCGAGGCCTTAACCCTCGTCCAGAGTGTCACCACCAACAACGCGGCCCGGCTCCAACCGGGCCAGGCGCAGTACTCGGCTCTGCTCTATGCGCATGGCGGGTTTGTGGACGACATTCTGGTCCACAAGGTCGACGACGACCATTTCTTCATCTGCGTGAACGCCTCCAACCAGGACAAGGACTTCGAGCACATCGCGGCCCAGAACCGCTGGAACTGCAGCGTGGAAAACGCCGGCCCGCGCTACGCTCAACTTGCCGTTCAAGGTCCGCGGGCCCTGGAGACTTTGCAGAAGTTGACCCATACCAGCCTGGCCTCGATCCGCTACTACTGGTTCACCGACGCCGAGGTCTCCTCCGAACCGGCGCGCATCGCGCGCACCGGCTATACCGGTGAGGACGGCTTCGAAATCTACGTCACGCCGGATCGGGCCGTGGCGCGCTGGCGGGAAATTCTCGAGGCCGGCCGCGAGTTCGGCATCCAGCCCATCGGCCTGGGTGCCCGCAACACGCTTCGTCTCGAAGCCAAGATGGCCCTCTACGGCCACGAGATCGACGCCTCGATCACGCCGCTCGAAGCCGACCTGGCCTGGATCGTCAAATTCGATAAGGGCGATTTCACGGGCAAGGCGGCACTGGAAAAACAGCAGTCGGAGGGTCTGAAGCGCAAGCTGGTCGGGTTCGAAATGCGCGGGCGTGGGATTGCCCGCGACGGCTATGAGGTGCGGTTGGATGGCGTGCCGGCGGGATGGGTTACCTCCGGCGGACCCGCTCCCACCCTCAACCTGAACATCGGACTGTGTTACCTCCCGATCGCCCACGCCCATCCCGGCGTCCCGATCACCATCCTCATCCGGAACCAGCCTGTCGAAGCGGTGACGGTGCCAACGCCTTTCTACAAGAGAGCCAGATGAACTACCCCGAGAATTACCGCTACACCAAAGAACATGAATGGGTTTGCGTGGAAGGAGATGTGGGCACGGTGGGCCTCACTTTCCACGCCCAGAGCGAACTGGGCGACATCGTCTACGTCGACATGCCCGCCCCGGGAACTGCCGTCAAGGCCGGCGAAACGTTGGGCAGCGTCGAGTCGGTTAAAGCGGTCAGCGACATCTACTCGCCCGTTTCGGGCGAGGTCGTCGAGGTCAATGAGATTCTAAAAGACGCGCCCGAAAAGCTCAACGCCGACCCCCACGGCGAGGCCTGGCTGGTGCGGATCCGCCTCGCCGGCCCGGGTGATCTCGAAGACCTGATGGGCGCCCCCGAATACCTGGCTTACGTGGGCTCCTGACGCACGGGCCGTTCCCTGCTCCGCGTTACAATGTGGGTTGCGGCACTCCTGCCAGAACTCATTCCACCTGGAGCAGGTGACCAACCTTGCGCTACTTACCGAAGTCTGACGCCGAACGGCGTGAGATGCTCGCGGTCTGCGGACTCGGCTCGCTCGAGGATCTCTACGCCCATCTGCCCGCGGAGACGAAGCTCGACCGGCCTCTCGCGCTGCCGCCCGGCCAGTCCGAATACGAGATTCTTGACTACTTCAAGGCCCGCGCCGCCGAAAACGCCGCTGGCTACGCCTCTTTCCTCGGCGCCGGCGTGTATGCCCATTACCGCCCCGTGCTGTGCGACGTCGTCGCCAGCCGCGGTGAATTCCTGACCTCCTACACGCCCTATCAGGCCGAGATCGCGCAAGGCACCCTCACCACTATCTTCGAGTTCCAGACCATGATCTGCCAGTTGACCGGCATGGAGGTGGCCAACGCCTCGATGTACGACGGCTCGACCGCCGTGCCCGAGGCGGCTTTGATGGCCATGCGCATCACCGGCCGCGAACGCGTCCTGGTCGCGCGCTCGGTCCATCCCGAATACCGCGAAGTGCTCGCCACCAGCGCCCGCAATGGCCGCTGGCAGGTCGCGACTTTCGGCTACGATGCGGCCAGCGGCAGCCTGGACATGGCCGACCTCGAGTCCCAGCTCAATCGGGAAACGGCCTGCGTCATCGTGCAGTCCCCCAACTTCTTCGGGGTGGTCGAACAGCTCAAGGATGCCGCGGCGCTGGCCCACCAAGTCGGCGCGCTGCTGATCATGGTCTTCACCGAGGCCGTCTCGCTCGGCCTGCTCGCACCCCCGCGCGAAGCCGACATCGTCGCCGGTGAATTGCAATCTTTCGCCATCACGCCCAGCTATGGCGGTCCTTTCGCGGGTATCATCGCGACCCGGGAGAAATACATCCGCCAGATCCCCGGCCGCCTCGTCGGCCTGACCAAGGATGCCGCCGGCAATCGCGCCTTCTGCCTCACGCTCTCCACGCGCGAGCAGCACATCCGCCGCGAGAAGGCCACCTCTAACATCTGCACCAACCAGGCCCTGATCGCTCTCATGGCCACGGTCTTCATGTCGGTTTATGGCAAAGCCGGTTTGCGCGAATTGGCCGAACAGAACCTGGCCAAGGCGCACTACCTCGCCGGCGGCGTCGAGCGCCGCTTCGACGCTCCCTTCTTCAACGAATTCGTCGTCCCATGCCGCGGCCGCTCGCCCGAGGCCGTCAACGCGGCTCTGCTTGAGAAGAAGATCATCGGCGGCTTGCCGCTGGGCCGCTTTTATCCCGAACTCGCCAATTGCCTGCTGCTGTGCGCGACGGAAATGTCCAAACGCGCCGACATGGATCTGGTCAGGGAGGCGCTCCAGGCATGATCCGCAAATCGCGTTCCCATATCACGCAGAACGAGTCGCTGCTGTTCGAGCTCTCCAGTCCCGGCAAGCTGGGCTACCAGTTGCCCGATCTGGACGTGCCTGCGGTGGATCCCGCCGCCACCCTCGGCGCGGACAACGTCCGCGCGGAGATCGAAGGCTTCCCCGAAGTCAGTGAAGTCGAAACTCTGCGCCATTTCTCGCGCCTCTCCACCTGGAATTACGGCATCGACCTGGGCCTGTTCCCGCTCGGCTCGTGCACCATGAAGTACAACCCGCGCATCAACGAGGTCGTTGCGCGGATCGACGATCTGGCCTGGGCCCATCCCTACCAGCCCGAGTCGCTCTCGCAAGGCGCAATGGAAATCTTCGCCGCTCTGGAGTGTTCGCTCTGCGAAATCTTCGGGATGGACGCGGTCACTCTGCAGCCCGCCGCCGGCGCGCACGGTGAGTACACCGGCATCATGCTCATCCGCGCCTGGCTCGCGGCTCAAGGTAACCCGCGCCAGGTCGTGCTCGTGCCGGACTCCGCCCACGGCACCAATCCGGCTACCGCCGTGATCGCCGGTTACGAAGTTCGCAACATCCGCTCCAACGAGCAGGGCATGGTGGACCTCGCGGCGCTGGAGAGTTCCCTGGACGACACCGTCGCGGCGCTGATGGTGACCAATCCCAACACGCTCGGCGTCTTCGACGAAAACATCGCCAAAGTTTGCGCCCTGATGCACTCCAGGGGTGCCCAGGTCTACATGGACGGCGCCAACATGAACGCCCTGGTAGGCCTCTCGCGCCCCGGCGATTTCGGCATCGACGTGCTGCACTCCAACCTGCACAAGACCTTCTCCACGCCCCACGGTGGCGGCGGTCCCGGCGCGGGCGCGGTCGGCGTGCGCTCGCACCTCGAGCCTTTCCTGCCGCATCCGCGCGTTCGCAAGAACCCGCAAGGCGCCTGGACCTGGGATTACGACCGCCCGCGCTCCATCGGCCGCGTCAAGGCGTTTTATGGCAACTTCGGCGTGATCGTGCGTGCGCTGGCCTATATCCTGGCCCACGGCTCGGCCGGCCTGCGCAACGCCACGCTCGACGCCCTGCTGAATGCCAATTACATCCGCAAACTGCTCGAGCCGCACTACCAGATCGCCTACCCCGCCCCGTCCATGCACGAGTGCGTCTTCAGCGACGCCCGCCAGGCCGCCCGCGGTGTCAGGACCGGCGACATCGCCAAGCGCCTCATCGACTACGGCTTCCATCCCTACACCGTCAGCTTCCCGCTGATCGTCCACGGCGCCATGATGATCGAGCCCACCGAGACCGAGCCCAAGCAGGAGCTCGACCTCTTCTGCGACGCCCTGATTTCGATTGCCGAGGAGATCGAAACGGATCCCCAAGTGGTGCTGCATGCGCCCCACCTGACGCGCACCTCGCGCGTCGATGAGGTCGCCGCCGCGCGCAAGCCGGTGGTGCGCTGGAAGAGGTAACGACAATTCGATGAAGCGTCACCGCCGGAAGCCTGAATTGGAAAGGTATATTGATGAAATGAGGACCAAACAGGAGAATACTGTTTGGCCGAATTACATAGCGAACACCCAGGGAGTAGATGAGTTTCTTTTCAAGGGCTCGGCAAACCCCACGCCGGTTCAGCGCATCGGCGCTTTGCTCTTCGGGCTCTCCTTTATTGCGATCGGTTTTGGTTTTATGTTCCTCGCAGTCCACAGGCAGGGGAGCCATTGGCCGTTGTGGGTAGTTGCAGTGGGATTGTGGGCCCTCGGAGGGCGGATGTGTTACAACGGTTCTCGAAAACGCAAGGCGCCGACGAAGGCGAGGTGAAACTCCGAACCCCTCGACACAAACAGGAGAAGGGGAAGTGGCCTCTCCTTTAGCCAACCTGCTGTGTCCCCACGCCGCTTTGCAGTCGGTTGTCGTGGAGAGGTCGTAATGCAGCAAAGCTGTTACTGAGTAGCGGCTCTATCACCGTAAATTATTGACCTTATAGTAACGTTAGTGAGTCACTCCGTACTCAGTAGCGATTCAGCCTCGGACCGGCGCGGTCCGCTGCGCTCAGTTCCCGCAACCCGGCGCCGCGGTTTCCCGCGGGCTCACATCGGGGACCACGGGCATGGCAGGCCTCTCCGGCCCGCCCATCGGTTGCTCCAGCGTCAACGTTTCCAGTGCCTCCGAGGCGCGCTGCAGCTCGCACTGAAGATTCACCTGGAGTTTCTGTCGATCGGCCGGCATCAGGACCGGCAGCCCTTTCAGAACCTCCTGGAGGTGAATGTTCGTCTGCCTGAGCTGAGCCACCTGGCCCGCAATCCGCGCCTGCCACGGCCCTGCCGGCCGCACTCGCGGCTGGATCCGTGGCGCTGGCCCCTGGAGGCAGAGCATCGCCCTCATCGGCGCTTGCACTGTGGCAACCGGCTCGCTCTGCGCCACAACCACCGCGGCCGGCACCGCCGGGCTCGCGGCTTGGACCGCCGGCGGCGTTGCCGGCTCCGCCCGTGCCAGCAGGATGTCGAAGCGGAATGCGTCCGCAATCAACCACTTTCCGGGATTCTCACTCCGCACCGTGGCTCTCCCGGGAAGCGTGGAACGCGATCCCGCGCCTAGCCATAGGCCCAGCCCGCTGGCCAGCGTAAAGAGGATCAGCCGGAACGTGACCGATCTCAGTAGTCGTCCGACAACATTTTTTCGGCTATCCATTGCATGCCCTCTGTCTGTAATGACGATTTCGCGCGGCTGTTAGTTAGGGGAATCTGCGCCGCAAATGTAAAGATTCCTTGCCACCCCGCGCAAACGAAAAGCAACCTCCGCTTCCTCGGTAGTGGGTCAGTTTGAAATCAGGAAAGGCTAGGCCCACGATGGAGGCCGCACAATGGGGGCGCCGTGGCCGGTGTTGATCGTGGCTGGGAACTGGCACGCCAACAAGTCCGCCATTGTGAGATTGCGGACGGAGCTAGAGACGTTCTTCAGCGCTGGTGGTGCCGGTCTTCCGATCATAGGATTCACCAGCTCAACGCGCCTCCCAAATTCTAAGGTGACGATTTTGATCGGTTCAACTAGATCGGTATCCGCAGAGACAACAATGGCGGCGTCAAGTTGCCCGGTGAACACATCTCGAAGTAGATGGGAGGCCAGGTTCACGTCGGACCCCTTCTCTTCGGTTGACCGTACCATCACAAACTGCCCATCGGGGCAAGGCGGATGCTCTAGTCGTATCTCATTCACAAGAGGCCGACAGATCTCCTTTCTCATGAACCTGCCATGAAACGGCTGAATCGTGGGGATTGTCTTAAGGGCTCGAAAGTAGGCTCGTTGTCGGTTCGGGGCGTCTGGATCGCGATAACCCGATACGGGGGCCGTGTAGTATTTCACCGCAACTAACACGTCCCCGGTGTGGACGTACCGCCTGGCCAGTTCGTCTAGGTTGAGCCACTTAACTGGAGGGTTGCGCTTAAGCGCACGGTAATACAGGTTGAAGCCGTCAACATAGGCTATGATATTCATAATAATGCGAAGGGCCGCCGGTTTCCCAGCGGCCCTTCAGCCTTGAGCTAAGCTCGCGGCGGTAATCTCTTCTATAGTTTATCGGCGAAGACGTTCCTCTTAACTGGTTTTTTCACGAATTATATTAACTAAATTTAATACATGCAACGAAACGACTTCTCGGCTTTGGTTTATGTGTTGTCGAGTAATGCAACAATGTCATTTACGTCCCAAAGCCGATCCGTCACGCCTGCGGCCATCGCTCCCCCCGCGATCTTGACCTCCGTCATCCTCTTCGGATTTCACAAGCGCTAGAATGATGCTATGGCGCGGGCTAGATACGTCCATTGGCAGGACGGAGAGATGTGGATTGGCTACCTGGAAGAGTTCCCGGACTATCTGACACAGGGCGAGTCCTTAGCCGATCTTGAGGATAACCTTCGTGATCTCTATCGGGACCTTACCAGTGGCGCGATTCCGGGCGTTCGCAGAGTCGCTGAGCTATCCGTGGGATGAAGCGGACCGACCTGATCCGCAAAATCGAGGAAGCCGGATGTTTGCTGATCCGGCACGGCGGGAAACACGATTGGTATCGGAATTCGAAGAGTGGTGTGTCGCAACCCGTTCCTCGCCACCGGGAAATCAACGAGTCCCTGGCAAAACACATTTTGAGAAAACTTGAGGCTCGTCCAGACTGAAAGCCGGCGAAATTGACCAATGGCTTGCTGGAGCTTCTTAATCTTCCCTGGGGAAGTTTACGGGAAGCTGGTCATTTCGGCCCTGTTTTCACCCTGCGGTGCTCAGCAGTTCCCGGCACGCCTCCACCACGTCCGTGGCTTCCGGCCGGACGAGCACCCTCACGCCGTTCCCGCGCGGCGCCCATACGCGCGGATCGCTGGCTCGGAAAATCGCCACGGTGCGCACGCCGCAGGCAGCGGCTAAGTGGCTGATTCCACTGTCATTTCCTAAGTACAACGCAGCCCCGCTCAACCATTCCGCGACCTGCTCCAGCGTCTCGAACCGGCGCGCCGCGTGGAGTTCCTCCTCGTCCCCGGCGCACCACTCCACGCCCAGTCCCGTCTTGACCCGGAGCTGTTCCGCGACCCGCTGGAACAACTCCAGCGGCCAGTTCTTGCGCACACTGCCGCTGAACGGGTGAATGGCGATATATTCCGCCCTTGCCCCGCCGCCATGCCGGCTCGGGATTCGCGGGACGCTCTCCGCCTGCCACTCCGTCTCGGCTCCAACCTGTTGTAAATAGAACTCCACGGCGTGGCAGCCGGCGCCTTGCGGCGGTATCGCCGTGAGCAGCCGCACGCGCACCCCCGTCGCCGCGAGTGCCACGCGAAACTCCTCCCGCGCCGCGCCGTACCACGACACCACCTCGTCAAACGACTTCAGCCGCTCGATCAACGCGGCTGGCGGATCGATCTCCAGCAGGTCCAGTTGAACTTCAGTGAAGGCGCGCACCGGCGCGATGTGCTTGAGCAGCGGCAGGTTGCGGGCAGGTGCCCAGATCTCGGCTGCCACGCCGCTGTGGCCCCGGCACAGGTACTCCAGCGCCGGCAGGCTGACAATCGTGTCGCCGATCGCTCCCGGGCGGATCACCAGCCGCCGCATCTTTTCCCCCGGCTCCCGCCTCTGCCAGTCTTACTCCACCAGCAGCGGCACTTTCACTTCGATGTTTCTCGGAGGCAGGCACATCTTGTCGTTGCACGCCTGGTAGCGCAGCTTCCCCGTGAGCAGCCCCGGTCCCGGCACTGCGCCGGGCGCGCGTTTGAACTTCGTCACAATCTCGAAGTTCCCGGTGAACAGGGATAGCGGCTTCTCGCTGATTTCGGACTTCTCGATCACCGGCTTCGGGAACTCCACCGCCACCGTCTCCACCGCGCCCTTCTCCCAGCTCAGCCGCAGCGGGATCAGGAAATCGTCGTTCGGCTTGTCGCTGTTGACGTGGTAGCCCGGCTGCAGTCGCAGTTTGAGGCTCTGGTCCACGCTGCCCGTCCGTGGCACCCTCAGCTTGGCCGGGTCGGACACGGTGAGCACGCCCGGCGCCTGCGCCCAGACCAATGCGCAGGCCATCGCAATCAGGCCGCCGCTAACGCAGAAGTTCTTCAATTTCATCCTTGTAGTCGCTCTTGCCGACCAAGCCGATGTGCACATCGGCCACCTTGCCCTGCCGGTCGATGACGAACGTAGTCGGCAGCGACTCGATCCCCTCGCCTCCGCCGTACAACTGCTCGATCTCCGGCGATCCCACCGCCACGCGGTAGTTCATCTGCCGCCGGTCGACGTACGGCTTCACCACCGGCCAGCCTTCGTCATCCATCGCGATGCCGATCACCGCGAATCCTCGATCCTTGTATTCGCGTTCGAATTCGGCAAACCACGGAATTTCGATCTTGCACGGCCCGCACCACGTCGCCCAGAAATTCAGCAGCACCACCTTGCCTTTGTAGTCCGCCAGGTGGAACAACTGGCCGTTGGCGTCCTTGAGCTGGAAATCCGGCGCCGGCTTGCGCTTTTCGGCCGGTCGCGCCGAACTCGCACCCTCTGCGCGCGAGCCACGCGGCGAGCAGCCGGCCAGGCCCATCGTCAGACCCAACATCAGCACTGTGGCAGCCAGACTGCCCATGACACGGAATTGCATGCGGCGCTTGAACTCCAAACCCGAATTGTACCAGCCTGCCCGCTCCGGCCTCTCGTTTCATAGCATATTATGTCGGTGACATGCGTTACCTGTTGGCCCTCGCATTAGCGGCCGTCGCTGCTGCTCAACCGCTGGAGTATAAGCTCCTGAATGAGGGCGTGCTCCAGGAGCGCCTCAAACTCGCCCAACCGATGAATCCGGAGCGCTACAGACGCCTGAAAACTCTTTTTGATGAATCGGGGTGCCGGGGCGATCGGTTTCACGAACAGACTGTTAAGGGCTCCAAGGAGCCTAACATGATCTGCGGGGTCGCTGGAACGGGGGAAAGTCCCCGCAAGATCATCGTGGGCGCCCATTTCGATTCCGTCGGCGGCGATGGCATCATCGACAACTGGTCCGGCGCCGTCCTGCTCCCGGGCTTTTCCGCATTCCTACGCCGGAGCCCACGCCGCCACACCTTCGAATTCGTCGCTTTCGCCGCCGAAGAGAAAGGACTCCTAGGCTCCCACGTGTACCTGAAATCCATTTCCAAGCAAGAACGAAAGCAGATTGTGGCAGTGATTATCATGGATTCCCTCGGTCTGACCCCGACGAAGTATTGGCCAAACGGGTCTACCAAGGAGCTTGCCATCGCGGCGGCACGAATTGCACAAGCGCTCAATTTGAAATTCAGTGGTGTCAATGTGGACCAAGTTGGAACCACGGATTCAGAACCATTCAAGGACGCGCACATCCCAGTCCTGAGTCTGCACTCGGTCACCCAGGAGACTTGGCCAATCATCAACGGCAGCAAGGACGTTTGGTCGGCCGTGTCTTGGAAAGACTATTACGACAGCTATCGCTTGATTTCGGCGTTACTCGTTTATCTCGACCAGAATCTGCCATGAACTTGTGCTCTCGAGAAATGAGGAGAGCTGAAATGGCCGTTCCTGCTCGCCGCCTACCATGCGTGGTCCGTCGGAGCCTGCTCATCGAGCTGCAATTCGCATGAACAATGGCCTCTGGCGATCCAGCCAAATGATCAAGCAAGCGGGCGAAATGGAACCTCAAGCTCAGATGCGCAGGCCCGCCGGGTGCCGCGCCTCCAGCGCCGCGAACCACGCGCGCCGCGCCTCGCTCCAGCGCGCCGCCAGCGTGAACTCGGCGTGTTCGCCCGCTCCCGCGTACAACCAGGCGGCCGTGTCGCAGAAGCTCTCGCACGCGTACTCGCTCCACCGCCGGCCGGGCGCGGAACCACTCGTTGCAACGAGTAGTTGCTTCCTCCACTCTGCCGACCAGCCCAGCTCTCCGCGCGCCCGCCGGGCCATTTCGACCTCGACCAGCGCCCCCCATGAGCGCCGCGTATCATTCGACAGCCGTACCCAGGCGAAGTGGAACAGTTCGTGCACCAAGATGCGGCTCAGTTCGGCGGGGTTCCGGCGCAGTTCCTGGTCGAAGATCATTTGCCGATGGCGGATGCTGCTGGCCGCGTGGACGGCCTCGCCCGGCGCCTGTGCGCAGTCCGCCGCGACGCTCAGCAGCCGACCGCGCCAGGTGCGCAGGCCGGGCCGCCATTCCACCTTCAGGCCCCGGCCACAGAGCGGCGGCAGAGTCGCCAGCCGCGCTGCTACTTCTTTTCCGGCAAGCCGAAGTAGGCCGGGGAGTTGATCTCGGCTTTCACTTCGATGCGTGTCTTTTCCAGCCACTGCCTCAACTGTTCCTCTCCGATCTGATCCTCGATCTCCGACCGCAGCTCCTGCTGCGTCGGATCCACAAACTCCACCAGCTTGAAAATGTAGAACCTGCTGGGTAGACGGACGACGCGCGCCAACGCCCCGGGCTTGGTCGAGAAGATAGCCGCCTTGATCTCCTTGTTCAGCGTCTTGTCCTCCGGACGGAGCAACGGGAACTGGCCGCCTTTCTCCTTCGTATTGGGGTCGTCGGAGTACTTCTTCGCCAGCTCGTCAAAGGCTTCGCCCGCTTTATAGCGCTTCTGGACGTCGTCGACGATCGCCTGCGCCTCTTTGTCCGTTCGCGCGATTTCGCCGGGCTTCGGAATGCCTCCCCAGTTCACCTGGATCCCCAGCACCCGCGCGCGCTTGTACTCATTCTTGTGGGCTTCGAACCACTTGCCGGTCGTCTCATCGTCGAGCGTTGGCGTCGCGGCGCGGGCGTCGACGTAGGACTGCGCCAGGAATTGCAGAATGCTGTATTCCAGCCGCTGCTTGTAGGGCTCCCGCTGATCGAGGCCGGTTTCCTTGGCCAGCATGGCCAGCCGGCTCATCAGCGCGAATTGTTGCAGCCAGCCTTCCTTGTTGGCCCTGAAGTTCCTTTGCGGATCGGGCGGCAGATTGCGGACCATCGCGTCGAATTCGGCCTTCGTCCAGGCCTTCCCCTCAATCGTCGCGACCACTGTATCGGGGGGAATGACCACTGCCGGCTTGGGTGCGGCAGCGGGTGGTGCAGGGGGATTGGCCGGCGTGGTCGCCGGCGGGGTAGCCGGTGCAGCAACAGGCGGATTAGCGGGCGGCGCGGCCGGTGGATTGGCGGGTGCCTGGGCCAGCGCGGAGAGGGCAAAAATCGTGAATAGGATTAGCGGTTTCATGTGGTTCAAATTGAATGTTACCATGCGGTTGAAGTGCAACCGCTACGCCTGGACGTCTCTTTGTGGTCGGCCGATCTGGCCAATTTGGAGGCCGAGATCCGGCGGCTGGAACCGTTTGCCGATTCCTTTCACTTTGACGCAGCGGACGGCCATTTCGTCCCTACACTTCTGTTTTTTCCCGATCTCGTGGCGCGGCTGCGCGGGTTGACGACCACGGAGTTCCACCTGCATCTCATGGCCACCCGTCCGCTGGACCTGTTGGGGGCGTTTCTGGATGCGGGCGTGGACCGCGTCACGGTGCCGCTCGAGATCGGCAAACGGGCGGGGCACGTGCTCGAGGCGCTGGCCGCGCGCGGCCGCAAGGCCGGCCTTTCCCTGGCCTTGGATACGCCCGTAGCGGCGATCCGGGATTTGCTGCCGCTGCTCGATACGGTGGTGTTGATGGGGACCGAGGTGGGCGTGAAGGGCCAAGGCGCGGACCCGCGCATCTATGACCGCCTGACCGAGATGAAAAGGCTGGCCGGCGAGCGCGTGACCGTGGCGGCCGATGGCGGCATCCGCCGGGAAACGGTTGCCCGGCTGCGCGAGGCCGGCGCCGACGCCATTGTGCCCGGTTCGCTGGTCTGTCAGGCCGAGGACCTGCCCGCCACCGTCGCCTGGCTCAAGAGCCTCTGAAACCGCGGCTCAATAAGTCTTTTAATGCCAAGCGCTTCGCAGCGCGATCCAGGCGCGTCACGAAATAATGCCGCGCAGCTCCTCGTCGGGCGGGGTCAACAGCAGCCGCAGCGGTCCCCATTTTGGCAGATAGTAGACCACCTGGCCGAACGGCGTGCGGGTGCCGAACCGGACGCGCACCAGGCGGCGCCGGTACCACCATACGGGCTCGACCGACTCCACCTGTTCGAACGGGATACGCGCCTCGCGCCAGTAGTTGGCGACGACAAGTTCCCGGCCGGAATAGCCGACCCGCTGTAGGCGCGCGGTGAACCATAGCAAGAACACCGTCGCCGCCACGACGAAGGCCGCCAGGAGGCGGAAACCGCTGGCGATAGCAATGCGCCCGGTGTTGAGAAACACCCACCCCAGGAGCCCGATCAGGGCGCCGATCCAGAGCGGCGGAAAGACCACTTTGTTGAGCAGGGTCACGATCTCTCCCGACAGCCAGATGGTGGGTTCGGCCGCCGGGCCGGTCTCGGAGAAGGGGTCATTCACACTCACGCCCACAGTCTACACCGGGTGGGCCGGAACCCGAAGCGGCCAAGAGAGCTTTATGCCGCGCGGGCGCGGATCCGGGCTCGCGGCCGCAACCGGGGCCGGGCGCCGGGTAGCCCAGGTAGCGGCGGCCATCCTGCCCGTCGAAGAGGCGCTGTTCACCGGCCGCGAGAGGCGCCGCGGAGGGCGCTGGAGAGCCCCGGAAACGCCCCGCTGTAGCGGCCTCCAAACGGGCAGGCCGCTACAGTGTAGCGGCCCTTACTTATAACATCTTAAGAATCAATTACTTAAAAATGCATGGCCGCTACTAATAGCGGTTTGACCTGCAGTGCCAGGGGAGCAGGCAGGCTTCTGCCGCGCTCGCGGCGGCGGCACTTCGAAGCCCGCAGGTCGTCGCCGGAGCCGCCCTAATACCCCAATTTAAGTGGAAGTGGGGAAGTGGGTGGGGAAGTGGGTGGGGAAGTGGTGTACGATCCGGCACATGGGTAACAGAGTTTGCTAACCACATGGGTTACACTTTGTCCCGCTCTTCCTCATTGGGAAGTGGGACATGGGAAGTGTGGGAAGTGGGACAGCCTGGAAGTGGGGAAGTGGGACAGGAAGTGGGACAGCCTGACCCGTCCCAATGAGGCTTTGTTGAGAAAACTCCGGTTGCCCGGGCTTTGCATCGGCGAAATGACGGGAATCACTCGACGAGGGGAAGGCAAACAGAAGGCTCGAAAGGGCCGCCCCCTGCTCGTTTTGTCGTAAATGCGATCAAATTGGCTGTGGGACGGGTCAGGCTGTCCCATTTCCCATTTCCCATTTCCGTCCCATTTCCCATTTCCATTTCCATTTCCCAGGGATGATTGGACCGAAGCAAGACCGATCACTTTGGCCACGGCTCGTGACAACTGCTCGCAGCGATGGCGCCAGGCTGCTGGTCGGGGCCGGATATAATGCCTGCATGCCAACCACTCTTCACCGCCGCCGCGATTTTCTGGCCGGAGTCGCGCGCGGTGCGGCGGCGCTCACGGCTTCGTCCTACATGCGTGTGCTGGGCGCCAACGAGCGCGTCCGCCTGGGGTTGATTGGCGCCGGCGAGCGCGGGCGCGGCGTGCTGGCGAATTTCATCGAAACGGGCCAGGTGGAGGTCGCCGCGGTGTGCGACATCTACCCCCGGATGATCGACCTGGCGAAGAGCCAAGCGCCCCACGCGGTGAGTTTCGGCGACCACCGCAAGCTGCTGGAAATGAAGGATCTGGACGTAGTTCAAATTGCCGTGCCGGACCACTGGCACGCGGCCGTAGCGATCGACGCGCTGAACGCCGGCAAGGACGTGTACGTGGAGAAGCCGCTGACGCGGCGCCTGGAGGAGGGCCCGCCGATCGTGCGCGCGGCACGGGTCAACAACCGCATCTGCCAGGTGGGCCTGCAGCAGCGCTCGGGCGCGCATTACATCGAGGCCAAAAGCAAGTACATCGACAGCGGCGCGCTAGGCAAAATCACGCTGGTCCGCACGTGGTGGCACGGCAACAGCTACTACCTGCGGCGCGCCCCGGAGGAACTGCGCACCAAGCCCGCCGACCTCGACTGGGCGCGCTACCTGAGCCCGGTGAAATGGCGCGAGTGGGATCCGCAGCAGTACTGGAACTGGCGTGTTTACTTAGACTTCGGAGGCGGGCAGGTGACCGACCTGTTCACCCACTGGGTGGACGTGGCGCACATGTTCCTGGGCCAGGATATTCCCACCTCCGGCGTCGCCGCCGGCGGCATTTACTACTACAAAGACGGGCGCACTGCGCCGGATACGATCAACGTGCTGCTGGAATACGGCGGCAGCTACACGGTGACCTTCGAGGCGACCCTCGCGCCGGGCATCCGCGGCGCGGGCATCGAGTTCTGCGGCACCCAGGGCAAGCTGTATATCGACCGCGTGCGATACGTATATACAAGCATCGAAAAGGGTTCCCAGCCGGTGACGGTAGCCGGGCCGAGCTACGATTTCACCCTGGACCACGTAAAGAACTTCCTGGAATGCTGCCAAACGCGCAAAATGCCCAATTGCGACGTGCTGGCAGGGGCGCGTTCGGCGCAGGCGTCGCACCTCGGCAACCTGAGCTACGTGCAGAAGCGGCGCATCGATTTCGACCCGGTGCGGGAGGAGATTCTGCCGTTCTGAGGGGGTAGCGGGGTGCGGCGCAACCAGTCCCGGTGCTCCCGGCGCCCGGCGGCACCGCCTCGCGTGCATTCGCGCTCCCGCGCCCGGCTTGGATTTCGACTGACTGGATTCTGGACGGGTCGGCTATTCTATTGTCATGGAGCTCATCTTCGAGATCCGTGACGCTGAAGAGGGCGGATACTGCGCGCGCGCTGGGCCACGCCATTTTCACCGAAGCGGACACCTGGGAAGAACTCCGCAGCAGCATCGTAGAGGCTGTGGCGTTGCACTTCGAGGACAGTGCGGCGAAGCCCTCCAGCGTGCAACTGCACTATGTCAAAGACGAATTGATTCCACTCGAAGCCGCATAAAACTGCCGCGCGGCGTCTCCGGTGATCGCCCGATCCGTGTGCTGGAGCGCTTGGGTTACTCGGTGGTACGCCAGAAGGGCAGTCACGCCCGGATGCGGAACGAAGGACCTCCGGTTCACGTCATCACGGTCCCAATGCATCCGGCTCTGAAGACTGGAACGCTGCACGCAATCCTGTCCGAAGTAGCGCGCTCGCAATCCAGCAGCCTCGAATCCATCGTCGAGTTGCTCTGAATTCGGCAGGGTCAGTCAGAACAACCGAGCCGGCCCCAGTTAAACATCCAAGGTCCCGCGCGGAGAAGTGAGCTCTGCGACCGCTCCCTCACGGTCGCGGCTCTGAAACGACCGCGTGCGGACCGCGATTTTACCGTGACGACACCATGCGCGAGCGGGGTAAACACCGTGTCTTACCATGTCCGCACCATGAAAGTGCGGTGTGCTTACGGTGTCTTCGCGGTGAAATCGCGGCCGCTGCGCGGTGAAATGCTAAGCCGCTGGGGTCTTGCTCAGGGGTGCGATGAGCACTTCGTCGATGCGGTTCTCCTGCATGCGCGTGACCGCGAAGCGGCGCCCGCCGAAGTCGACCGAATCGCCCACGCGGGGAATGCGGCGCAAGCGGTAGAGCAGGAATCCGGCCAGGGTTTCGTACTCCGCCTCGACGGGCAGCTCGATGCCATATTCGGTTTCCAGGTCGCGGATGGGAATGGTGCCCTGGACCTCGAACGGGCCGCTGATCTCGATGCGCACGGCGCGCGGATCGAACTCGTCGCGAATGCGGCCGAAGACCTGCTCGAGCACGTCGTCGGCGGAGATCATTCCGGCGATGGTGCCGTATTCATCGACGACGAAACTGACGATGGCGTGGCGCTCGCGCATCTCGTCGAGGTGCTGGTCGAGAGGCTTGGTCTCGGGCACGAAGGGCATCTGGCGGACGAGGCGGCGGAGCTCGAAGGGCGGGAGCAGGTGCAGGCGCGCGGCGGCGGTGGTGCGGGTGCGGGCGTAGGCCAGGATGTCCTTGACGTGGACGATGCCGAGGATGTGGTCGCGAGCGCCTTCAAAGACGGGCAGGCGCGAGTGGCGGCTTTCGGTGAAGGTCTGCAGGACAACTTCGTAGGGCGCGTCGACGCTGACCATGATGAGGGCGTCGCGGGGCACCATCACCTCGCGGACGGCCAGGGTGCGCAGGTCGAGCAGGTTCTCGACCGAAGTGCGCTCGAAGAGGCTGAGCAGGTCCGCGGCCTGGGATGCGCCGAGAATGAACTTGATCTCCTCGGGCGAATGGGATGCGCCGTGGCTGGTGCGCCGCAGGCCAACGAGGCGCGAGAGAGCGGCGGAGGCGCGCTCGATGGTCCAGACGAAGGGGCTGACCACGCGGTAGAAGATCAGCAGAATCGGGGCCACGAGCAGGGCCATCCGGTCGGCGCGCGCCATGGCGAGGTTCTTGGGAACCACTTCGCCCAGCACTACGTGCAGGAAGGTCAGGAGGGTGAAGGCCAGCACGAGCGCTGCGCCGTGGAGCAGCACGACCGTGGCCGGGGCAACCGCGGGTGTGAGAAAGGAGAGGAAGAGGTTGTAGAGCGTCTCCTCGCCGAACCAACCCAGCACCAGGCTGCAGGCGGTGAGTGCCACCTGTCCGACGGAGAGCAGGCGTTCGGGCTTGGCGAGCAGATTCAAAGCGGCCTGCGCGCCGACGGCACCCTCGCCGGCGAGCTGGCGCAGGCGCGAGGAGCGCACGCTGACCAGCGCGATTTCAGCCCCGGCGAAGAAGGCGTTTACGCCGATAATCGCGAAAATCAGGATAATTCGATAGACCAAGACGGTATCCATGGCAGTAAAGGCGCTCCAACCTTCCTAGAATTGTATGGTGACGCTTCACAGAGTTCTACGCACGCTGAACATCCTCGTGGCGGCGATTATCCTCGCGGCAGTGGGGGCCGGCTACTGGTACGCGTGGCGTCCGCTGCCCGAAACCAGTGGCCGGCTGACGGCGCCGGTGGGGCGCGCGGTTTCCATCGCGCGCGATGAGTGGGGCAGGCCGCACATTGCGGCCGAGAACGAACTGGACGCGCTGTTTGCGCAAGGCTTCGCCACGGCGCAGGACCGCATGTGGCAGATGGACATGTCGCGGCGGCTAGCTTCGGGCGAACTGAGCGAGGTGGCCGGCGCGGCGACGGTGGCGCTGGACATGCGCGCGCGGCGCATGCGGATGCGCCGAATCGCCGAGGCGCAGGCGCGCGAAATCAGCGACGAAGAGCGGGCTCAAATTGCGGCCTACGCGCGCGGCGTCAACTACTACCTGGAAACGCACGCCGGCGCGCTGCCGCTCGAATTCCACCTGATGAACTATCAGCCGCGGCCGTGGAGCGTGGCCGATTCGCTGGTGATTATGTTGTCGATGAACCGGACGCTGAGCGAGTCGTGGGAGCAGGATCTCGAGAAATGGCGGATGGAGCAGGAAGGTTATCCGGAGCGCGTCGAGCAGCTGTTTCCCATCCGCAGCGGAGGCGAGATTACGCCCGGTTCGAACGCCTGGGCAGTGAGCGGCAAACGGACGAAGAGCGGCAAGGCGATGCTGGCGAACGATCCGCACCTGGAATTCACGATGCCCGCGACGTGGTACGCGGTGCAGTTGCAGGCGCCGGGCCTGAACGTGGCGGGAGTGACGCTGCCGGGCGTGCCGGGCGTTCTGATCGGCCACAACGAGAGGATTGCGTGGGGCATCACCGCGCTCGAATTCGACACGCAGGATTTGTATTTCGAGAAGATCGACTTGCGGAGCGGGCACTTTCTGTTCCGCGGCCAGGAGCTGCAGGCGGTCAAGGAAACGGAATACATTGCGGTACGCGGCGGCCCGGTACAGGGCGTCGAATCGTGGGTGACAGTGCACGGGCCGATCCTCAGCGCCGACAACGGGCGGCACCTGGCGATGAAGTGGGCGGCGGCGGCGCCGGGGGCGACCTTTCCGATCGTGGAGCTGGATCGGGCGCGCAATTGGGAGGAGTTCCGGCGCGCGCTGAGCCGGATCGCGGGGCCGGGGCTGAACTTCCTGTATGCCGATGTGGACGGCAACATCGGCCACCAGGTGGCGGGGCGGCTGCCGCTGCGGCGCAGCTTCACGGGCGACGTGCCGGTGGAGGGCGCGGAGGGGAAATTCGAATGGGAGGGTTTCATTCCGTTCGAGCAATTGCCGTCGTTTTTCAACCCGGAATCGGGCATTCTGATCAGCGCCAACCAGAACCCGTTCCCGGCCGAGACGCCGTGGCGGGTGAACGGGCGCTTTGCGCCGCACTATCGCCAGCGACAGATTTTCGACCGACTGAATGCGCGGCCGAAATGGGATGCGGCGGGCATGGAGTCGATCCAGAACGACGTTTACTCGGCGCTGCTGATGCTGGTGCGGCAGGAGGTGCTGCGGGTGGCGCTGCGCGGGCCGGGCGCGACGGGGCAAACCAGAGCGGCGGCCGAGATTCTGCGGGCGTGGAATGGGCAGGTGACGGCGGAAGGCGCGGCGCCGCTGATGGCCGTGCTGACTTATCAGCAGTTGCGGCGGCGGATCGCCGAGAAGGCGGCTCCGCTGAGCGGCGCGAAATACGCCGGCCAGATGGCACCGGCGGTGGTGGAGACGATGCTGCGGGAGCGGCCGCGGGAATGGTTCGCGGACTGGGACAGGACGGTGGCCGAGGCGTTTTCCGACGCGCTCGAGGAAGGCCGGCGGATGCAGGGCCAGCGGCTCGAGCAGTGGTCGTATGGAAGGTACAACGAAGTCACGCTGGCGCACCCGGCGGCGCGCAGCATGGGGTGGCTGGAGAAGTACTTCAACATCGGGCCGGTGGAAATGGGCGGCTACGCCACGACAGTGAAAGAGACGACGCGAACGATGGGGCCCTCGATGCGCTTTGTGACCACGGCGGGCGCGTGGGACGAGACGCTGCTGACGCTGACCACGGGCGAGAGCGGCCAGGTGCTGAGCGGTCACTACAAAGACGAGTGGGCGGCGTATCATGACGGGCGCGGGCTGAGCTTCGAGTTTTCGAAAAAGGAAGCGCGGCCGGCGCTACGCCTGGAGCCGAAGTAATAGAGCAGGGCGGCGCGGCAGCCGGAGGCCACGCCAGCGGAGGCGGCGAGATGCGAGAATTAGCGCGGAGTGGGGCAATGAAAGACGTGGAGATTCTGAAGCAGTTGGGATTGAGCGCCGTGAACTCGGGCGCGTGCGGGAAGAGCTGGATCGATGCGCCGGGCGGGCGGGAACTGGTGAGCCTGAATCCGGCCACGGGCGAGCGGATCGCCGTGGTGCGGACGGCGACCGAGGAGTGCTGTGAGCAGGTGGTGGCCGAGGCGCACGAGACATTCCTGCGCTGGCGCCTGTTGCCGGCTCCGAAACGCGGAGAGATCGTTCGCGAGATCGGCAACGAGCTGCGGCGGCACAAGCAGGCGCTGGGGGCGCTGGTAGCGCTCGAGATGGGCAAGATCCTGGCCGAGGGCCTGGGCGAAGTGCAGGAGATGATCGACATCGCCGACTTCGCCACGGGGCTGTCGCGACAGCTGTATGGATTGACCATGCACAGCGAGCGGCCGGAGCACCGCATGTACGAGCAGTGGCACCCGCTGGGCGTGGCGGGCGTGATCTCGGCGTTCAATTTCCCGGTGGCGGTGTGGAGCTGGAACGCGCTGATCGCGGCGGTGTGCGGCGACACGGTGGCGTGGAAGCCTTCGTCGGAGACGCCGCTGACGGCGATTGCGGTGCAGCGCATCTGCCAGAGCGTGCTCAAACGGCACGGATGGGAGGGCGTGTTCACGCTGGTGATCGGCCGCGGCTCGACCGCGGGAGAGGCGCTGCTGGCCGATCGCCGGGTGCCGCTGGTGAGTGCGACGGGCAGTTGCGAGATGGGCTACCGCGTGGCCGAAGTGGTGGGGCGGCGGCTGGGCCGAACGATCCTCGAACTGGGCGGCAACAACGGGGTCATCCTGACCGAGAGTGCGAACCTGGACCTGGCGTTGCGGGCGATCTTGTTCGGCGCGATCGGCACGGCGGGCCAGCGCTGCACCACGATCCGGCGGCTGTTGGTGCAGCGCAGCATCGCGGCGTCGTTCACCGAACGGCTGGTCGCGGCCTATGGCCAGGTGCGGGTCGGCGATCCGCTGGATGAGCGGACGCTGATGGGGCCGCTGGTGAACGAAAACGCAGTGCTCGACATGCTGGACGGCGTGAATGATGCCGTCGAACAAGGCGGCGAGGTGCTCGCGGGGGGCAATCGTCTCGACCGCCCGGGGTTCTTCGTCGAGCCGACGCTGATGCGCGCCCGGGCGTCGATGCCGGTGGTGCAGCGGGAGATCTTCGCGCCGATCCTGTACGTCATGGAGTACGACGATCTGGAACAGGCCATCGCCTGGCACAACGACGTGCCGCAGGGTCTGTCGTCGGCAATCTTCACGTCGGATTTCTACCAGGCTGAGACGTTCCTGAGCGTGCGCGGCAGCGACTGCGGCATCGCCAACGTGAACATCGGCACGAGCGGCGCGGAAATCGGCGGCGCGTTCGGCGGCGAGAAGGAGACCGGCGGCGGCCGCGAGGCCGGCAGCGACGCCTGGAAAGCCTACATGCGGCGCCAGACCGTCACCATCAACTGGTCGAACGAACTGCCGTTGGCCCAAGGGCTGCAGTTCGATCTGTAGAGTTTGCCTGCCTTTTGAATGAGAAAAAAGCGCTGCCGGCGCGACTGACTTGTAGATCAACAGTCATGCGCGTTGCGGCCATCGTTCTCCTTGTTGTGACCCTCGTCAGCCCGGCCTCGAGCCAGCAGGAGCAGGCTCCTCCGGGGGAATTGGAACGGGTCGAAAAGACGCTGCAGTATGCGACGGACCTGAAAGCGAAGCTGGCGGCGATGTCGGCGGAGCTGGATCAATTCATCGCCGAACTGAGCGAGCAGAAGGGCGCGCTGCAGAACAAGAAACCGGCGCCGTTCGGAGGGATCGCCGACGCGGGGCCGGCGGACGCCGCCCGGCCGAAGGCCGCGCGCTGCGCCGCGATGACGGCCAAAGGAGAGCGCTGCACGCGGCCCGCCGCCACCGGCAGCCGCTATTGCAAGCAGCACCAGGTGGCCCATCAATAGGATCGGTCAGGGGCGCGGCTCGCGAGCGCCGTAGTTCTTCTCGTAATAACTCTGGTACGCGCCCGATTTCACGCGGCCGATCCAGCCGGGATTCTCGCGATACCACTGAATGGTTTGCGCGAGGCCCTGCTCGAACGGAACCTCGGCCTGCCAACCCGTGGCCTGCTCGATCCGGGCGGTCGTAATGGCGTAGCGGCGATCGTGGCCCGGCCGGTCGGCCACTCGCGTCACCAGGCTCTCCGGTTTGCCGAGTTGGGCCAGGATCAGCCGCACGACCTCGCGATTGGGCAGCGCCCGCGATCCGCCGATGTTGTAGATTGCACCCTCGCGGCCGTGGTTCAAAGCGGCCCAGATGGCGCGGCAGTGATCCTCCACGAACAGCCAGTCGCGCACCTGCAGGCCGTCGCCGTAAATCGGCAGGGGCCGATCCTCGATGGCGTTGGAGATCATCAGCGGAATCAACTTCTCGGGGAACTGGAACGGGCCATAGTTATTGGAGGCGCGGGTAATGACGACCGGCATTTTGAAGGTCGTGAAATAGGAGAGCGCGAGCAGATCCGAGCCCGCCTTGGAGGCCGAATAGGGGCTCGAGGGCTTGAGCGGATAACTCTCGTCAGCGTCCGCGGGCTCGTCGATGGAGCCGTAAACCTCATCCGTCGAGACGTGCAGGAAACGCGGCGTCTGGGCGGCCCGGGCGGCCTCGAGCAGGGAGCAGGTGCCGAGCACGTTGGTTTCGACGAATGCGCCCGGTCCGAGGATCGAGCGGTCGACGTGCGACTCGGCGGCGAAATGCACGATCGCATCCGGCTGTTCTTCATCGAGCAGCAGCCGCACCCGGGCGGTATCGCAGATATCGGCGTGCACGAAGCGGTAGCGCGGGTCGTTTTCGACGGTTGAGAGATTCTCGAGATTGCCGGCGTAGGTCAGCTTGTCCAAGTTGATGAGGCGCGCGGCCCAGTCATGCGTGAGAGCGAGGCGAATGAAAGCGCTTCCGATGAATCCGGCTCCGCCCGTAACCAGCAGTTTCATCGCTGTGAACGCTCCCGATGGTGACGCAGCGGCGAACCGTGGTGCGCGGCGGAAGCGAATTCAGGCATCGCGGTGCGCCTGGCCGTCATGCGCCACCAAGTTGCTGGCGCGCAGCAGCGACTCGAATGTCCCGGCGTCGGTCCACCAGCCTTCCAGGAATGCGTAGGTCATCGTGCCTTCCTGGATGTAGGCGTTGTTGACGTCGGTAATCTCCAACTCGCCTCGCGCGGAGGGCTTCAACTCGCGCGCCTTTTCAAAGACCGTCTGGTCGAACATGTAGATGCCGGTGACGGCGTAGTTCGACTTCGGCTGCTGCGGTTTCTCCACGATATTGACGATCTTGCCGCCGGCGATCTCGGCCACGCCGAAGCGCTCGGGATCGGGGACTTCCTTGAGCAGGATCTTCGCGCCGTGCGGCTGCGCGCGGAACGCCTCCACGGCCGGACCGATGCCATTCTGCATGATGTTGTCGCCCAGAATGACGCAGATTTTTTCGCCTTCCGCGAAATCCTCGGCCAGCTTCAAGGCGTCGGCGATGCCGCCCTCGCCTTCCTGATAGCTATAGCCGACGATGGAAAGCCCGAACTCGCGCCCATTGCCGAGCAACTGGAGAAAATCGCCGGCGTGATTGCCGCCCGTCACGACCAGGATGTCGCGAATGCCTGCGTCGACGAGGGTCTGCACGGGATAGTAAATCATGGGCCGGTCATAGACCGGCAAGAGGTGTTTGTTGGTGATCTTGGTCAGCGGATAAAGACGCGACCCCTTTCCGCCGGCGAGGACTACGCCCTTCATAGTGCCTCCATCGAGAACCCTCTATGATACACTGCCGGCGTGAATCTATACCGCTGGCCGGACATTCCCGAAGAGGCCCTGAACCCTCTGTTTTCGCGGCGCGTCGTGCATACCGAGCGCTTGACCGTCGCGCGGCTGTGGCTGAAGAAGGGCTGCATCGTGCCGCGGCATGCGCATGCGAACGAACAGTTTTCCACGGTCGAGAGCGGCAAGCTGAGATTCATTGTCGACGGCGTCGCGATCGACGTCGGCGCGGACGAGTCGCTGGCGATTCCCCCGCATGCGTCGCACGAAGTGGAGGCGCTCGAGGACACGGTGGCCCTGGACATCTTCACCCCGGCGCGCGAGGACTGGATCCGCGGGGACGACGCCTATCTGCGGCGGTAGCGTAGGGTCTCAGGTAAGAATCGACATCGCCGGCCAGGCGTCGACACGAGTGTCGACGCGGCAGGCACGAGTGCCTGCGCCACGTGCTTGCGCCACGGTGAATGGCCGGTGATTGGCGGAGAATCTGCGAGACATGACACTAGGGCGCCAGCCGGATCCGTCTGATTCCCTCAGGCGTCACAGCGAGCAGCGTGTCCGGGCCGGTGCGAAACAGCGCCAGCACGGGTGCGCCGCTCCACAGTTTGGACATCGTCCAGACGCCGCCATCGTAGCGGTACAGGCGCACGCCGTCGTCCGCGCCCACCAATAGTCCAGGCCAACCGGCGCCGTGCGGCTCCGTCACCAGCAGCGCGCGCGGGTGGTCCGGAGCGGGCTCGATCAGGTGCGCCGGCCACTGCTGCTTTTCGTCCTCCGGCCGTTCGAGCCAGGCCAACCGCGCCGGAGCGCCCTCGCTCTCGGCCCAGATGAGGTCCGGGTGCTGGTGTCCGGGCGGGAGGAATAGCGCCTGCCGCGCCAGCGCCGAGTCCGGCTTGTCGAAAAACGTATTCATGTTGAACAGCCGCCACGGCAGATCCCAGCGGCCCGGATTGCGCATCCAATAGTTGCCGATAAAGAGGTCGGTCAGGCCGTCCCCGTCGACGTCCGAGGCCAACAGACCGCCCTGGCGGGAGGCCGTGTAGATCGAGTACAACTCGTTGTAGTTCCACGCTTCGCCAATCCGCTTGGGGAATTCGTAGAACCGGACCTGGGCGTCGAAGTGGGCCAGGACCACGCCGCGGTGGCCGTCGAACTCGAACGGCAGGCAGTCGCGAAACTCCGTCTGCCGCTCGATCACCCGCGACTCCCACTGGGGCGCGCGCAGCCACAGGAAGCGCCCGGGCTGGGGCGTCTCCTGGACCAGCAGGTCGTCGCGGCCGTCGCCATCCACATCGGCCACGCAGCCGCCGGGGCCGAAGTTCACGCCCTTCACGAGAGTCACCGGCGCGCCGCCGCGCAAGGGCCAGAGTTGCAGCTCCGTGCCCCAGGTCAGGATCGCCGCGCGCGGATGGTGGATCATCGCAGCGCCGCGGATTTCCGCCCCGGCGCTGCCGGAGCCGAGCGCCAGCAAAGCGCAAAGCAACAGCACCCGGCCGAGCGTGTGCATGGAGATTTGCAACCAGCTTCTCACGCTCAAAACCGCGGAGCCGCGGCGAGTCACGCTGAAAAGTGCTTCCATTTGATTGACTTTCCGGTGTATGCTGAGGCCCAGGGGGCTATCGACTGAGTCCTCAGTATCGTATTCACTTGCTCAGGCGGGAAACCGCTTCCGGCGAAACGTCGGAAGTGTGCCCGCCTGTCCGATTCACTAAGGAGATCCGTTAGGCTATCTACCGCAGCTAAGCCACGACCCACCGCATGTTTCCTTCCAGGTTTTCCCGACCGCGCGTCAAAGTCAGAGATAACGTCAATGAAGGCATCCGGGCCCGCGAGGTCCGCGCCGTCTTCCCCGACGGAAGCGTTCAAGTCATGCCGACCTACGATGCGATCCGCCGGGCCCAGGAGTTGGGCCTCGATCTGATCGTCGTCTCGCCGACAGCCGAGCCGCCCGTTGCCAAGGCCATGGATTATGGCCAATGGCAATACGAGGTGAAGAAGAAACAGCAGGAGGCCAAGAAGAAGCAGCACGTGATCCAGGTGAAGGAGCTGAAGTTCCGCCCCAACACCGACGATCACGACTACGACTTCAAGCTCAACCATGCCATACGCTTTCTGGGCGAGGGCAACCGCGTGAAAGCGGTGGTCCAGTTCCGCGGGCGCGAGATCGCGCATACGGAACTCGGCCGCAAGCTGCTGCTGCGGTTTGCCAACGACCTGGCGGCGCACGGGGCCATGGAAGGCCTGCCCAAGCTGGAGGGACGAAACGCTCACGTTCTGCTCAGCCCCGTGAAAAAAGATGCCGTCAAGGACAAGAAGAAGCCGGCCTCTCCCGGCGGCCCGCCCCAGCCGAAGCCCGCGAACCCGGTGATTCCGGCGGAAAAGGCCGGCCAGGTTTAACATTCGCCGCGGCTCGACCGCCTCTCAATACCAGAGGTATTTTTTCCACTGCTCGTCACTGCGCGCGAGCAGGCGCATCAGCTGCCTGCTGGTGTGGACGCTGAAGGGGCGCGGAACGCGTTGCAGCTTCATGCCCGCCTCATCCGGCGTGCGGTTGCCCTTGCGGTTATTGCATGGATTGCAGCAGGCGACCAGATTTTCCCAGGTGGTCTCGCCGCCGCGGGAGCGCGGAATCACGTGGTCCAGGGTCAGCTCGCCCGAATTCAGCGCCTGCTGGCAATACTGGCAGGTATAGCGGTCCCGCATGAGGATGTTCTTGCGCGACAAAGCCCGTGTCTGGTGCGGGATCCGGCGGTATTCCAGCAGCCGGATCACGCTCGGCAAGGGGATGGTCTGGCGCTGGGAATGGAACTGGCCAGGGGCGTGGGCCTCGGCCGAGGCGACTCCTTTCAGGACAAGCACGAGCGCGCGGCGGGCGGCACAGATATTGATCGGCTCGTAGCTCGCGTTCAGCACGAGCACGGGTCTGTGCAACCTCTCTGGCGTTAAATTCATGCGGTCGCTCCTCTGGCCAAAGCGTGGGCCGGGGTGGATAGAATTCGGGCATCCGACTGCCGGCCGGCTCGCGCCAGCGTCAGCGCCGAGACATGCGCGGCGCCGGCCTTCTTGAGCGCGGCAGCGCACACATTCACCGTGGAGCCCGTGGTCAGCACATCGTCGATCAGCAGCAAGGAAAGCCCGCGCACCGAAGCCGGGCGCGGAACGTCGAAAGCGCCGCGCACGTTATCGAGCCGCTGCGCGTAGGTGAGTCCCGTCTGGGCCGCCGTGCGACGCCGGCGGCGCGCCGCCGCGAGCACCGGAACGCCGGTTCGGCGCGACAACTCGCGAGCCAGCAGTTCGCTCTGGTTGAATCCGCGTTGCATGCGTTTCCACCAGTGCAAAGGCATCGGTACCAGCGCGTCGAAGCGCTCCATGCGCGGATACGCCAGGGCCAGCCACTGGCCGAACACCGTCGCCAGGGGGCGCATGTACGAATACTTGAACAGGTGGATCAGCTCGCGCAGCCGGCCATCGTGCAGGCCGTAGTTCCAGCACTGGTCATACGCGGTCGTGCCCAGGCGGCACAAGGCGCACAGGCCGTGCTCGTCCAGCGGCAGCGCGTTCAGAAAAGGAGCCCGGCAGCGCGCGCAGCAGAATTCGGGTGAAAACGGTTCGGGAGGCTCCAGACACGCGTCGCAGATCGGGATGGATCCTACTGTGTGGAGCTCGACGCCACACACGGCGCAATCGGCGGGGAACAGCAGCGCAAGGAGGCGTGACCCGGCGACTTTGGGCCAGGAAAGCGGAAACACGGTTTTCGCAGAGCGAAAACTCGAGAAGGCGCACCTCCCTCATTAAATTGTACTCCACCCCCTCGGCCTCCGGAATCCCGCCATGCTTGTGTTCCACTGGGAAAAGACGATGGCCGTACTGCTCACCTGCCGCGAAATCGCCAAAATACATGGATCCAGGATTTTGTTTGAAGGCATTTCGCTGGCCATCAACGACGGCGAGGTGCACGGCCTGATCGGACCGAACGGCGCCGGCAAGTCCACGCTGATGCGGATCATGACCGGGCTCGAATCGGCGGACGCGGGGGAGGTTGCTCTGCGCAAGGGCGTCCGCATGGTCTACGTGCCGCAGGAGCCCGCGTTTCCGGCGGGCTCGACCGCCGGCGGCGTCGTGGAGGCCGCGGCGCGCGAACCGGCGCAGGTGCCGGTGGTGCTGGGACAGACGGGGTTCACCGACCCGGCCCAGAGCGTGGCCAGCCTTTCGGGCGGATGGCTCAAGCGCCTGGCCATTGCCGAGGCGCTGGTGCGCCAGCCCGATCTTCTGCTGCTGGACGAGCCGACCAACCATCTCGACCTCGAGGGCATCGAATGGCTGGAGGATCTGCTCGCCGCCGCGCCGTTTACCACCGTTGTGGTCAGCCACGACCGCTATTTCCTGGAGAATACGGCGACTCACATGATGGAGCTGAACCGCCAGTATCCCGGCGGGTTGCTGAGAGTCGCGGGCAGCTACAGCACATTTGTGGAGAAGCGCGGCGAGTTCCTGCAGGCCCAGGCCAAGGAGCGCGAGGCCCTGGCCACGCTCGTGCGCCGCGAGGTGGAATGGCTGCGGCGCGGCGCCAAGGCGCGCACGCGCAAGTCGAAGGCCCGGGTCGGCGAAGCGCTGCGTCTGATCGGCAATCTGACCGATCTCGACGAGCGCCGCAGCAGCTCGACGGCGCTCATCGAATTCACTTCCAGCGACCGCCGCACGAAGAAGCTGGTCGAAGCGGAGCACGTGTCGTTCGGATACGAAGAGCGGCTCCTGATCCGCGATCTTGGATTCGTCCTCGGCCCCGGGCAGAGGCTGGGATTGGCCGGGCCGAACGGCAGCGGCAAGACGACACTGCTGAAGCTGCTGAAAGGCGAACTGGCTCCGTGCTCCGGCGAGATCCGCCGCGCGCCCGCGTTGAAGGCGTTGTATTTCGAGCAGGCCCGGCAGCAAATCGATCCAGGGCTTCCGCTGAAACGTGCGCTCGCGCCCGAGGGCGATTCCGTGCTCTACCGCGGCCGCCCGATTCACGTGAACGGCTGGGCGCGGCGATTTCTATTTCGGGAGGAGCAGTTGGGGCAGCCCGTGGGCAGCCTTTCCGGCGGCGAACGCGCGCGGGTGCACATCGCCCGGCTGATGCTCCAGGAGGCCGACTTACTATTGCTCGACGAGCCGACCAATGACCTCGATATCCCGACCCTTGAGGTGCTCGAGGAAACGCTGCTCGAGTTTCCCGGCGCGCTGGTTCTGGTCACGCACGACCGCGCCCTGATGGACCGCGTCTCCAATGCCGTGCTCGGACTGGACGGCGAGGGCGGCGCGGCGCTCTACGCGGATCTGGCGCAGTGGGAGGCCGATCTCGACCGCAAACGCCGCTCGGCGGAGCCGGCTCGCGAGACCAGACCGCAAGCGCGAAACTCCGCTCCGGCCGCTGTGAAGAAAAAACTCTCCTACATCGAGCAGCGGGAATACGACGCCATCGAGGGCAAGATCGTCGAAGCCGACGAGCGGCTGGCAGCGGCCGAGCGGCGGCTGCAAGCTTCCGACGTGGTCAGCGATCCGCAGAAGATCGCAGAAGCCTACGCGGAGCTGAACGCCGCGCAACACGAAGTGGACGTTTTGTACGCGCGCTGGTTGGAACTGGAAGCCGGATTCCAGACCAACTGAAGATTCAGCCGCGCGATCGCCGCGGCCCGGCTCTCCGGCCAACAACGCCCTCCCGGCGCCCCTATCGGCTAGAGCAGCGCCGACCGCAGTTCGTCCAGGTCCTTGCGCATCGTCTCGAGTTGCTCGCGCAGCGTTGTGACTTCGCTCTCCAATTCGTCGACGCGCTCTCGCAGGCCGGGCCCGGCAGCGGCCGCAGCTAAAACAGGAACTGCCTCCGGCGTTTCGGGCGGCGGCGCGAAGAGGTGGCACCAGCGCGGCTCCTTCGTTCCGGGCGTGCGGCTCATTCGCGCGGCCAGTGGCTCAGGCTCGCGCGAGGCGAGCTTGTTGAGCGCGAATTGCACGGCCTCGAGGTCGGCGAAGCTGTGCAGGTTGGAGGTGCGCGCGCGCAGCTCGGCCGTCGTCTGGGGCCCTCTGAGCAGGAGCACCGCGAGAACGGCCAATTCTCCACTGGAAAGATTGAGCGCGTCCGACAGGCGGTGCCGGAACTTCAACACGCGGCTGCCCGCTTCGGACACGAAAACGGCCAACCCGCCATCGCGCAGCGATTCCAACGCTGCGCGCACGCTGGCCTCGTCGCAGACCATCACCGGGTCGCGATTCGACTTCTGATTGCAGGCGTTGGTGAGCGCGTTCAGCGACAACGGATAGTATTCGGGCGTCGCGAGGTCCTTCTCAATCAACGCGCCCAGGACTCGCTGTTCGACGGGACCAAGATCGTACGGCACATTTCCGAGCATGGCACTCCCGCCGGCGGCGATCAACCGCGCGCGGGCCCGCGCTGGCACGCCTGGTCACACAGGAAGCGGATGGGCCCGGCTCACTTCCACCGCTGCCGGCCACACGCCATGCTCCATACGCGGAGTTGTACTATGCAGACTGGGACAAGCGGAATCCTGGATCCGCGGAAGCCTGCGTTGGGAGGCCCCGGTGACGGTCGGGCTGAGCCATCTACGTGCGTGGATTGAAGCGGCCGCCGGAGGTGGAACCGGGTTCGCACTGGGACGCTCGCTGCCGCCGCCCCGCCGGCGCTCTGAGGGACGCGTGTGAATCCGATCGGCATCTGCTGACGGGATGCGACGAAACAATGAGCTTTCGAACGAAGCGCGACGAGGGCAGGCTGCAACGGACCCTGCCGGGGGTATGGCAGGCCGCCCCGGCCGCGCTCGCGCTGCTCGACGCCGAGGGCCGCATCGTCGCCATCAACGCTGCGTTCCAGACTCTGTTCCATCAATCCGAAGAGCAGGTTCTTGGCCGCTCGCTGTTCTCCCTCTTGCAGCGGGAGGATGGCACGGCAGAGCTGGACCAGGCGCGCTTTCGCGAACAATATCAGCGCCGGAGATTTGAACAACAGACGCCGGTTGAAATCGAGATCGCAGGCGCGCCGCAGTGGCTCGAGTTGGATTGGGGTTTCACCGACAATCCGCCGGAGCCTCCACGGGTAGTCGCCGTGGTGCGCAACAATACTGAGCGCATGCAGGTAGAGCGCGAGCTCCGCTCGGCCAACGCGTTCCTCTCCAACGCGACCCAATGGGCCAAGGAACTCGCCGCCGGCGCCGAGCTCGCCAGCGCCGCCAAGAGCCAGTTCCTGGCCAGCGTCAGCCACGAAATCCGGACCCCCATGAACGGCATCCTGGGAATGACGGATCTGGCGCTGCTGACCGACCTCACGTCCGACCAGCGCGAGTACCTGCAGACCATTCGCAGCTCCGCCGAATCGCTGCTCGGTTTGCTCAACGACATTCTGGATTTCGCCAAGGCCGAAGCCGACCGCATGGAACTCCGCCCAGCGCCATTCCGGTTGCGCAAACATCTCGACAAACTCCTACGGCCCCTAAAACACCGCGCTCTGGAGAAACAGATCAGCCTGGAGTGGGAGGTGGACGGCGACGTGCCGGACTCGCTCGTCGGCGACGCCGGGCGGCTGCGTCAGATTCTGATCAACCTGGTGGGCAACGCCGAGAAATTCACCGACGCCGGGTCGGTCGACCTGCGCGTCTCGCTGCGCGGCGAACACGACGGGCGCTTGCGCTTGTTGTTCGTGGTCTCCGACACCGGTGTCGGCATCGATCCCACCCGCTGGCCCGAGGTCTTCGAGCCGTTCAAACAGCTCGACGTGAGTTCAAAAGCCCGCCGGGGCGGCACCGGCCTGGGCGTCTCCATATCCGAGAAGCTGGCCGAATTGATGGGCGGGCGGCTGTACTTCTCCAGCTTGCCGGACGAGGGCAGCACGTTCGCCTTTTGCGCCGAAGTGGAACACGGCCCCGAAGTGATCGTATCGGAGGAGGAGTTGTCGGCTGAACAATCCCGGCTCGAGGCCTTGCCACGGCCCTCGCGAAGCTACCGCTGCCTCGTCGTCGAGGATAACCCCGTGAACCAGAAAATGGTTCTCAAAATGCTCGCGATCGGGGGCCACGAAGTGGAACTCTGCGCCAACGGGCGGGATGCGCTGGCTCTGGCCCAGGCGCAGAACTTCGATCTGATCCTGATGGACATCCAGATGCCGGAAATGGATGGTCTCGAAGCCACGCTCGCGCTGCGCAAGTGGGAGCGCCAGAGCTCCCGGCACGTCCCGATCCTGGCCATGACGGCCCACGCCATGCCCGGCGATCGCGAACGCTGTCTGCGGGCGGGGATGGACGGCTACCTCAGCAAACCGGTCCGGATTGGCGACCTTCTGCGCGCGGTGGAGCATTTCGCCTCCAACCGGACGTCGGCCTTCGAGCAGGATGCGGAACAACCGCAAGTGAGCGACACTGTAAGGAGAAAGTGGATGGGCGAGATTGACTACAGCGCGGCGCTGGCCCGGGTCGGTGGAGACGCCGACCTGCTCAAGGAACTGGTCGGCATGTTCATGGAGGAATACCCCAAGCTTCTGGCGCAAATCCGCGAGGGGCTGGACGGGCATGACGCTGCCGCGGCTAGCAGCGCGGCGCATCAGTTGAAGGGGTTACTGGCCCAGTTCGGCGCCGAGGCGGCCCGCCAGGCCGCTTACGCTGTCGAGCAGCCGGCCCGCCAGGGGGATTTGTCCGCTACGGGCGCTAACTTGCAGGTGCTGGAAGCGACCATGCGCCGCATTCACCCGGAACTGGCCAGAATGGCAGGTTCGGAGTCCTGACGGGCGCTGTCTCGGGCAGACTGATCCAGACGGTGCGAGATCGCGAGGCTTATTGCTTATGATTCCTGTCGGGCCAACGGAGGTCGTTTGTGCTCATAGCCCCGACTCCGACGACGCCTACATGTTCTATGCCCTGGCGACGCGGAAGATCCGCAGCCAGTTGATTCAGTTCCGGCACGTCCTGGAAGATATCGAGAGCTTGAACCGGAAAGCCATGGACGGAGTCTACGGACTGACGGCCATCTCCTACCATGCTTACCCATACGTGGCCGACAAGTACGTGCTGATGACCAGCGGATCCAGTATCGGCGACAACTATGGCCCGATGCTTGTTTCGGCCGCCCCGATGAGCGTGGCGGAACTGGCCGGCAAACGCGTCGCCATCCCCGGCAAGTTGACCACCGCCTATCTGGCCCTGCGTATCCTGCAGCCGGACTTCGAGCCGGTCGTGGTCGAATTCGATCATGTTCTCGAAGCAGTGCGCGAGAAGGCCGCCGACGCCGCTCTGGTCATCCACGAAGCCCAGCTGACCTACTCCAAAGGTGGGTTCCACCTCATCGCCGACCTCGGCAAATGGTTCCGCAAGGAGTTCGATCTGCCGCTTCCGCTGGGGGCTAACGCCCTGCGCCGCGACCTTTCGCCCGAGATCAAGAGCGAGTGTTGCCGGCTGATGCGCGAGAGCATCACTTACGCTCTCGAGAATCACGAAGAGGCGCTGAACTACGCCTTGCAGTTTGCGCGCGACCTCGAGCACCCGTTGGCCGAGAAATTCGTCGGCATGTACGTCAACCACTACACCGTTGACGCTGGCGAGCTCATTCCCCGCGCCGCCCAGAAGCTGCTCGATCTGGGCTTCGAGGCGGGCGTGATTCCGCGCCGCGTCGAAGTCGAATTCGTGCACTGAGAAGGCTGGCTCGATTCCCCGCCTTCCCTACAATGGGAGATGTAATATGCGGCTTCTGACCATCCTCATAGCGGTTTCGCTGTGCGCCGTGGCGCACTCCGATTCCGACGACAAACTCAAGTTCAAGGCCATCAAGGACACCGCCCGGCAGGGTTCCACCGGCATCCCCGCCATCAGCGCCTACCTGCAGGACCAGAGCGCGGAGGTGCGCCGCGAGGCCGTCAAAGCGCTGGTCGGGATCGGCGGTCTTTCCAGCCTCGACCCGCTGGTCGCGGCCTGCCGCGACAACGACCCCGAGGTTCAGCAGCGCGCCACCGACGGTCTGGTCAACTTCTACCTCCCGGGCTACGTGGGCAAGGGCTGGGCGGAACCGGTCAGGCACGTCGGCTCGGCCATCACCAGCATCTTCAGCCAGCCCAACGACCAGATGGTCGATCCCGACACCCCGCTGCGCCCCGAAATCGCCGCCGCGGTCAGCCGGCTCGTCCGTGACGCTTCCTCGGTCGAGGCGCGCGCCAATGCGGCCCGCGCGGCCGGCATTCTGCGCCTCCGCTCCGCCGTGCCCGCGCTTTCCGAAGCGCTGAAATCCAAAGACGATGTGCTGATGCTCGAATCGCTCATCGCCCTGCAAAAGATCCGCGATGCCTCCGCCGGCACGGCGGCAATCTTCCTGGTTCGCGATCTCAACGAGAAGCTGCAGTTGGCGGCTATCGAAACTGTGGGCGTTCTGCGCACCACCGACGCCGTGCCGGACCTCAAACGGGTGCTCGAAAGCGGCGGTAAGAAGGCGCGCCCGGCGGCCCTGTCCGCGCTGGGTCAGATCGCGGACCCGTCCACGCGGCCGATCTTCGCCCAGTTTCTCAACGACAAGGACGACCACATGCGCTCCTCGGCCGCCGAAGGCCTGGCTCGAGTCGGCCTTCCGGAGGACCGGCCACCCGTCGAGAAGCTCTTCCAGGCCGAGAAGAGAACCTCGCTCCGGCTCTCCCTGGCTTTCGCGCTGGTCGGGCTGGGCGATGTAGATCTGGCCACCGACGGACCGCTGCGCTACCTTTCTTCGAACCTCTCGTCCCGTTCCTGGAGAGGCGTGGCGGAGCCCTTCCTGGCCGAACAAGCGCGCCGGCCGCAGGTGCGCCAGGCGATCTACCAGATGCTGAAAGATCTCGGAGACAAGGATGAGCTCATGGGCCTCGCTCGCGTGCTCGCCACCTCAGGTGGCCAGGACTCCATCCAACCGCTCGAGGAACTCTCCCGCCAACCCGATCCCGAGGTCAGCAAGGAAGCCCTGCGCGCCCTCCGCCTGGTCAAGTCGAGATCCTGAACGAGACCTGGCTCAGGTTCGCTGGCTATCGTGGCGCCACCAGGCTGCATCCGACGGGCGGAAACCTGCCCAAATGCAACGACGCCGCGGCTGAGAACCGCGGAGTCGTTGGAACCGCCTGTGGCGCGGCCGGCAGAAACTGCTACTACTGCTTAGCGCTTCCCAGGTAACTCATCAGCGGGCCCGCTTTGGGACTGCCCAGGCCGGTCACGAAGTCCCAGTTTGGCCCCGAGCTGAACGGAGACCCACCCGACTTGATGTCATTGAAGTACATCCCGTAGTTAGCGTCGGCGGCGGCGTAGAGATCTGCCAGCGCCGTGTTCAGCGGAGCGCTCACCGTCGACTTGCTCCAGGTGGAAGCGCGATACGAGTTCACATTGACGATGATCCCAGCGAACATCGGGCAGGCCAGGCTGGTCCCGCCGTAAGTCCACCATCCGCCCTGCCTGGAAATGTAGACCAGAACGCCGCTGGCCGGGTCGGCGTCCATGGCCACGTCGGGAATGCCGCGCATCGTGCAGGTGGCGGAGGGGACCCAACTCCCATTCGGCCCCTTCTTCTGGAACGGCGGTTGGGGGGTGTAAACGCTGCATCCGCCGCCCGATCCGCCAGATTGGTCCGTCCACCCAGTCTCGGTCGCCGGCAGGACGACATACCCCTGAGAGTTGGTGGCGAATTTCGTGCCGCCGACTGCAATTACGTTGGCCGAGGCAGCCGGATATCCCACCTCCGCGTCGCTGTCGCCGGAGGCGGCCAGGAACGTCACACCCGTCTGTTTGAAAACCGAATTGTCGTAGTAGCTCTGCCCCTGCCACTCCGGGCCGCTCCAGCTCATGGAAACGACGCTGGCGTGCTGTTTGGCGTAGTTGACCGCGGCAAACAGGTCGGCGTCGGAAGACGAATTTGCTTCCACCAGCAGGATGTTGGCATACGGCGCTATGGCGTGCGCCCACTGCGTGTCCAGGTTAATCTCAGATTCCCACCCCGCGTTGCGCCGCGGCACGATTTTGCCGCCATTCTGGTTCACCTTGCTGAAGCAGCCATTAGCGGTCGTGCATGTTGGCAGACCATACTTCATGCAGAAAACGCCCAGGTCGGCTTCCGCGTTCGGCGAGTCATAGGCGTCCACAATCGCGAGCGTAGGCGTGGCCGAGATCGGCCACGCCGAGGACGCCTGGATCCCATAGATTGACGCCATCTGGCTCGGGGTCACATACGGCTCACCGGTTGTGGTCGTCGGGGGCGCGGCCAGGTAACGGCCCCGCGTCCACAGCGGCGGGCGCGCGTGCCAGACTCCAATGCTATCGTCGGTGGATCCCCTCGGGAAAACCCGCCGTGAAGGTGATTCCGCCGGCTGCGCCAGCAGCGCGGAAGCGCCCAGAATCAGCCACATCAAACGCGAGAATCTCATGAAGCCATCCTCCCTGAAGTACTCCATGAAAGGAGTGCGCTTACGGTTCTTGCACACACACCTAACTCCTCCGCTGGAGCGCATGCCAGTCCAGGCAAACTTAATGTAGTATCCACGATTGTGCTGTCCTCGTCAACGACTGCCAGCGGCGAGGGCGCCGAGGGGCCGCTGAACAGCGGAACGAAGGGCGTCCAGGAGAGCCATGGAGCGGACTCGCAGGAGCTTTGTAAAACAAAACCGAAGGAACAAAGCCAATTGTCTAGTTTTCTTAATAGAATGAGTGGCTTGAAATGGCTATCTTTCGGTTTTTCTGCACACAATACTCGTCTTTGTCAAAGCGCGGGGCAGGCCGGGTGACTATGGCTCTGTCACCTCCAGCATAGGCCCGGGGTCAAGCTGCGGCGGACTTCTCCATTCCCCGGTCCCGGAGTCTCCTCAGGGTGCTTTGAACCGCGCCCACTCCCGGATCGGAACATCAATGAGTACCCAAATGGTACTGGCGATCAGATGGAACGGAAAATATATCATCTGGCCATTGCAAGGCAAATCGAATGCCAAACCGGCACAGCGGTCAGCGGATGGCCGCGACAGGCCTTCGCTCCGCTTCCGGCCGCAAGCCATCGTTACGCCACTGTCGCCGGTCCAGACCGCCGGTTGCGCACGGCTCCTCGAAAACGCGCCGGCTTCAACCGCCCGTCAAGGCTTCCGATGCGCGACGCCAGCCGGCACGGGCGGTTCCAGCCCCAGCGCGTTGTCCGGCGCCGCCTGCTCCGCCGCCGCCAGTTTCCGATGCAATGCGCGTTCGCGGGCCGCATCTTCCGCTCGGCCCAGTTGCTCGTACACCTCCGCCAGGCGCAGGTGCGCCACGGGCCCCTGCGGATTCAGCGCGATGCTCTTCTCCAACTCCTCCGCCGCCGCCTTGTACTGGCGCTTGCCCTCCAGCACGCACCCCATCAGGTACCGCGCCTCGGCCCCGTCCGCTTTCAGCGCCAGCGACTTCCTGAGCAGCCCGAGCGCCTGGTCGGCCTCCGCCTCCGGCGCCCGCTCCGCCCCGCCGAACCGCGCCAGCAGCGCCTTGGCGTGCAGCATGTATCCCAGGGCGTCCGTGGGGTTGCTCTCGTTGAACTCGACGAACCTCTGCGTCACCTCCGGCAGCCGGTCGCCCGCGTGCTCCAGAATCCGCCCTAGCAGGACGTACGCCTGGGGTGCGTCCGGCGCCAGCGCGATGGCCTTCAGGAATTCGTCCACCGCATCGCCATAGCGCTGCAGGCCGTAGTAGCAGACCCCCAGCGCCAACTCCACCTGCGGACTCTGCCCGAACATCTGCCGCGCATTCGCGAGCACCTCCACGGCGTGGGGATAATCGCGCCGCAGCATGTACATCTGGGCCAGCCGGAAATGCGCCTCCTCGTCGGAGTGCCCCGGCCTCAGCGCCGCCCGCAACTGCGCCGCCGCGTTGTCCCAGTCCTCGACCGCGGTATAAGCCTGTCCGAGTATCGTGCACAGCTCCGGGCTCGCATCGTTGGCCAGTCCGTGCCGGCCTGCTGCGATCGCCTGCTCGGGCAACCCCGCGTCCAGGTACAGTGCGGCCACCCGGCGCCACGCCGTCCGGTCCTCCGGCGTCTTCTCGGCGTAACGCGCCTCCAGCGCCGCGGCCTTTTTCAGATCCGGCTGAAGCTCGATGAACAGGTTGGCCAACTCGTGCAGCACGCCCGGGTCGTCCCCGCCCAGGGCCTCGGCTTTGGCGGCCGCGGCCAGCGCCTGTTCCGCCTTCTTGCGCTGGCTGTAAACCTGCGCCAATTGCACCCACGTCCGCGCGTTCGTCGGCTCCCGCCTGGTCAACTGCTCCAGGTGCGCCTGCGTCTTGGCCAGTTCGCTTCCCTCCAGCGCGGCCACCATTGCATGCTGCGGGTTGGGCGGCTGCAGAGGAGGAAGAAGCAGAATCGGGAACCACAGCCAGCTCATCGCGCTGGCCCCCTACGCGTCAGTCAGGATTGCGCCCACACACTATGATCCCATCTCTGATGCCGCGTTTCGACGCCCCACAGCGTGCCGACGCAGGTCTGGCGCCCGCCAGCGGCTGGCCAGAACAGGATCGGGCAGCGATGATCTTCTGTTCCGCCAATCTCCACCGGCCCGGCGAATTTTGTATGTTACGAGAGAGGCGGATGGTCAAAGCGAGTGGGCCGCCGCGGCCCGGCGCGAGCCCTTCAGCGCAGCCGCCAACGGCTTCACTGATCGGCGTTGCCGCCAGCATAGCGCACGGCGCGGCTTCGCGCGAGAAAAGGGTTTCCTATGCGATTGGCTGATTTCGCGATGGTTTCTGCATTGTTGGCCGTGATCGGCGTCGCGGCCCTGGCCCAACCCGCGGCTGTGCCGAGAAAACGCGTGCTGATGTTGGGCGAGGAAAAAGGCTACCGCCACGAGGCCGACTCCCACGCCATGGCGACCATTGAGCGCCTGGGTCGCGAGAGCGGATTGTGGGACACCACCATTCGCACCGATACGGAAGTGCTCACCAAGAAAAAGCTGGAATACAACGCCAAGAATCTGAATGATTTCGATGCCGTCGTGTTTTATACCGGCGGAACGCTCGAAATGACGCCCGAACAGAAGGCCGACTTCCTGTCGTTTATCCACGACGACGGCAAAGGCTTCGTCGGCATACACAGCGCGACCATCACGTTTACCGATTGGCCGGAGTATGGCGAGATGATCGGCGGCTACTTCGACGAGCATCCCTGGGGCACCTTCGACGCGCCCGTAATCGTGGAAGACCCCGCGTTTCCGGGCATGGCGCAATGGCCCGCGGCATTTACGCTCCGCGACGAGATTTACCAAATGCGCCAGTACTCGCGCGAGAAGCTGCGCGTGCTGCTGCGGCTGGACCCTGCCAAGCTCGATCTAAGCAGGAAAACCGTCCATCGGACCGACGGCGACTTTGCCGTGGCCTGGGCCAAGAGTTACGGCAAGGGCCGCGTATTCTATTCGACGCTCGGCCATCCCGTGGAAAACTGGGACCGGCCGGATATGCAGAAGATGTATTTCGAGGCCATTCGCTGGGCGCTATGTTTGGTAGACGCCGATATTACGCCGCGGCCGCTGCCGGCTCGATAAAGAGGGAGAAAACAGGAAATGATGCGGCTCAGCCGGAGGCGGTTCACGCAGGCGTTGGGGTTCGGGCTCGCCGGCGCGGGCCTGGCAGCCGGCGCGAGGGCGCGCTTGCGTATCGGCATTGGCACGTATAGCTATCACGCCCTTTCGATGGAGGCGATGGTCGCGGAGCTGACCAGCTTGGGGATCAAAGAGATCGAAATGTCGCGCGGCGAGTTCATGCTGTTGTCGCATCCCGGTGACGCGCTGTTCCGCGCGGCGCGGTCTCTGCTCGACCAGGCCGGTATCCGCTGCGTTTCCTATTACGCCGCGACGATTCACGATGACGCCGAAATCGAGCTGGCCATTCGCTTCGCCGGATTGCTCGGCGCCGACAACATCACCGGCGACGCGACGCCGCAGGTGTTGAAGCGCATCGATGAACGCTGCACTGCCGCGAAGCTGACCTTCGGCTTGCACAACCATTACTTCCCGCAGAAATTCGCCTACGAGAGTCCGGAGGACGTATTGCAGGCACTTCAGGGCCTGTCGAAGACCGTCGGCGCGACGCTCGATCTGGGCCATATCGCCTCCTGCGGCTACGACACCCTCGACGCGGTCCGCAAGCTGGGGCCGTATTTGAAATTGGTGCACCTGAAGGATGTGAAAGCCGCGCACGGGGAAGACAATGTGATCATCGGCCAGGGCATCGCTAAGATCCCGCAAGTCATGCGCGAGTTGCGCCGGCTGCGCTTCGCCGGCCTGGTGGCGATTGAGTACGAAAAGGAAGGTCCGGTCGAGGAAGACATGCGGCGCGCGGTCGCCTACGCCCGCCAGTTGGCATGATCGCGACAACGCGCCATGGCTACAAAGAGGAGAGACCAATACATGCTGCGATTGCTCGTCTGCTTGAGTTTGTCGCTGCTCGCGCGGGCTGCCGCCGACCATCCGGTCCTGCCGCTCGGTTCCGCCGCGCCCGATTTCACATTGCCCGGCATCGACGGCAAAATGCACTCGCTGGCGGACTACGCGTCGAGCCCGCTGCTGGTGGTCGTGTTCACCTGCAACCACTGCCCGATCGCGCAGATGTACGAACAGCGCATCGCCCGGCTGGCCGCGGATTACGGCCCGCGCGGCGTCGCCGTCGTCGCCATTCAGCCTAATGCGCCGGAGGCGATCCGCGTCGACGAGCTCGATTGCTCCGATGTCAGCGACACTCTCGATGAGATGAAGATCCGGGCCGGCTACAAGCATCTCGATTATCCATATCTTTACGACGGCGCAACGCAGCAAACGGCGCGCGCCTACGGCCCGCAGGCCACGCCGCACGTCTTCGTCTTCGACCGGCAGCGCCGTCTGCGCTACGAAGGCCGCGTCGACAACAGCTATCGCACGGCGCTCGTGAAAACCCAGGATGCGCGCGACGCCATAGAAGCGCTGCTCGCCGGCCGCGATGTCGCCGTTCCGCACACCGGCGTTTTCGGCTGTTCCACGAAATGGAAAGAAAAAGAGGCCGGCCGCCTGGAGGCTCTGCGCAAGATCGAAAGCCAGCCCGTGAAGCTGGAGCCCATCACTCGCGACGGGCTGAACGAACTGCGCGCCAACTCGGGCGGCCGGCTGACGCTGGTGAGCTTCTGGTCCACTTCGTGCGATGCCTGTGTCCGGCAGTTCGCCGACCTGGAAACCACGTACCGCATGTACAAGCCGCGCGATCTCGATTTCGTCACCGTGGCGGCGAGCTCTGCGCCAGAGCGCGACGCGGTGCTGCGCCTGCTGAACACTCAGCACGCCACCGGGCGCAATCTGTTGTTCGATTCCGGCGGCACGCCCACGCTCAGTTCCGCCTTCGACCCGGAGTGCGGCTCGACGCTACCCTGCACGGAAGTGCTCGGACCCGGCGGCAAGCTGCTCTATCGCCGGCTCGGTCCGGTCGATATGCTGGAGCTGCGGCGCAGGATCCTGGAGGTTCTGCCCGCCGAGTACGAAGGTTTTAGCCGCTACTGGACCGTCGATCGCTAGTTCGATAAAGAGGAATCATCATGTCTACCGATAAAACAATATGGACCCGCCGCGATTTCGCGCGCACGGCCGCGCTGGCCGGCGCCGCCGTTTCGGCCGCCCAGGCCGCGCCGGCGAAAACGGACGCGCAGTTGAAGCTGGGACTGTACAGCATCACCTATCTTGGCGTCTGGTACAACGGCCCCGCCTTGACCATTGAAGAGGTCATCGACCGCGCCAAAAAGTTCGGCTACGACGGCGTGGAAATCGACGGCAAACGCCCCCACGGCGACCCTCTGGACTCGTCGAAATACCAATGCCGCAACATCCTCCGCCACGCCGAATCGCAAGGCATTCAGGTCTACGCCGTCGCCGGCAACAACGACTTCAGCAGCCCCATCCCCGAATGCCGCGAGGCGCAGTTGCTCTACATGCGCGAGTTGATCCGCATGGCCGCCGACCTCGAAGTGAAGCTCGTGCGTGTCTTCCTCGCCTGGCCCGGCGTGACCACGCTTCCCGAAGGCGGCGCGCGCTACGACATCGCGGGGCGCATCTGGAACGAATCGCATCGCGATTTCTCCGACGAGCGCACCTGGGATTGGTGCCGCGACGCGCTCAAGGAAGCCGCCACCCTCGCCAACGATCACGGCATTACGCTGGCCCTGCAGAACCACCGGCCCGTCATCCGCAACTACCGCGACGTACTGCGCATGATCAAGGAAATCGGAATGCCGAGCCTGAAGGCGTGTTTCGACGCGCGGCTGGAGCACGAAATGTCGCCCGAGGATCTCATCCGTGCCACGCGCGAGGTTGGCGCCCTGCAGGTGCTCTCGCACTACGGCAACGAGTACGACGAAGTGGACGGCAAGATCGTGCCGAAGGACGACGAGAAGCTGCCGGCGCAGGTCCAGGGGCTGCTCGACATCGGCTACCAGGGCTACCTCGGCTTTGAGCTGTGCCATCCGCTGCCGCGCGTGGACGGCAAGCTCGTGGGCCTCGAGTTCGCCGACAAGAACACGCGCCTGGCGGCACAATATGCGCGCCAGTTGATCGCCGCGGCCCGGAAAGCGTAACGGCGGGAGGCGCTATGCGGATTCATCCTCTGCGCTGTTCGGCCACGCTGGTCGCACTGGCCGCCACGGCGGCCACGGGCTGGGCCCAGTTGCCGGAATTTTACAAGGAAATCAGCGGCGCCGTGTGGGTCGTGAAGGACCTGCCGCGCTCGCTGGCCGCATGGCACAGCCTGGACCTGGAGCAGATCCAGGGTCGCGGCCGGATCGTTCTGGGCGGTCCGGGACGCATCGGCGCGAGCTTCGTCTCGGGCCGGCTCGGGCGCTTTGCCGTCGAGATCATCCAGCCCGACGCTGGCGATCCTGTGTTCGACGGTTTTCTCAAACGCCGCGGCGACGGCGTCTTTGCCGTCGTCCATTCCGTGCCGGACCGCCCGGCGCTGGAGCGCGAGACCGCGCGCCTGGGCCAGTTGGGCGTCGGCGTTTTGCGGACCATCGAGGTCGCCGGCGCGCGCTACACCTTCTTCGACACCGCAGCACAAGGCAAATATGTCCTGGGCCTGGTCTACCGCCCGCAGACGGAGTCCGCGACCGATCCGGTGAAGGTGTCGCACCTGGGGCTCGTGATTCGTGACGCCGCGCCCGTCTCGGCGTACTGGCATCGGCTCGGCTTTCCCGAAATGGCGCTGGCCGATGCCGGCCCGCGCGCGGACTCGCGCTACCGCGGCCAGCCGCTGTGGTTTTCGTTTCGCGTCGGCTGGCACAATTACACCCATCCGACCTTTGAATGGATCATCCCGCCGCTCAATCCGCCCAACTGCTACGCCGACTTTCTCCGCGTCCACGGCGAAGGCGTGCAGCACCTCGGCTTGCCCGTGGACGACCTGGAAAGCGCCATCGCGCGCTACACGAAACTCGGCTATCCGCCCGTCCAGTCCGGCGCCTGGGGAGATGTTGGGAAGCCCGGCTCCGGGCAATACGCGTACATGGACACCGAGGCGCTCGGCGGCGTCAACATCGAGTTGATCCACGCGTATCGGTAGCGCACTGCAACGCGTCGACCGCGAACTCAAAGGCGCGCGGCGACCGCACGGCCCAAGCCTTCGAACATTGTCACAACGAAGCCTCCCAGCCGCGGGTGGACAGGTGGATTGGCGCTGGGGCTCGGATCGGCGGGGTGCCTTTTGTCATGGTGGCCGAGGTGGGGGTCGAACCCACACGTCCAGTAAAGAACGCCAGATTTTGAGTCTGGTGCGTCTGCCAGTTCCGCCACTCGGCCATGCGCGGGCTACCGTCAATTGTACCGGCTCATCGCCCGCGAAGGGAACCGGACGGCCACGCTACCAGCGCAGCAGTAACAGTTCCGAGCAGAACGCCGGGCCCATCGCGGCCAGCAGCCCCCACGTTCCAGGGGCCGGGGTCCGCCTGAGCTGGATCTCCTCCAGCACGCACAGCACCGAGGCCGACGACAGGTTGCCCATCCTCCGCAGGCAATCCCAGGACGCATCCAGCGCCCCTGCCGGCAGTTCGAGCGCCGCCTGCGTCGCCTCCAGCACCTTCGGGCCGCCCGTGTGTATGACAAAGCAGCCGATATCGGCCCGCCCCAGCCCGTGCTCCGCCAGGAACGCGTCGACATCCGCCGCCAGGTGCGTCTCCACTACCTCCGGCACCTCGCGCGACAGCACGATTTTGAAACCTTTTTCGGAGATGTCCCAACCCATCACATGCTCCGTATCCGGGTAAAAGATCGACTTCGTCGCCAGAATTCGCGGTCCCGCCGTGGGCAATCTGTCCCCGCTCACCAGCACCGCTGCCGCCCCGTCGCCGAACAGACCCGTAGAGATCAGGTTGGCCATCGAGAAATCGTCCTGCTGCAGGGTCAGCGAACACAGCTCCACCGAGATCACTGCCGCCGCCTGCTCCGGGTACGCCTTCACGTAGTCCGCCGCCCGCGCGATGCCCGCCGCTCCGGCCACGCATCCCAGCCCGAAGATCGGAATGCGTTTCAGGTTCACCGGCAGCCGCATCCGGTTGATCAGCCGCGCCTCCACCGACGGGCTGGCGATGCCCGTCACCGACACGAAGAAGATCGCACCCAGGGCGCTCTTGTCCAGCCCCGCGCGCTCCAGCGCCGTGCCCAGGCACTCTTCGCTCAGATCCACGGCCACGCGGATCCAGTGGTTGTTAGCCGTGCCCCAGCTCGTCAGCCCCGGATACTCCTCAATCGGCAGCGCAATGTGCCGCGTCGCCACGCCCACACGATTGTGCAGCCGTTCGACGAAGTGCGGATTGTCCAGCCGCTCCCCCCAATGCGCCAGGAACGCCCTGAGCAGGACCTCCTGGCTGTACTCGTATTTTGGAAACGCGCTAGCTACACCGGCAATTTTCATGGTTGACTCGGATTCTATCGCAGTCTGGAGAGCTCCTCGGAGTAAAGGTGGTTATGGGGGTACTCCCGCGTCAGATCCCGCAGGATGTTTTTGGCCGTGACGTAGTCATTGTCCCGCAGCGCGGCCACGGCCATCAGCAGGCGCGCGAACGGCCGCAGGTAGTGGCCCTTCTCGGCCGTAATGCGGACCCTTCGCACGCCCTCTTCTTTGTCGGTTTGGGCTCCGCCCAGCCGCAGGAGAAAGCGCAACGGCAGCGGCTTCTGGCTCAGCAAATAGTTCTCGACGCCGCCGGCCAGATAAGCATCGTAGTAGCTCGGATCGATGCTCAGCAGTCGTTCCGACAACTGGCGGCTCTGCTTCATCAGCGAAAGCGAAGTCAGGTTCCGCTTCTCGACCAGGCCCTCGTAGTCCGACCTCAGTCCCATGGCCAGGATCGTCGCAAACAGCGCCGTCGTGTCCCGCGGATTCGCCGCCAGCCGGCGCGCGGCGATCTTCTCCGCCGCGTCAATCTCTCCGTAGAACAAGGCCCGTGTGCCCGGCGCGGGCGCCAGGGCGCGATGCGCTCCGCGGAAGTTTTCATCGTGCATGAAGAACTCGGACTGCAGCACGTGCAAGCGGTCGAACTCGGCGAACAGGTACGCCGCCGCCATCGACGCGGGGCCCAGCGGATCGTCCGGGTGCTCCGTCTTCCAGACGGCGAAGGTCTTGCGCGCCGCGTCGAATTCCAGGTTGTACATCTGGTGATAGCCCGCCTCGAGCGGGCTCTCTGGGGCCGGCACGGGGTCGGCTCCGGCCGCGCCCGCCGCCGCCAGCAGCAGGCTCATCGGAACCGCGACGGTCAGCCAGCCGAGCGCTCGCCCGTTCGCGCCCCGGCGCCGCGCGCCGGTGTTCTCCGGATGATGTGGAATGCGCCTGTCCTCCCTCTTTATTGGTCTGGCGCCGGCTCAGACCATAATTCTTCGATGCGGTGACCCGCCTGTGTCGCCCCGGCTCCAGCAGCTCAGCGGAGTTCTGGCCAACCCCGGTGCGCCGGCCTCACTGCTTGCGGCTGCGTTTGAGCAGCAGCGCCCAGTCGTTGCCTCCCGGCGGCCTGGGCAGCGTCCACACCGGACCCTGCGCCGCCGCGAGCGGTACGCTCTCGCCCGTCGTCGCGCCGAACCAGCGCGCCGCATACGTCCCCGGCTCCAGCCGGATCGTCACCGCGCCGCACACCTGCTTGTATTCGTAAGTGTCCGCACTGCCGCACATCGGCCGCACCGGCAGATATACGGCGTAAATCTCACCCGGCTGGGCCAGGCAGTACGCGCCGCCGCCGCTCACCAGTTCGTCGTGCGGTTCCGTCTTCCACCATTCAAAGCTCGTGAAGAAGTCCACCATGTGCGCGTACCCCTTCAGCATGATCATATTGTCGTCGCCGCGCCCGTTCACCCAGCCGCCGCCGGTGTCGGGCCAGATGTTGACGCCCCGGCGCGCGCTCTCGCCCGCGGTCCCGTACGCTCCCGCCATGGCGATGTCCCAGGCCACCCGGCGCAGCGTCTCGGCCGAGTCGCCCGGCGGCTCCGGCGCCCAGTGCGGGTAGTGATCCTCGTAGCCATACTCCTCGTTCGTCTGGGGAATGATCCGGCCGGTCTTCTTCTGAATCTCACGCTCCTCCAGCATCAGCGGATGCTGCTGCCGCGACCAGTCCTGGATCGACGTGAATCCGAACCACGGCGACGCGCGATCCTGGTGCACGCGGTGCACCGGGTGGCTGCTCGCCAGGTGATGCGTCGGGTCCCATTCCATCAGCAGCATGCCCGTCGCGTGCACCCACTTCTCGTCGCGAAAGCTGTCCATGTCGTCGCCCAGGTCCCAGGTGATGTTGGAAAACGCGCCCAGCCGCGCCGCCGCGTAGCGCAGGTAGCGCTGCTCGTCCGCGCTGTAGGCCGCCGGATGGATGCGGCCGTCGCTGATGTCCTGGACCACCGAGATGATCATGTCGCGCTCCCGCGCGAATCTCAGCATCCGCTCGTATTTCTGCCAGTAGGCCGTGTCGAAGCGCGTGTAGTCGATCCCCGGATTGTCGTAACTGTCCGGCCGCTGCGCCGGCCACGGCCGCAGGAACAACGTGAAGTTGTCGCCCGTCATCACCGGTTCGCCGTACATCGTGAACGTGCCGCCGGAGAGCAGCACCCGCATGCGGTTGATCTTGAGCCGGCGCAGCCGCTCGATCGCATCCTGGATAATCCGCTCCTCGCGCCAGCCCATCAGCCAGAACGAAGTCGTGCCGTTGAAAAAGTAATGCTCCTTCGTGCCCTCCCAGATGAAGTGCCAGGGGTAGTCCGGGTCCACGCGGATCGGGCCGCGGCGCTTGCCCGGCGTGGCCTCGAAAGTGCCTTCCTGCCGCTTTTCAAAGCCGCGTTGCCGGTACACCACTGAATAGCTGTATTGACCCGGCGACGAGGGCATGAAACGGATGCGGAACACGGCTCCGTCGGGCGAATCCGAGAAGCCGTCCACCGTCGCGCGCTCGCTTCCACCGGCCTTCGCGAACCATCCGCTGAGCGTCGCGTCGGTGAACGGATTGGCTGCGTCCGGCGCATTGATGTTCAACGTGACTTCCACGTAGTCGTAGGTCTCGACGCTCTTCGCGGACTGTGAAAACGTCACGCCGCCGGGCGCGGCCGTCACGGCCAGCCCCAGCGTTAGCGCCAGCAGGGCAAACCGCAACGACAACGGCAACTGCATCGCCAACCTCCCGGGAGAGGGAACAGCCGGATCGCGGGAAGCGCTCCGGCACGGAACCCCTGACTACTCTAACACCGTGCGGCGACGGGCCTCCGCCAATGGTAAAAACGACGGTGCAATGGACCGCGAATCCTCCGATAACTGCCCGGATTGACCCTCGCCGAGCGGGCTGATACAACTGAAGCACTCACCTGAGGTACAACTATGCGGTCCATCCACCTGTTCGCCACCAGCCTGATTCTGGCATGCCTGCCGGCGCCTGCGGCCGCGCCCGGTAGCGCGCGCAACGATGCCTGGGAGGTGATCGGTCCCGGCGGCGGCGGCGCTCAATTCCATCCCACCGTCAGCCCGCTGGACCCGAATGTGGTGTTCGTGGGGTGCGACATGACCGGCGCGTACCTGACCAAGGATGGCGGGAAGAGCTGGCGCATGATCAACCTGCGCGGCGGGCCGGGATTCTTCGTTTTCGACCCATCCAATGCCAACACGTTCTACATGATGAACATGGGGCTGTGGCGCAGCACGGACGCGGGCGCCACCTGGGCCCTGGTGCTCCCCGGCCCGAAGACGGTCACTGGGATCTCCATGTCCGACGACCACGCCGAAGCGGAATTCCAGCTCACCAAGGGCGTGGAGGGGCTGCTTGCCCTGGCCGTGGATCCGAAGGACTCGCAGACGCTGTATGGCGTGTTCCTGGTGGAGGGTGGGCGGGCGCTGGAGCGGTCGGCCGATGGGGGCCAAACCTGGACGCGGCTGGCGGGCGCGATGCCGCCGGGCGCCGGGTCCATCTACATCGATCCGGGATCCCCGCCCGCGCAGCGCACCGTTTACGTGCTGGGCGCTCTGGGCGTGGCCGTGGTGGAGGGGGGAGTGGCGCGGCTGGGCGCGACGCCGCCCGAGATGTTCGAGGAATACACGTTGGGATTCCCCGGACAAGGGGCCAAAGCGGTGATTTACGGAGTCTCGAGCGCCGCGGCGTACCTGTCGCGCGACGGCGGCGCGACGTGGCAGCGCAAGACGGCGCCGGGCGGGGAATTGCGGGTCGTGGCGACCTCGCTGTTCCATCCCAACGTGGCTTACGTGAGCTTCAACGCCAAGCCCGGGCTTCTGGGGAAGTCCTTCGGCGTGGCCAAAACGGAAGACTTCGGCGCGACCTGGCGCGATGTCTGGAGCGAGACGGAAAAGAAATCGCCGGCAGTGGACGACGGCTGGATGAGCGAGCGCTTCGGTCCGGATTGGGGCGGCAATCCGGACGGGCTGGGCGTCTCGCCGCAGAATCCCGAGATCTGCTACGGAACCGACGATGGGCGGACGCTGCGCACGCTGGACGGCGGGGCGACCTGGAAGGCGGCCTATACGCGGCGCGTCCCGGGCGGCGGCTGGACCACGACGGGGCTGGACGTGACCACGAATTACGGCGTGCACTTCGATCCCTTCGACCCTCGGCATCTGTTCATCAGCTACACCGACATCGGCCTGTTTGCGTCGAACGACGGCGGCGCGAGCTGGGACAGCGCGACGACGAATGGCGTGCCGCGGCGGTGGGTCAACACGACCTACTGGGTGGAGTTCGACCCGGCGGTGCGGGGACGCGTGTGGGCGGTGATGAGCAGCACGCACGACCTGCCGCGGACGAAAATGTTCCGGCACACGTCGCCCTCGGTCTACCAGGGAGGCGTCGTGCGCAGCGACGACGGCGGGCGGAGCTGGCACGCGCAAACCAACGGGCTGCCGCCGACCGCGGCAACCCATATTCTGCTCGACGCCCGCAGCACGCCCGAGGCGCGGGTGCTGTTCGTGGCCGGGTTCGGGCGGGGCGTATTTCGCTCACGCGACGGCGGCCAGACCTGGGAGGCCAAAAACAACGGCCTGCCGGCGCATGAGCCGCTGGCCTGGCGGCTGGCGCAGGACCGCGATGGGGTGCTGTACGTGGTTCTGGCCCGCCGCAGCGAGAGTGCGGGTGTCGGCCAGGCGAGCGACGGCGCACTCTACCGGTCGACCGACGGCGGCGAAAATTGGGGCAAGGTGCGCCTGCCGGCGGACGTCAACGGGCCCAACGGCCTGGCCATCGACCCGGAGGACCCCAAACGGCTGTACCTGGCGGCGTGGCGGCGCAGCGGGTACGACAAGGAGGCCGGCGGCGGCATCTACCTGTCCACCAATGCGGGCGGGAAGTGGAAGCAGGTGCTCGCGCGCGACCAGCACGTCTACGACGTGACCATCGATCCGCGCGACAAAAGCGTGCTGTACGCCTGCGGCTTCGAATCGTCGGCCTGGCGCTCGACCGACCGCGGTCTGCACTGGCAGCGCATCCGCGGCTACAACTTCAAATGGGGGCACCGCGTGATTGCGGACCCGCGCGATGCCTCGAAGATTTACATCACAACCTTCGGCGGCAGCGTCTGGCACGGGCCGGCGGAGGGCGATCCGAAGGCCGCTGAGGACATCGCCACGCCCGGATTGACGTATTCGAAATAGGCCCGGACTCAGCGGATCGCGATGGCGCTGACGTCGTACCAGCCGTCGCTCTGGCGTCCTTCGCTGGCCAGCCGTAGCGCCGGCTGGCCGGTGCGCGGGTCGAGCAGTGCCACTCTCACGCGGTACTCGCCCGGCGGGAGCGCGGCGTCGACGTAGACCGTGCCTTCGTAGACCGAATCGCCGGGCAGCCACTTGCGCACGTCCGCGCTCAGCGGGATGCGGGCGGCGTGATTGGCCGAGCGCAGCTCCAGCGCCAGTTGATATTCGCGATAGACCGGCGCCACGCCGGCGTTGAACCACCACATCGAGATCGGAATCATCGTGCCCGCACGCGCCTGTGCCGGATGCTCGAAACGGCGCAGGGCAAAGCGGTAGCCGATCTGCTTTTGAAACTCGTCGAAGGCCGCTTTCCACTCGGCCGGGATGGCGGTGGATTTAATGTTGACGGTGGAGACGTGCCAGCGCAGCGCCTGGTCGAAGATGGGCTTCAACTCGAAGCCCCACTGCTTCCACGTTCCCGGCACGCCGCAAGCCTCGAGCGACACCGGCGCCTGGCGCCATACGTC
>Ga0302319_10000388_pt1 | contig 99296 bp, 85 predicted proteins | sample Bog_T0_2_FD_203319 | JGI IMG/M metagenome (GOLD analysis project Ga0302319, IMG submission 203319) | Peat permafrost microbial communities from Stordalen Mire near Abisko, Sweden - Bog_T0_2 | ecosystem: Environmental > Terrestrial > Soil > Wetlands > Peat | place: Sweden: Abisko, Stordalen Mire... | reverse complement strand
ACAAAGAACCACTAACACGACTTTTCGAATCATGGTGCCCCCTCAAATAAGTGACTGCTTGTGAAAGGCCCGCATATGAAGGCTTGGATCCTTGGAGGGCGCATACACTGTGCGCCAGGCCGGGCCTTGTTTACACTGCTCATTGTGCATGGCAACCGCCAAGGCACAATGAGATTGTCGTCAGATGATTACTCATCAGAATAGGTACCCAGAGCCTCGTCGTCGTGGTCCATTGGATTGAGCGTCGCATCAACTTTTAGGTTGAGGCTGGCTTCTTCGAACCCACCTTGGGTGCGGCCAAAGGCTCGCGGGAGGCTCGCACTGGCAAACGGCTTCCCGCCTTTGCGCCCGACAACCGCGGACCATCCAGAAGGTACAGGAACGAGGCACGGGGCTTCATTGCGACGATCCCACTCATCACGCGATAGGACTGCGTGATGAATGGGAGAGGGTCTCGCCACCTTGATGGGGTGCAGGGATGTCTGGGTTAGTGGCCGGCGCTTAGTAGGTTGGCCAGGATGCGGTAGGCGCCGGGGACTAGCTCCGGGAGCTGACGGTAGAGCGCGTAGGAAACGTAGATATAGGTGCCTTTGCCGGGGTGCGCGACGACTAAGCCTCCGCGCTGGGGATCCTGGCCGGGGTCGGCGGTTTCTGTCAGGGCGGTGTAGTGGGAGTCCCATGTGTCGAGGAAGCCGTGGCCGCGCTCTTCTAGCCAGCCATCGAAGTCGGCGGTGGTGATCTGGTTGGGAGAGGTGAGCAGAGGATTCGCGGGGTCGAGAAGCTTTACCTGCGCCTGCTCGTCGACGACTCGCTCGCCAGAGCCGGCCATGGAGAGCGGATAGGGAGCGGGGAAGTTGTTGCCTTGATATTCCACGACGAGGGTGCCGCCGCGCTCGACGAAGTCTTTGAGACGAGGCTCGTCGGCGGCCAGTTCGGGACGGACGGAGTAGGCGCGGATGCCGATGACGATTACATTGAAGGCGGATAGGTCGCTGGAATTGAGATCGTCGGCGGTGAGGAGGTGCGGGGTGATGCCGAGGCCTTCGATGGCTGTGGGAACCAGGTCGCCGGTGCCCATGACGTAGCCAGTGCGGAGACCGGGAGCCAGCTTCACGTCCACTTTGCGGGTTTTGAGCTGGGCTGGGCGGTAGAGGTTGTAGGGGCGGAGGCCGGGGTATCCGATGCTTTGCCAGCCGGAGGAGAAGTCATGGTCGCTGGAGTGAGCGACGGCCTGGATGGTGTAGGACGTGGATTGAGCTTGCGCTGTGGACGTTGCGCCAGGGGTTACTGAGAAGAGGATGGGTTCGGTGTCGCCGGCGGCGGTGAGATGGAACGGTACGGTGGCGGGTTCGGCTTTCCAGCCGGCGGGCAGATTGAGATTGACGGTACCATCGGCGGCGGACTCGGCGTGGATGGTGACTCGGACGGGAAGGGGCGACGCATCGAGTGGGAGCAGGCGCGCTTCGGGGTCGATGCTGACGCCGATGACGGGTGTAATGACGAGGGGATTGAAGACGCCGCCGGGGCCGGTGACGCGCTGCATGGTTTGGACGACTTGGCCGATGCGGATGGGGAGGCCGTCGAATGTGAACTCGGCCCAGGCGGCGAGGGGCCAGGGTGCAAAGGAGCGCTCGCGGTACTCGGGCTGGGTGAGGTCGTAGTAGGCCTGCTCGGTAGTGGGGCGGGTGAAGTAGGGCTGGGTGGGTTGGGCGCCGGTGGGGACTTTGAGCTTGTAAATGGCGTCGGTGGAGGTGTCGGATGCTGCGGTGCTGAGAGGGTCGCCTTGTTGCCAGGAGGCGCTGGTTGGGGACGCGAGCCAGGTTTTTTCGAGGTGGACTTCAGGAGCGGCTTGGCCGGTGTGGATGCGGACGCTGAATTCTTCGCCGGGGTAGACGCTGCGGGGGGTTTCATCGGGGCCGCCGCCGCGGAAGCCGGAGTTTTCGATCTTGGTGGATTTGGTGGTGAAGGCGACGAGGTCGAGGCCTAGGAGGTTTTTGAAGGCAGTTTGGAACTCTTCGATTTTGAGGTCGAGTTCAAAGAGGAGGCTGGCTTTCGGTTGTGGGGCAAGATCGCTGGCGGCCACTTTGGCGCGGAGGTCGAGGGTCTGGCGGTAGATCGGCGCGAGTTCCTTTGCCAAAGCCGGATGGTCCTGGCATGGGCATTTGGACCTGAGTTCGCGAATGGAGTCCTGTATTGCATGGAGCGTTTTTGCCAGGTCCTGAGGCGGGTGCGACCCGGCGAGAAAAGCGATGCCGGCGACGCTGGAGTTGATGGCAACCTTGCTGTTGATGAAGAGGTCGGAGTCGTGCCCATGCACTTCAGGTCGACCAGCGGCTTGCGGGTCGACGGCCCACAGGTGATAGCTGGTTGTGGATGGGCCGCTGAGCGCTGGGTTTGCGCCGCCGTATTGGGACTTCTGCATGCCCCAGCCTTCGCGGGCGATCTGGTTATAGCTGCGGCCGAGGGCGGGGTCGCGGGTGCCTACCTGGAGGGTGACGTCTGTGGAGGGCGCGCCTTCAGCCCACTCGCCTGTGACGTAGTTTTTGAATTTTGCGGGGGCCCACTTGCCGGTGGCGTAGTCGAACATCTTGCCGTCTTCGATTCGGGCGAAGGGGACCATGGAATAGACGGCGAGGGGCTGCCAGACGGTGAGGCCGAGACCGCCTTCAGCGACGGGCTTTAGCTGCTCGGGGAAGATGGTGGGGTCGGCTGCGGCTTTGAAGACTTCCTGCGCGATTTCTCCGGAGACCTGGTGGTGGCCGTGGCCATCTGTAATGCCGCCGACGAAGGTGGAGACGATGACCTGGGGGCGCTCGCGGCGGACGGCGAGGACGGCGTCGTAGAGGACGCGGTCGTGGCCCCAGCGGGCGAAGGCTTCTTCCTGTGTTTTGGAGAAGCCGAAGTCGGCTTCAGTGCCCCAGAGTTGCTTTGTGCCGTAGTACTCGCCGGCCTTGAGGAGTTCGCTGGTGCGGATGAGGCCGAGGGCGTCGTAGGAGTCGGCAGACATGGCGTTCTGGCCGCCTTCGCCGCGGGTGAGGGTGAGCAGCGTGCAGCGGACGCCGAGGCCGCGGGAGAGGTAGGTGAGCAGGGTGCCGTCTTCGTCGTCAGGGTGGGCGACGATCATCATGAGGCTGGCGGTGGTGGAAAGGCGCTTGAGGGATTGTTCAAGGGCGGCTGCGCCGCGGTCCTCGGGGATGGGGAGGGCAATGCTTGAAGGCTCGGGGAGAGGACCTGGAATATCGATGCGAGCTGGTGCGGAGGCTGCAGCTGGTTGTTGGGCAGGAGCAGCGGCGAGGAACAAGGCAGCAAGAGCGGCGGAGACGGCGATGCGAGACTTGTGCAGGGAAAAGACCATGGTTGAGGTCAGTGTACAATCCGGTGAGCGTAAAGGCCTCATGACAATCATCCAACCGACGTCCAGCAGCGGCAACCTTGAGAGGCGCATTGGCCTGCGGTCGGCTGTGCTGTTCAACATGCTGGAGATGATTGGGGTGGGGCCGTTTATCACGCTGCCGCTAGTGATTGCGGCGGCGGGGTTCCGGCTCTCGGTGTGGGCGTGGGTGCTGGGCGCGGCCATTGCTGTGGCGGATGGGCTGGTGTGGGCGGAGTTGGGAGCGGCGTTTCCGCGGGCTGGCGGCTCGTATGCGTTTCTGCGGGAGATTTATGGGCCGGAGCGAGCGGGGAACTGGCTGAGCTTTCTTTATGTTTGGCAATTGAGTTTTTCCGCGCCGCTATCGATCGCGTCAGGGTGCATTGGACTTTCGAGTTTTCTGGCGTGGTTTTGGCCGGGGCTGGAGCAGGCGCCGATTGCCGCGTTGCCGGGGCTGCATTATGGAAACTTTGCGGCGGCAGGAGCGTGTTTGCTGGTGACGGCGCTGCTCTATCGGAATTTGAGCCAGGTGACGCGGCTGGCGTGGGTGCTGTTTGCGGGCGTGATGGCGGCGATTGCGGGGGTGATTGTTTCTGGCTTTTCGCAGGCTGCGGCCGGGGGTGGCTGGCATATGCCGGTGGGCCCTGCGATGGGAGTCGGACTGGCTCTTGGAGGGCTGGCGCAGGCCACGCTGATTACTACCTACGACTATTGGGGCTACTACAACATCACTTTTCTGGGCAGCGAGGTGAAGCAGCCGGAGCGGACCATTCCGCGGGCGATTTTGCTTTCGGTGCTGTTTGTCGCGATGTTCTATGTGCTGATGAACATGGCGGCGCTGCCAGCGGTGCGCGATGCGGCGGTGGGCGCGGCGGGGTCTGCGACTGCGCGACTGCAACTGGTGGCGCAGATTGCGCAGTCGGCATTTGGGGTATGGGCCGGGAGGCTAATGGCGGCCTTGATTGTGTGGACTGCGTTTGCCAGCGTATTTTCGCTGCTGCTGGGCTACTCGCGGGTGCCGTATGCGGCGGCACGGGATGGGAACTACTTTACGTTTCTGGCGGCGGTGCATCCGAAGCATGGGATTCCGCACCGGTCGCTGATTGCACTGGGCTTGGTGGCTTCCGCGTTCTGCTTTCTTACGCTGACGCAGGTGATTACGCTGCTGGTGATTACGCGGATCCTGCTGCAGTTTTTTCTGCAGCATGTGGGCGTGATTCTGCTGCGGGTGCAGAGGCCCGCGATGGAGCGGCCATTCCGGATGCCGCTTTATCCGCTGCCGCCGCTGGTGGCGATGGGCGGGTTCGCTTATCTGCTGGTTTACCGGGTTCATGCTTTGCAGGGGTTGGCGGTTGCGGTGGGGATTGCGGTGAGCGGGACGGCGATTTATTTGTGGCGGGCGAGGCGGGATGGGCAGTGGCCGTTTTCAAAAGCAGCTATTAGCCGTTAGCTTTTAGCTGTTAGCCTTTCCCAACCATTGCGCAAGGTACGCGAAATGGATGGGGCACCGAGTTTTGCTCCAATCCGAAATAGGAATCCGGGACGTATCTTGTAACGTGGGGACGGCCGGAAGTGTCTAATGGCAGTAAGCAGCTTTTCCCCAAAGCGAGGATCCCCATGCTGATTGGCAAACCGTCGGATATTCCATCTTCGGCAATTACTTCAAAAGACGAGTATGAACGGCAGAAAAGCCGTAGGCGCTTTTTGCGCAATGCTGCTGCGGGTATTGCGGCTGTGGGCGCGGCGACTTTGGAGGCGGAGCGGGTTGGCGAGCTGTTTGAGCCACGGATTCGCGCGCTGGCGGGGACCAAACTGGATACGGTGAAGAGCCCGCTGACTACGACTGGCGAGACGCTGACCAGCTTTGAGGATATTACCCACTACAACAACTTTTACGAGTTCGGCGTGGACAAGGGCGACCCTGCGAAGAATGCAGGCGGGCTGCCTACGCGACCATGGACTGTGAAGGTAGATGGGAACGTAAAGAAGCCGAAGGTCTTCGACATTGAAGCGCTGCTGAAACTGCGACCGCTGGAGGATCGCGTGTACCGTTTCCGCTGCGTTGAGGCGTGGAGCATGGTGATTCCATGGGTAGGCTACTCGCTTTCGGAATTCATCAAGCAATGCGAACCGCTTTCGACGGCGAAGTATGTGCAGTTTCTTTCCTACTACAACGGCAAGGTGGAGAAGTGGACGAGTGAGAGCAACATTGCATGGCCTTATTCTGAAGGCCTGCGGATGGATGAGGCCATGCACCCGCTTACGCTGATGACCTTTGGCCTGTATGGCGAGGTGCTTCCTAACCAGGACGGCGCGCCGGTGCGGATCATTGTTCCGTGGAAGTATGGATTCAAGTCGGCCAAGTCAATTGTGGGTGTGCGTTTCCTGGATAAGGTACCGGCTACGACATGGAATGACCTGGCGCCGAATGAATATGGCTTCTACTCGAATGTGAATCCGGAGGTCGACCATCCACGCTGGAGCCAGAAGACGGAACGGAGGATTGGGCTGCCCTTTTATGCGCAGAGGAAGACTACGTTGATGTTCAATGGATACGCGGAGCAGGTGGCGTCGCTGTATAACGGGATGAATTTGAAGAGGGATTTTTAAGAGCAGCTTTTAGCCATCAGCTTACAGCTCTCAGTTTTCATTTGTCAGAACGGGAATTGGTGCGGAGATCGTATGGCACATGCCAAAGATGCAGAGGCGCAGCTCGCTGGGTTTCTGGCGAAGTACGATGCGGAGATTGCCGAACTTGCGGAGGCAATTCGCGAGGAGATGCGCAAGTTGTATCCAACAGCGCTTGAAGTGGTGTACGACAATTACAACGCGCTGGTCATTGGATTTGGTCCGAGTGAACGGGCGACGGAGGCGATTTTTTCCATTGCGCTTTATCCCAAGTGGGTGAGCTTGTTTTTCCTTCAGGCGAAAGGATTGCCCGATCCCGATAAGATTTTGAAGGGAAGCGGAAGCGTTGCGAAGCATATTGTTCTAGCGTCGCCTGACGTGCTGCACTACCCGGCTGTACGTGTGTTGATGCAGGAAGCGGAATTGGGAGCCAAGGTGGCATTCGATCCGCATGGGGAGCATCGGTTGATTATCAAATCGGTTTCAGCGAAGCAAAGGCCGAGGCGGCCGGCGGGAAAAGAAACCGTAGCCGCCGCGCGCACAGGCAAGAAAAGCGATTTGAAGAAAGCATCGGGCGGCGCTCGCGCACTATGAAACGATCAACGCTTATTGTGCTGAAGACGCTGACGTGGGTGGCCTGCCTTTGGCCGATGGCGCTGCTGGTGTACGGGGCGGTGACCAATGACCTGGGGGCAGACCCGACCGCAAAGCTTGCTCTGAGCACGGGCTACAATACGCTGCTGCTGCTGATTCTTTCGCTGGCTATTACGCCGGTGCGCAGGCTTTCTCCGCGGCTGAATTGGTTGATCAAGTTTCGCCGGCTGCTGGGGCTGTTTGCGTTCTTCTACGGCACCGTGCACATGCTGATTTATGTGGCGCTCTACTCGAACTTCGATGTGCGGGCGATGCTCGACGATATTGCCAGGCGGAAGTTCATCACCATTGGCGTGGCTGCGTGGTTGCTGCTGGTGCCGCTGGCTTTGACGTCGACCAACTGGGCGATTCGAAAACTGGGCGGGAAGAACTGGGGCCGGCTGCACAGGCTGGTGTACGTGGCGGCGATTTGCGGAACGATTCATTATTGGTGGCAGGTGAAGACCGGCGTGCTGAGTCCGCTGCGGCTGACGCTGGTATTGGCGGTGTTGCTTGCGGCGCGGCCGATTTGGAGTTTGGGTCAGAAGTGGATGAAGGGGCGCAAGTCGGCGATACCATCGGGAGCCTGACCGTCCGAGGCTTGCGCGGATCCCTGGTCCCCAAATGCGAGGGACCAGGGGCACCCAGCTTTCCGCTCGAAGGAGCCTTGTTCCCTCCCACTCATCGCGCGATAAGACTGCGCGATGAATGGACTGTTGGGTATAGCCGCCTGAGGTGCGCCGAAACTTCACGGGCCTGCGGGCTTGTCGGGAGTGACTGGCGAGAGCGCGATGGCTACGCCGGACATATCATCCAGCACGGTCAGCGGGATTTCTTTGTCGGCATAGTGGATTTCTGGCGTGGGTTTTGGTGCTGCATTGGAGCTGTCGGGCAGAGGGTCGGGCGCTTTTTGCTCTGCGTCTCCGGCGTTCGAGACCTGCAGAATGTATTTGTCTTGCGGCACATATTCGAAGGCGAAGGTCCCATCTTCCTGGATCGCGGTTTCGCGGGCCGGGGCGCGGTCGTCGGCATAGAGCAGGCGCACGTTTCCGCGCGCCATCGCGTGTCCGTCTGACTGGGCGGTGATGAGGCCAGCAACTGAGTGCAGGCCGGAGAGCGGGATTTCGATGTCGACGCCGGTTGCAGCTTCTCCGGCTTCGACCTTCACCGACTTTGCGTCGCGCTTGCGGAAGGTGTTACCGAGGCAGACGCGGGGTGCCGCATCTTCCGCTTCGGCGGGCATCAGGGTGCACACCGAGTATTCACCAGGCTGCAGATTGGTAAGGTTGTAGCGGCCGTGTCCGTCGCTGACGGCGTGCAGGGTCCAGGAGTCGAGCAGCGACAGGCCTACATCCGTGAGGTCGCCCTTTGCGGACTTGCGGAAGAGCTGAAAGTGCATGCCGATGGCGGGCGAGCCGTCGTCGTAGGTCACGGTTCCGGAGATCTCGGCGGCGCGTTCGATCTGCATGGAGATTTCGGAGACGCGGCCACGGGAAGCGGTGACTTCGGTGAGGTGTTCCCTCCATTGTTCGATGGCGTACTGGCGTTGTTTCCAACTGTCGGATATGGATCGCAGCTTGGCGGGATCGAGGGCGAGAGTTGGATCGAGGTAACCCTCGAGGGTGGCGAAGGCGTAGTAGTGGCCGGGACGCACGGCTTCGATGCGAAAGCGCCCATCGAGATCGGTGAGGGTGATTTCAGCGGCGGGAAGCGGATCGCCGTCGTCGGACTTCTCGCCGGCTTTGGGTATGGGGGTGAGGGCGACGGTGGCGAAGCGGGCGGGCTTGCCGGTGTCGGCGCAGAGAACAATGCCGGTGACAACACCTTTGGTAGGGTCGGGAGATTTGTGCTGGAACTTGTTGCAGCCGGAAAGTAGGAGGCATGCGGCGGAGAGCATTGAGAGCCAACGCTGGCAAGCCACGGGGAGCGGCCTTCGCACTCTCATTAGTCTGCTAGCTCCAGCGGGGCTGGGAATTGCAGGGCTGTTTGCGCGATGGGGCGGAAGCTGCGGCGGTGGAGCGGTGTGGGGCCGAGGCGGGCGAGGGCGGCAAAATGCTGGGGGCAGCAGTAGCCTTTGTGGCTGGCGAGGCCGTAGCCGGGGAACTGGCTGTCGAGTTCGACGAGGAGGCGGTCGCGGTGGACTTTGGCGAGGACGCTGGCGGCGGCGATGGAGAGGCAGCGGGAGTCGCCCTGGATGACGGCCTGCTGCGGGCAGGGCCAGTCGATTGTATCGAGGCCGTCGATTAGGAGGTAGTCGGGGGCGAGGGCGAGCTGCTGGACGGCGAGGCGCATGGCGAGGAGTGAGGCCTGGCGAATGTTGATGCGGTCGATGGTTTCGGCGTCGACGGCAGCGATGGCGAAAGCTACGGCTTTGGTGCGGATTTCGGGATCGAGCTCGTTGCGTTTCTTTTCGGAGAGCATTTTGGAGTCGGTGAGGCCGGGGAGGCGGCAGCCTTTCGGCAGGATGACTGCGGCGGCGACGACAGGGCCGAAGAGCGGGCCGCGGCCGACTTCGTCGAGGCCGGCGATCTGGAGGGCGCCGCATTTGCGAGCGGCATTTTCCAGCGCGAATCCGCAGACGGTGGGGCGGGGCATGCATTCAGTATAAGACCACCTGCGGTGGGGCAGACGCTCGCGGGAGGCTCGCAGAAGTTTGTTGGGGCGCGGACGGTGGGGGTGGGATTCATCGTTCCCCGGTCCCCGATGGCGAGGGACCGCGGCACCCTCGCCGTGGTTTGGAACGATCATCGGGACAGAGGTCACCTCCCTGAAATGGGGAGACCGCTGGCGTCTAGTGGACTATTTCTTTGCAGAAGCCACATTGACACCCAGTCGATTCAGCCCTTGCAAAATGGGCTCTGCTTCAGATGCGTCAATGCCGTAAAAAACCTTCCACGACTTGCCGCGAATATCGATTCGAATCCCATATGTCTTGCCGCCCCTCCCGCTCTGAACTACACCATAGCGGGCCTGAGAAACCTCAAAAGGCAATACGGTTTGCACCTTCCAGCGATCGCCAAAACTCCAGAAAGCAACCTTAGAAATCATAAATGTCGAGTGATCGCAATGCAGTCGGTCTCCAAAACAGAAAAAGCATCGGAATCCGAAGGCAGCAATCCCACCGAAAACTGCGAATAGTAGGATGATGGCGATGATGTTTATCCAAAGCAATTCAACATTCGAATTGAAAAGCTCGGGATCATCGAGGATTCCGGTCAAAAGGCCGGGCTTCTTTCCATGACTGAAAATCGTGGCGTACATGAAGAACAACCCAAATCCAGACCCTAGGACGCCCATGGTAATGCGTTGTCCGATTGAGCGATTGTCATTCCAAACCGCATCGACCACGTCAGCGGTGACTTCAGTCTTGAGGTTTTCCAGTCCCATAGGAATGTCAGGATTATAACGCGGCTGTTGATGCCGAACTTTTGTGATCGCAGCAGATTCCCCGAAACGCAAACCCCCCAGCCGGGGCTGGGGGGTTGGTGAAGCTGGGTTGAAACGAGTTTAGGCGCGGACCTTGCCGGTGACGCGATCCACTTCCTTGAGACGGGCGGCCTTGCCGCGCAGTCCGCGGATGTAGAACAGCTTGGCGCGGCGAACCTTGTAGCTGCGGATCTTCTCGATCTTGTCGATGACCTTGGAGTTGAAGGGGAAGATGCGCTCCACACCCTGTCCAAAGCTCATTTTGCGCACGGTGAAGGTGCCCTGGGGGCCACGGTTGATGGCGATGACCAAGCCTTCAAAGGCCTGGAGGCGTTCTTTGTCGCCTTCCTTGATCTTCACCTGGACGCGAATCTGATCGCCAGGGACGAATGCGGGAAGGTCGGTGCGCTGGAGTTTGTCGGCCAGGCGCTGCATTACGGGATGAATGGACATTGGCTTTTCCTGCTGTTGAACTCAGAACTTTTAGTTTAGCAGAGAATGGGCTTGGGTGCATCCCGGGGGCCGAATGCCCGGGTGATGGTATTGCGTGGGGCTTTGTCAGTTCGCGGCTTCGGCGGCGCGGTCCAGCACGATTTGCTGCTGGTCCGCTGCGGAGATTTGCCGGTAGACATAGCGAAGGGTGCTGTAGAGCGATGGATCGATGAGCGCCGCGGTGCACACAAACTTTCGCTTGACCGTGAGCGGATCGCCGGAGAGTGTGGATCCGATTGATAGCCCGAGGCGGCCAGTCCACTCCACATTTGGATCGTGGGGCAGACTGGATGGCTTTAGCCCAGGCGGCAGATGGTAGGTGACCTCATCCTGCTCCATGGTGGCGTAGTGGAGATCCACGGGGACTTGCCGGGATTCCTCTTCGGCAAATGGATGCTTGCCCCGCGCCTCGAAAAGCAGCCCCGGCACGATGAGACGCTTGCCAGTGGCCGAGCCGAGGCCTCCGGAGAGCTTCATATTGGCGACAAGGTCGGATTCGTAGTCCGTGAGCCCGTCGAATTTCTCCAGTTTTGCGCTAACCCCGTACGGCAGAGTGGCACCGAGGTAGTCAGCGAAGTCTTTGGCCAGTTCGTCCGAATTCTCCAGTAGCGCGAGTTGGCGCCAATACAAAGCCTCCTGACCACTGAGGGCAAACTGCCCGGTGCCCGCAATTACGCCATTTTCGTCCATGGTGACGTCGGCAGTCCGATGGATTCCCGCGGCCTTGGGTGGGCCGGCGGGAGTTTCGTCGATGGACACACCTTTCTCGCTCAAGCGAAACCCTTTGGCCATCTCATGCTTCCAGTGCAGCGATCCGAAGGCACACATTTTTTGGCCGGGATCGAGGTAGACCTCTTTCCCGTCAATCTGCAGCACTGCGATGTAGTCGTCGAATTGATCTGTTGAAAGATAGGTGGACTCGAACGCGGCGCGGTTGCGATTGACCACCTGCATGGGCCATGCTCTGAGACCGGCGGCCCGGGCAATTGCCACGAAGAGAAGCGTGATTTCGTCGCTGGTGCCGCTTTGCTGCTTCCAAACGGCGCCTGCATCTTTGCTGCCCTTTTGCTTCAAGTTGTCGGCGGCAGAATGAACGAAGTCGCGATTATCGACCTTCATAACCGCTGCATAGATCTTTCGTGCCCTGGTCTCTTCGCTGTCTCCGGACGCTACCAGATCCGAAGCAGCTTTCTTGATGACACCGGAGGGAGCCGTAAAGCGCTCGACATCCCGGGTCCAGTACTTGCCTTCACGATCCCAGAATTCGTGCCCGGTATTTGCGTTGGTGTAGTAGAAGATGACGCTTTCGCGGATGGTGTTCAAATGCGGCAGCCAGTCGCCGTTGGGGAGCGGCGGAACATCCGATACATCGAGGGTGTAGCGGTGGAGCGTATCCTTCATCACCTGATCGCCCGGTTGCAGCCGCATGGAATACATGAGGCCGTCTGCGATCTGCCCGTGTTTGTCGACAACTTCGTGTCCGACGTTGAAGACGGGGTTGAAAAAGTAATTCGCTTTGTGGACGAAATAGGGCTGCTGGATTCTCCAAACCGGGGAGGACACCGTGTCTTCGCTGTAGCGGATTTGCAGGCGGTATTCAAGGATGCTGCCAACTTGTACATCGGGCAGCGTAAAGGCCATGTCGTTGTACTGGTGGCCTGCGCCCCTGTATGCCAACAGGTCAGAGTGCTTGGCCTGCAGTGGCGCGATGGATCCGTCAGGATGGATGGTCCTTCCCTGGATGGCCGTGACTTGAAACTGTCCACGCTCATACGGGACGTGGACGGTTGCCAGTTCCTTCCCCTTTTCAGTGAGCACCTTGATGCGCGCGTAATACGAGTGAAAGTGGACCGCATCATCGGTCTTCTCTTCAAGGTCGAGGTAAACTGCTGCGGCTCCTGGCGCTTTGGGGTCGGCTGTTATGCGGAGTTCTTCGGAGGTGGGTTCCTTGAACTGCCCATAAGCAAGGACGGACACGCTAACGAAGATAAAAAGGGCGGAGAAATTCCTTGCAGGAGGCCGCATGTTTTTGCCTGTAAGTAGAAGTTTGGAAATTCTAGCAGACGCTTTGCGCTATAGTTTCGGGTTATGGACGAGAAACGGGAATTGCTGAGGCATACGTTGGCGAGTTTGGCTTATCGGGCGGCGCGGGCGCTGAACGATGCGCCTGAGAGTTTTGCGGACTTTGAGGGCGTCGGCCGGAAGCCGGTGGAGATTCTGGCGCACATGGGCGACTTGTTCGACTGGGCGTTGAGTGCAGCGGAGGGGAAGGAACGCTGGCATTCTTCCAGTCCGCTGGCCTGGGCGGACGAGAAGGCGCGGTTCTTCGCGGCCCTTGGGGCGCTGGATGTCTACCTGGGTTCGGACGCGCCGGTGCACGCGTCGATCGAGGGTTTGGTGCAGGGGCCGGTGGCCGATGCGCTGACGCATGTGGGACAGCTGGCGATGATGCGGCGGCTGGCGGGCTGTGCGACGCGCGGGGAGAACTACTATGTGGCGGCGGTGGCGGTGGGGCAGGTGGGGGCGGAGCAGCCGGCGGCGGTGAAGCCGTTCATGTAGCGCCGGTTGGCGGAGTTAGCCGCGCTGCGCGCATGTTAGCGTAGTTGTTCCAGGAATTCGAGATCTTTGCGGCTGAGGGCGCCGGCACGCTTCGCTTGATCGAGGAGATCGGGGCGGTTGGCTTGGGTCTTTCTCAGCTGCTGCTCGCGGCGCCAGCGGCGGATGGCCTGGTGGTCGCCGTTCAGGAGCGGGTCTGGCACTTTGAGGCCGGCGAACTCGGAGGGTCGGGTGTAGTGGGGGTAATCGAGCAGGCCGCCGGCTCCATGCTGGGAGCGGGGAACGCCTTCCACTTCGGTTGAGATTTCGGCGTCGGCGATGCCGAAGCTTTCAAACTCGCTGCTGGCTTCGTTGCCGAGGACACCGGGGAGCAGGCGCATGGCCGCGTCGATGACGACGGCGGCGGCTAACTCGCCTCCTGAGAGGACGTAGTCGCCGATGGATAGCTCCATGTCGCAATAAAGCTGGTTGATGCGTTCGTCCACGCCTTCATAGCGGCCGCAGATGAGGACTACGCGGTCGAGGGAAGCGATTTCGCGGGCTACGGATTGGGTGAAGGGGCGGCCCTGGGCGGACATCAATATGACTTGAGTTTGGGCGGCTGGTGATTCTGCGCGTTGGGCTTTGGGATTGATGTTTAGCGACGAAAGGGCGTCGGCGATTGGTTGGGGTTTGAGGACCATGCCTTCGCCGCCGCCGAATGGGCGGTCGTCTACTGTTCGATGGCGGTCATGCGTGAATGTGCGGAGATCATGAACGCCTACTTCGACCAACTCCTCGGCGAGGGCGCGGCGCAGGATGCCGTTCTCGAAGAAGCTCGAGAAGAAGTTGGGGAAGATGGTTAGGATTTCGAAGCGCATGAGCGTACCTGATCTGATGATAGAAGCATGGGCTGAAGGCGGTGGTTTGAGAAGTTTGCTGGAGCCGATTCAGGAGCCTTCGCGCAACTCCCATGGGCGCACAAGATCTCATCCCTCAGGGGCTAAAGCCCGCGATTTTTTGGCCTTCATCGGCACGAATAAACTCGTGCCCTTTCAAAGCTCGCCTCGTGCAGAGCTTCCTCAGTGTTTTTCCGAAGAGTTCAAGTTGATCAGACCTTCGGGGAGCGCCATTTCTACGCGTTTGGCGGCGAGATCGAGGTTGCGGAGGTAGCTCTTGGCGAAGGGGATCAGGATTTCGCCCGATGAGCCTTCTACGACCAAAAGGGCTACGGGTCCGGCGGTGCGGTCTACACTCTCGATCTGGCCTACGAGGACGGGCTCCGCGCCTGCCACATCGACAAGAGAGCAACCAATGAGGTCGGCTATGTAGACATCGTCTGCAGGGAGTGGCGCGCGTTCGGCTGCGGGAATGGCGACGATGCGGCCGGCGAGCAGCTCTGCCGCGGAGATTGAATCCACGCCGGCAAAATGGAGGACGATGCCGCCCTTGTGAAGCCAATGGTTTGTGAGTTCGGCGGCGACCGGTGCTGGGATTGCTTTTGTACGCGGCGATTGAGGATCGGCGATCAGCCACAGATTGCGGCGTTCGCTGAACCGCTCAGGAAAATCAGTGAGGATATCCGCGAAGACTTCGCCTTTGCGGCCCTGGGGGCGGCGGATGCGCGCCAGCCACGCCCATTCTTCTGCTGGTGTCATTCCCGTCTCCGGTGCGTGCCGGATGCGTGAACAGCACCGGGCAACATGCTAGGCTTCGTCGTCTTCTTCCAGGATGTCGAGCGTGTAGCGATGGTGCAGCTTCATGCTGACGGCGCCCAGAATGGTGCGCACGGAGCGCGCGGTGCGCCCCTGTTTGCCGATGACCTTGCCCACATCCTGTGGAGCGACGCGGAGCTTGAGGACGGTGTTATCGTCCCGGTCCACGGAGCTTACTTCAACGGCTGCCGGCTCATCTACCAAAGCCCGCGCAATTTCGCGGACCAGTTCCTCGACTTCGTCCATATCGTCTGGGGTCATGCTCTTGCCTCTGACCTTTACGTCCAAATTTCTGCGACTTAGATCGTTCCGCGAATAGTATCAGCCCGCACCTGCCGAAGTCAGCAGGGGCGGTGGAGAAATTGCGGATGCACGAGATTGAGCCCAGTCGCCCGGCATCGATCACCGCATTGAACCGGGTGAGGGACCGCCCCTTGGAACCGGGGCGGGACGGAATCAGGCCTGGACGGGCTCCGCAACCGCGGCGGGTGCCGGGGTCTTGGCCACCAGCTTCTCCACGATGGTGGAGAACTGTGCGCCAACGCTGCGCCAGTAGGCGATGCGATCGTGCTTGAGATCGATGGTGGCGGGGTTGGTGCGGGGGTTGTAGGTGCCGACGACCTCGATCGAACGGCCATTGCGGGCGCGGTCCTTCTCGATGGCCACAATGCGGTAGTAGGGCTGCTTGCGGGCGCCGAAACGCGCCAAACGGATCATCACCACGGCGATACGATTCCTTTCAATTCCAGTGCTCAAAATCGGTGTTTCTGGTGCGGTGTCTGGGGCTTTTTCGAGCGGCGGCCAGCTGGATTCCCTTTGCCTGCCGGATTTGGGGCCGGACATGAGTGTCCAGCCGCACAAGACACAACACCTAAGTATCGCCGAAAACGGGGTTACAGGCAAGTTTCCCATGGGGCGCAGGCTCTCCGTTCTGAATCCCGCTTCCGTAGCGCATTTGGATGGAAATCCGCAGCTTCCGGCCAGGGGCTTCCGTCGGCAAGGGTATTGGCCCAACCCGGATGGGCTACTGATTATGAAGAATCCAGTTCGCGATGTCCGCAATCACCTGCTCATCAACATGCCCCGGTTGCTGGTATTCTTCTGGCCGCGATTTTCCTTCGCCAGCGATGAACAAGTGATTCAACCTGGGATAAGTGCGAAAGCGGACGTTGCGCCGCGCTTGCAACTCCGACTTCCATAGATCGAAGTCCTTCATCGTCACCTGGTAGTCCCGCTCCCCCTGCAAAATTAGCATAGGAATGTTCAGGCTCTTGGCTTCAACATTGGGACGATAGCCTTTCAGGTCAACCAGGTAAGGGGCGGGAACGTTCATGCCCGCGAAGGGATTCTTCCTGATCTCCGCCAGTCTCGTCTGATCCTCGGCGGTGAGATTGTCCTCGAGGCTGGCGATGTATTCAGTCTGATCGACAATCAACTCCTCCAAGGGCCGCACATTACCCGCCATTACTACAAAACCGGCGATCTTGGGGTCAAGTCGAAGAATACGCGGCGCCATGTATCCGCCCAAACTGTGTCCCAGCACAAACACACGCGCGGGGTCGATCTTGGCCTGCATCCGAAGCAGCGCGGCGGCCCGCGCCGCGTCTTCCACCGTCTCCTGATGCACTGTGAATTCCGCATCCGCCGCGCATTGCTGCGGATACTGCCGGGTGCGCTTTTCATAGCGCAGCACGGCAATGCCGCGCGAGGCGAGTCCTTCGGCCAGATCGCGAAATACCTTTGCGCCGCCCACCGATTCATCGCGATCATTCGGCCCGGAACCGTGCACCAGAACCAGAGCCGGAAACGGCGCGTCGCCCTTCGGCATCGTCAGCGTGCCTGGCAGCTTCCAGGCCTCGTCTCCGACGGTCAAATCGATGGAAGTAAACGAATCCGGATGCACATACGGCGCACTTTGATAGTTGCTTGCTGCGGTTGCCGGACTCCAAAATTGTCCGTCAATCTCTCCGGCTTTGTTCCAAGCCACCTTACAATCCAGCGATACCGGCGCCCAGTGCACTCCAATCACGACCACCGTCAGATCGCCGACGGTCTGCGTGCGCGGCGCGTCGATCTTCTGCGGCGCACCCAGTGCCACAATCTGCGCCATCTGTGCCGTGTAGGTCTCCTGGCTGACGGCGCTCTTCATCGCCGGCGAAAAATTCGCGTAGACCGCGCCGATCTTGTTCGCCAGAAGCTGGTCGAGGATTTGTTTGGTGCGATCCTCGGGCGATTGTCCGAAAGCACAGCACGTCATGAGCAGAAAAGCAAGAATGCGCATATTCCCCCCCAAAAGCGTATGGGCGAGCAAGGATAAGCATGGTCATGCCCGCGAAATAATCGATAGCCCGTGCAATCGAGAATTACGATGTGCCTTTGCCGGGCAACTGCAGTTTCCAGTTATGCGTACGACAGGCAGACACAGATTTCACACTACGGTGCGTTCCGGTCCTTTTTGGATCTTGAAATATCCGGTCAAAATCGGTTCCCTGTCAGTCATGATCGCAATCTACTGGCTGCTCCACTGCTGGCACAGACGCGTGGCAAACCGATCAGGATCGTCCACGTCCAGCAGAACCGGCATTCCATCCTTGCTGGACGGCAGCAGCAGCACCAATCGCTCCGATCCTGTTGTGAACAGTTTCACGGCCTGCCCATTTGCCGTTCTGAAGTTCCCTGCCCGATAGTGCGAATTTCCAAAGCCATCGGTCCGCATAGTTGGCCTCCAGCCTGACTCGGTCCGCAAATCCACTACGCGCACATGAGCCGCATCGACGCTGGAGGCCGCGACTGTCATGCCGTAAAACCGCGAATGAATCACCAACGCGTTGCGCGTCAAATCCACCGGCGGACGCCCTGGCGCATACAAGAGCGATCCCGCAACAACAGCCAGGACGCCCCCTGCGATTGCAAGTCCAACGATGCCCGCATAGACCGGCCCACTCCCAGCCGATTCGGTAAGCGACAATTCCAGGCCTTCGCTTGACGATCCCGCACTTGGCGGCAAGATCTCTTCGTCGGCCCGCTGCATCGCCGCGACGAATCCATCGCGATCTTCCGGGCTGACCAAAACAGTCTGGTTTCCGTCGGTTACTACAACAGCTTTGCTGCGATCCGTCAGATACCACTTGGACTTTCCCAGCGCCTTAGACCAAAACAATCCGTAGTAACCGAACAGACCGCCGCTCCCCCAGAGCCGCACAATTCCCCGAAAATCGGCTGGATTCGCATCTCGCACGAATCGAAGGCTGGTCAACGGAAACACTACATCCCCGACGAGCCGCTTCACTCGGAACGTCCCGTCAGAGATTTCAAAGCTACGTGGTGAATATGCGTAGGCTAGTGCAATCACTGCTACTGAGACCAAAGCCAAGACGACCGCAACCGCACCTGATCTCATCACGATCAGCGGCAGTACAACCAGCACCACCACTACGCTCCCTGAAATGATTTGCGTCATCCGGTCATGATGCGCGCCGAATGTTCGATCTGCCATTTCGCCTCCTTTCGCGATTCGTCGAATCGTATCCAATACGCGCTCACCCAGGGCTCCGGTGATCACGTTCACGATCACCGGTACGTTGAGTCGCGAGCGTTGCAACAACTCTTCGAGTTCAGAGCCAAACTCGCGCCGCCATGCTGCGGGGTATATCTGCAAGAGCAAACAAATGGCTAATTCTCGCAATTTCATACAAGTCGCAACCTTTCCAGTCCGGCAGAAGCCACGTTCTGCATCTCCTTCAGTTGCCTAGCCAGTTGGCTCGCGCCGTTCCGCGTTAATTCGTAGGGACGCTGGCGCCCTGGACTTGCCTTGGGAACAATCAGCTTCTTCTCCACCAGGCGTGTGATTGCCGTGTAGAGCGTTCCGGGTCCAATCGCCACGCCTGAAAACGCCGCAATATCGCTCATGATTGCGTAGCCATGCTTGGATCCTGAAGCCAGGCTGGCCAGGATAAGCAACTCCGGGTCCGATGCGGGCCCCGCTTTGGGTTTTCTCGCCATAGTATTAATTACGCTATATCGTAATTCGCTATATGTCAAGACCCGATAGATGCCGGGGGATGGGCCAGGTGGGCGGGCCCCGTACCAAACGCCGCTTCCCCTTGCAGGTCGCGCTGCAAACGAAATGAATTCACAATGTAAGAAAGTTCCTCCGATGAGTACTACCTTGGATGTGGAGCAAATTGAAGCCATGCCGGAGATTGATCAAACCAGGCTTAGCCGGTTCGAGGAAACCGTTGAAACATACGGCGTCGCGCTGGAACGGCTTGCCCGGGCTTACGAGGCGAATCCGGATGTCCGCCGCGATCTGCTGCAGGAGATTCTGATTGCGCTTTGGCAGAGCCTCGACGGCTTCGATGACCGATGTTCGGTGCGCACGTGGGTCTATCGCGTGGCTCACAATACGGCGGCGTCGCATGTATCCCGGCGGCTGCGCATGAAGAATCATTTCTTTGTCGCACTCGAGGATGTTCCGGAGCCGGCGGATGGCAGGGAAATTGAGAACGCCGCAGTTGAGAAGGACGCTCTGGCCAGGCTCTACGAGCTGATTCATCAACTCAAACCGCTGGACAGGCAGGTGATGGTGGCCTACATGGAAGGAATGGATGCGGCTGCAACTGCGGAGATCACTGGCCTTTCAGCACGCAACGTGGCGACGAAGATTCACCGGATCAAGCAGATTCTGGCACGGCGGTTTCAGGCCGGCGGGGCCCAGCAAGGAGGGGCGATATGAGCGATGAATCCTCTCAGGATCGCCGCATGAAGGAACTCTGGCAAGGTCAACCAACGGAAGGAGTACGTATGTCAATGGAACAGATTCAGGCAAGTGCGGGAAGCTTTCAGCGCAAGATTCAATGGCGGAATGCGCGGGAGTACGTGGCGGCGGCAGCGGTGGTTGTGTTTTTCGGCTTCCAATTTGTACGAACCGGAGACCTGGTTGCGCGCATTGGATTCGGGCTACTGATCGCCGGCATGTGCTACATGATATGGCATCTGCACTTCAAGGGCGCGTGGAGACCGCTGCCAAGGGATGCGGGAATTTCAAACTGCATTGAGTTTCAGCGGCGCGAGCTGGAACGCCAACGCGATCTGCTGAGCCATGTGTGGAGTTGGTATCTTGGCCCGCTGGTCCCGGGACTGGCAGTTCTGATTGTGGACTTCGCCTTTGCAAGTCAAGGACGGATCAAGCATAGCGGATTGTTCGTCGCGGCTTATTCGCTATTTGTTGCCGGGATCTTTATCGGAATTGCAAAGCTGAACAGCAATGCCGCGCGCAGGCTGCAGAAGCGGATTGATGAGCTGGAGGACGCAGGGCGATAGAACCCGCTTTGCGAGAACAAACTTCTGGAATGCAAAGGCCTCCGGCGAATCAGTCCGGAGGCTTTGCTGTCGCGGCTAGTTTCGTATATCAGTCCGGGTTGTTATGCCTGCACGTGGTTTGCCCCGAAGTCGGGAAGACGCGAGTCATTCGTGATAGTCGTAAGCGTCATATCCGTGCTTCTTGACTAGCTGGTCTCGCTTTGCCGCGGTCAGGTCTGCCTCGACCATCTCTTTGACCAGATCTTCGAAGCTTACGACTGGTTTCCATCCAAGCCGCTGATGTGCGTAACTGGGGTCTCCGAGCAGGGTAGCCACCTCGGCGGGGCGGAAATATCTGGGATCCACTGCGACAATCTTGGCGCCGGAAGCATCCACGGCAATTTCTTCGAGACCCTGGCCATGCCATTCGATCTTGATCCCGAGCGCTTCAGCGGCGAGCGACACAAACTCGCGTACGCTGTGCTGCACTCCGGTTGCAATCACAAAATCTTCCGGCTGCTCCTGCTGCAGCATCAGCCACTGCATCTTAACGTAATCCCGCGCATGTCCCCAGTCGCGGAGGGAGTTCAGATTTCCCAGATACAGTGTGTCCTGCAGCCCCAGTTTGATCCGCGCCAGCGCCCGGGTGATCTTGCGGGTTACAAAGGTCTCTCCACGCACCGGAGACTCATGGTTGAACAGGATGCCATTGCAAGCGTACATGCCGTAAGCCTCGCGGTAGTTCACCGTTATCCAGTGCGCATAGAGCTTCGCCACTGCGTAGGGGGAGCGCGGATAAAACGGTGTCTTTTCCGTCTGGGGAACCTGCTGTACCATCCCATAGAGTTCTGAGGTTGACGCCTGGTAGAAGCGCATGCTCTTCTCGGCCCCGAGTATCCTGATGGCCTCCAGTAATCTCAAAGTCCCCAGTCCGTCGACGTTCCCGGTGTACTCTGGCAGCTCGAACGACACCTGGACATGGCTCTGTGCGCCCAAGTTGTAGATCTCGTCGGGCTGTACCTTCTGCATGATACGAAAAAGGCTGGACCAATCGGTTAGATCCCCATAGTGCAAGACAAAGTTTCTATCTCCGAGATGAGGGTCCTGATAGAGATGATCGATGCGGTCCGTATTGAAGAGAGAGCTGCGCCGCTTGATGCCATGGACCTCATAGCCTTTGCCTAGGAGAAGCTCAGCCAAATAGGATCCGTCTTGGCCGGTAATGCCTGTAATCAAAGCGGTTTTGGCCATGCCCGTCCTTACGTCATCTAATCTTGGATGCAGTTGCAAGGCGATTATATCGGAGGAAGGAACCCGCGGGAGGAAGCGAGAGGTGCGCGCAAGCTCCAGAAGTAGATTGAGGAGTTGGAGGACGGCGGGCGATCGATAGAGCGACGCTGGAGATGGCGATGAGAAACGGCTACGAAGGTGACTGTGCCGGAAACAAGAACTTGAGCATGGGGCGGACGCGGTGGGACCAGCTTGCTTCGTCGTGCGTTCCGCCATGCACCTTTTCAAAGTGAAGGGTTTTGCCGGGCAGCCAGTGGTTGGCTTTGAGGCGACGGTTCAGGTGCTCAACGTCCTGTAGTGTGCGGTGGCCTTCGTGGTCGCCGACGTCGAGCCACAGTTTCGGGCGGTCCCATATTTCAGGCGCGCGCTCATTCACGTAGCCCAGGATGCTTTTGCGGTTCCACCATACGCTGGGGGAAAGCACGGCCAGCTTGCCGAACCAGGTGGCGTAGCGCAGGCCGAGGTAGAGCGAAACCAGGCCGCCCAGCGACGATCCCCCAAGGCCGGTGGACTCGCGGTCGGTGCGGACACGGTACCGGTCGGCGATCCAGGGAAGGAGCTCCCGGGTCAGCAGTTGCCCGTAGTCGCTGGCTTCGCCGCCACCCATGCGCCAATCACGCTCGTGTGTGTATTCGGCAAGCCGGCGGTCGCCGGTGTTGTGGATGCCGACGATGATCAGCGGCTCGACTTCGCCGTTCTCGATGGCGGCGTCGGCGTGCTCGCGAACCTCCCAGGTGCGGCCGGGAATGTAGGAGGTGCGGGGGTCAAAGAGGTTTTGGCCATCCTGCAGATAAAGCACAGGGTAGCTGCGGTGCGGGTGCTCTTCATACCCTGGGGGCAGGTAGACAATTACGTCGCGCTTGTCGGGGAGAATCTGGCTGGGGAAGGCGCGGTGAAGCCGCAAACGCGGATGCAGAGTGGGTTCGCCGGCTGCGAGCAGGGCTTTTGGTGCGTGCGAGCCTGGTTGCGCGTGGAGCGATTGGCTTTCTGGATTCAATCCCTGCGGACCTCTATTGTCTATCGGGTGTTGGCGTGGGATGCGCCAGGAAAAAATGGATGCCCAGGCTGTTACATTAACAAGAAATCGGCGGTTCTCCAAAAAGACATGGAACAGGGAATAGGGAACAGCGAACAGGGACGAGCACGGCGAGGGAAAGCATGAATCGGGAATATCACAAGTGGTGGTCGCCTCGGTTGGGGCGGGATATTGAACTGCTGGTGTTTGGCCACGCGGGATTGCCGGTGATTGTGTTTCCTACATCGGGCGGTCGGTTCTTTGAGTTTGAAGATCGGAAGATGATTGCCGCGCTCGGCGGTAAAATCGACGCGGGTGAGGTGCAGGTTTACTGCGTGGACGCGGTGGACAACGAGAGCTGGTACAACAAGCAGGTGTCGCCCCGGTGGCGTATTGCGCGACACGTCCAATATGAGGATTACCTGATTCACGAAGTGGTTCCACTGGTGCGCCAGAAAAACCACGACTGGCACCTGGTGAGCCTGGGATGCAGCTTTGGTGGCTTCCACGCGGTGAATATTGCGCTGCGGCATCCGGATGTGTTTTCGGGATTTCTTTCCATGTCCGGCGCGTTCGATCTGCGGAATTTTTTGGGCGGCTACTACGATCAGGACTGCTACTTCAATCAGCCTTTGGACTACCTGCCGAACATAGGCGATCCGTGGTTTTACGATCGATACCGGCGCAACTCGTATGTGTTGGCAACCGGGTGGGACGATCAGTGCCTGGGGCAGAATCAGAGGCTTGATGGCGTGATGAGCTCGAAGGGTATTCCGCATAAATTGTTTGTGTGGGACACTTATAACTCACACGATTGGCCGACGTGGGAGCGCATGGTGCAGCATTACTTGTAAGGCAGATTACAGGTGACAGGTTACAGATGACAGCTTCCAGCTGAGAACTGAAGGCTAATAACTGAAAGTTGACGACTAACCGAGGAGCATTGCCAATGAGCGATTTGAATCCTTATGAGAAGTTTCTGGATGGACGGGCGCTAGAGGTCATTCTGCAGGAAACGCCGGGCGCGATTGCGGGATTGCTTGAGGGGTTTGCGCCGGAGATGATTTCCGCTGCTCCCGCACCGGGTAAGTGGAGTCCGGCAGAGATTGTGTGCCACCTTGCCGACTGCGAACTGGTGTTCGGGTTTCGCCTGCGGCAGACGCTGGCAGAAGACGCGCCGGTGATTCAGCCCTTCGACCAGGATAAGTGGGCCGCGACCTATCCCGGGGTGCCGGCGAGCCAGGCGCTTGTGGCCTTCATGACGTTGCGGGGATGGAACCTGCGGCTCATCGCGGCCGCGTTGCCTGCGGCGGCTGACCGACCGGTGACACATCCTGAACGCGGGACAATGACGTTCCTCACGATCGTGGAAACCATGGCCGGGCACGACCTGAATCATCTGGCGCAGTTGAAGAAGTTGGCAGGGGCTGCTTAGGCGGCCTGTGGTGAAAGTCCGACTTATCGAAGAACCTCCCTCAGTGGCTGAAGCCAGTCACTCGTAATGAAGCATTCAAGGCACGACTGAAGTCGTGCCCTTTCAAACCTTGGTCTCCTGGATGTTTCCAAGAATTACTTTGCCGTGAGCGTGTTGTTGGTGCGGTCATCGTCGGGGAGCACGTGATCCGGATCGATGGTTACGGAAGCGATAGGCTTGTCTCCGGCCCACTGCATGTCGCCCTTGGATTCCCATGCTTCGACGGGGAGACGGAAACGGGTTTTGGTTCCGTCGGTGTATTGGACCTCGACGGTGGCAGGAAGGACTAACTGGCCTTTGTTGACGATTGTTATCTGCGAGCCGTCAATGGCGGTAACTGCCAGGTCGAAGCGCCAGTTATTCATGTACCAGCCGCGCCAGAAGTAATTGAGGTCTTCGCCGCCTTCGCTGGATAACTCGCGGAAAAAATCAGACGGCGAAGGGTGCTTGTAGGCCCAGTCGCGAATGTACTTGCGGAAGGCCCAATCAAATCGATCCTTGCCGAGGATCTGTTCGCGCAGTAATACCATTCCGTATGCGCCCTTGAAGTAACTCACCGGGTGGCCGATCTGCCATGACATTGCGTCCGCATTTGTCAGGATGTTAGGCGCGGCCTGGTTATCGAGTACCTTCAAAATGGTGTCTGGAGGTTCGCCGCCGGCTGAGTACTCCGAATCGCGCTTGGGGCCGTAGACGCCGTTCTGAAATTCGGCAGACTCCTGAATATCAATGAAGGTGTTGAAGCCCTCGTCCATGAAGGCATTGCGGCGCTCATTGGAGCCAACGATCATGGGGAACCAGTCGTGGCCGATTTCGTGGGCGGTGATCCAGAAGAGCGTTTTCCCTTTGTCTTCGGTGCCGTCGAAGACAATGCCGGGGTATTCCATGCCGGTGGAGAAGCCGGCGACGTTGATGGCCGCGGGCCAGGGATAGGGATACCACTGGTGCGAGAAACGCTCGACGGTGTCTTTCACGTATTCGGTAGAACGCGACCATGCGCCATCGCCCACGCTCTCGGGGGGATAGACGCTTTCAGCAAGACTGGTTTTGCCGTTGGGGAGGTTGATGCGCGCAGCGTCCCATACGAAGACGGGACTGGCGCTCCAGGCTACATCGCGTGTTGAATCCATGTGGAAGTGCCAGGTGAGGGTAGCGCTGCTTTTTGGACGGCTTGCGGGATCGTTCACCTCGGCCGCGCTGCGAATCACTACTGTCTTATCGCTGTTTTTGGCTTGTGTGAAGCGATCCAACTCGGTCGGCGTGAGTACGTCTTTCGGGTTCATCAGCTCGCCGGAGCCGGCGACGATCATGCTGCTGGGCACTGTTACGTAGTAGTCGAACTTGCCGTACTCAAGGTAGAACTCAGCGCCGATGTAGGGGAGGGTGTCCCAGCCGCGGAGATCGTCGTAGACACACATGCGCGGATACCACTGCGCCATGTCGTAGATCTCGCCCTGCTTCGACATGCCCCACGAGGTGCGGCCGCCCCAGACGCCGGGGATAGTGTAGTGATATTTGATGTGCAGTTTGAGTGTGCCGCCTTTGGGCGCGAGGGGCACGGGGAGGCGCACCTGCATACGCGTGTCGTCGATGAGGTAATCGGCCTTCACGGCCTTCGGGCCGAATCCGATTTCGACTGCATCGAGTTCGAAGCCCTCGGTGGAAGGCGTCGGTCCGCCTGCTGCGAGGCGCATCATGCGGCGCATCAGCGCGCCGTTGACGATTTGTCCGCGCGCGTCCTTGCGATAGAGGTTCTGCTCCATCTGGATCCAGAGGCTGGGGAGCGCGTCGGGGCTGTTGTTGGTGTAGGTGATGACTTCATCGTTGCGGAGGATTTTGGCCTGGGGGTCGAGGTCCGCGTGCATCTCATAGTCGGCCACGTTTTGCCAGTAGGAGGGACCGGGCGCGCCGTTGCTGGAGCGGTATGCATTCACGGGGTCGGGCAATGTTAGCGGCGCAAAGGTGACGCGCGGATCGTACGCGGACGGGCTGGGCGGAGGCGCTTGCGCAGTGGCGAGCTGCGATGGGAGGACGACACAGGGCGACAGCATGACAAAAAAGAGGGCTATGCGAAATCGCGTGGAATTCATGGGAACCTCCGGGGTATGAGAGAAGCGGGAAGCTTATAGAGCTGATTCTTTCAGCATAATGCCAGTGGTTCGGTGAACCGGTGCCTGGCTTTCAAAATCCGCTTGAGGGCTTGAGGATTCGCGCGAAGGATGGCGGGCGTGCACAAAGATTCTTGAGGGAGCGGGAACCATTTTGGGGTCGGCGGGGTCAAAGGAGTTAGTATTCCGTTGACTCGCCTGAGGAGGTTTTGATGCGCCGGATTTCTGCTGTCTTGTGTGTTGGTGTGTTCACGTGTGCCCTCGCTGCGCAGACGCCGGCCAAGCCTGCGGCTGAAACCAAGGCTGCCGCTGTTGGTGCATTTGCCTCCGCGTCCGTGAAGGATCTGCCAGTGCGTAAGGTGGTGCTTTACAAGAACGGCGTGGGGTATTTCGAACATGCCGGGTCAGTGAGCGGGAATCAGCGAGTCACTATCGACTTTACTTCGCCGCAGTTGAATGACGTGCTGCAGTCGCTTACGGTGCTGGACGAGGGAGGCGGGCGGATTGGCGGCGTGAATTACAACTCGACTACGCCGCTGGCGGAGCAGTTGAAGACGCTTTCGCTGGGGATGAGCGATGATCCGACGTCGACGGAATTGTTTCAGGCGCTGCGCGGGCAGCGGGTTGAGGTGACGGGCGGGCCGGGCGGGACGATCTTGGGACGGCTCATGGCGATTGAGTCGCGGACCGAGAAGGCGGGGAGCGGCGAGTCGACGGTGGAGAAGTATTATTTGACGCTGGTGGCGGGGTCGGGCGGGGTGAGGGTGATTGAGCTGACGCCTGCTTTGAGTGTGCGGCCGCTGGACGCGAATTTGCAGGGACAGCTTGACCGGTACCTGGAACTGCTAAGCACTACGCACTCCACCGGGCTGCGGCACTTGACGCTGGATGCGCTGGGACAGGGGCAGCGGCAGTTACGGGTGAGTTATATCAGCGAAGTGCCGGTGTGGAAGTCGACTTACCGGATTGTGTTCCCGCGCGAGGCAACGGGGAAGGCCACCATGCAGGGATGGGCGGTGGTGGATAACACGGTGGGCGCGGACTGGGACAATGTGCAGTTGTCGCTGGTAGCAGGCGCGCCGCAGAGTTTTATTCAGCCGTTAAGTCAGCCGTTGTATACGCGGCGGCCGGAGATTCCGATTGCCGTTGATGCGCAGACCACACCGCAGACGCATGAGGCGGCGGAGGACAAAAAGGCTGACAGATTCACGGGCGGGATGGCGGAGCCTTCACCTTCTCCGGAAATCGCCAGTACGTTAAACAATGAGCTTGTCGACAGCGCTCAACTTAGGGGCCGGAATGCGGCGGCGTTGGTCAAGATGATGCCGGGAGTCACTTCCCGAAACGGGCCCGGCTCCGGAGGCAATCTCGGGGGCGGTCTTTACAGAGTTGGTGGGGGCGAAGGAGGGGGAGTCTATCGCACCTCGGACGCACTTCAGGAGGGCGATGTTTCCACCAAAGCATTCGACGACTTCTTCGAGTACGCACTTGCCGCGCCGGTAACGATCCACAAGAATGAGTCGGCGATGGTGCCGATTTTGCAGCAGGATTTGCCCGCCGAACATGTAACGCTCTGGAGTCAGAAGGAGAGCACGCCCCTGCGCGCCGTGTGGCTGGAGAACACATCGAAGCTTACGCTGGATTCGGGGAGTTTTTCGATTTTCGAAAGTGGCGAGTTTGCCGGTGAAGGATTGCTTGATCCGATTCATCCCGGCGAAAAAAGGCTGTTGAGTTATGCAACGGACCAGGCAGTGCGAGTTAAGGTGACTGACCGCGACGGGAAGAGCACGCTGCATCACGTTGAGATTCGCAAGGGCGTGATCATCGAGACCCACATGGATGTGGCTTCCGTGACTTACTCGGCAACTAACTCCGCCGATGTGGATCGCGTGGTTCTGCTTGAGCATCCACGCCGGACTGGCGGGTGGTCTCTGGATGATGGGTTGAAGGCGGATGAGACTGCGCCGGATCTTTATCGATTCAAGCTGCCGGTGGCTGCGCACTCGACTGCCAAGCTCGAGGTGAGGGAACACGGGCCGCAGCATCAACGGGTTGACCTGAACGCGACGCAGAACCAGACCGGATACTTGCTTGACCTGGTGAAGCGGGTTCCCGATGCGCTGGACAAGTTGAAGCCGGTGATTGACGCGCAGATGGCGCTGACGGAACTGGAAGGGCGCATTGCCGAATCGAAGAAAGCGGAGGAGACCGCGGCTGCGGATGAAGCGCGTGATCGCGAGAACCTGACTGCGCTAAAGGGCAATGATGCAGCGAAGCGGTTTGTGGACGAACTGAACCACGCTGAGGATCAGTTGCAAGCCACGCGTAAGCAGACCGCCGACCTTGAAGCGCAAAAGAAGGCGGCAGTGGACAAGCTGAATGCGCTGATTGCAGGACTCAGCTTCGACTGGGATGTTACTTCGAAGTAAGCACTTCGTCGTGCGCGCCGGTCATTGCGGACTGGATGATGCGGGCGGTTTCTTCCTCGCCGTCACGCGAGGAGATCATGAGGTCGTAGAGGTGGGGATTGAGCCAGCTCTTGCCCCAATTCTGCAGTGTGTATTTGGCGCGCTCTTCATCTACGCTGCGGATGCGCTTCTCCACATCGACACCTTCGGGCAGCCGTTCGCGGAGGCGAAGGATCCGCTGCCTGTTGGGCGCGTATACAAAGACGTGGAATGCATCCGGTTTGTGCTGTAGGATGCATTGCGAGCCTCGGCCAACAATGACACAGTTTCCGTCGTGATAGGCCTGCTGGATGATGCTCTCGGAGACTCTCACCATTTCCTCGGCGTCAAAGAGGGAATTCTCGCCGAGTTCGAGGCCGGCGGCCAGTGCGGCTGAACGCATGGCCTGCTGATTGATGCGGCGCAGCCACGACTCGACGTGCTCGTCGTACCGGTGGACCTGCTGAATATCGACGTGTGCCTGGTAAGCGATGGCGTCGATGATGTCCCTGTCGAGCAGTTTCCAACCCAGATTCTGGGCGATGGTCTGTGCAATTCGGCCGCCGCCGCTGCCGAACTCCCGATTGACTGTCAATAGTCGGTAACGCATGATGCCCCCTTCTGAACGGATTCCCGCCGAAAGGCACGGGTGCGAGATTGATTTCCGGCCGCCGCACACGCAGGTGCGGATCGGATGGTGGAAAGCCATTCTAGCGATTGGGGAAGATGCGAGAAAGTGAGGGTGGTCACAACTGAAAAGAACACCCCGCGCGGAGACCGTACGGGGTGTTCTCTTGGAATGCGGGATGGCTAGTAGAGGATCTTGAGGCCGAACTGCACGATACGCGGCTCGAAGGTGCCGGTGATGGTGCCACCGCTGGTGGGGTTGTTGATGCTGGTGGCGGTGGAAAGGGTGCCGCCCAGGCCGCTAGAGGGCAGGTAAAGGTTGGTGTGGTTGAAGATGTTGTAGAGTTCGGCGCGGAATTCCACCTTCAGACCATCGACCGGGGTGTTGAATCGTTTGTTGAGATCGAAGTCGGTCTCAAAGAAGTTGGGCGTGCGGGCGGGGTTACGGGGCGCGTTACCGAAGGGGCTGAGCAGGTTGTTGTTGGCGTCTCTGGTTGCCGGGAGCGTGAAGGCCGCCAGGTTGATGTACTGGATGCTGCCGTTGGTCGCGCTTCTATCTGCCAGGCAGGAGTGACCGGAGTGGCAAAGGACATAATCCGCGCCAGCAACGCGGTTGGGGCGGTACTCGTTGGCTCCGCGATAGGTTGCGGAGATTTGCGGCGATACCGCGTTGGCTGAGTTGGGGGTGTAGCCCACATTGAAAGGCGTGCCGGCCTGTGCCGTATTGACGCCGCTGATCTGCCATCCACCGATGATGGCGTCGAGCACTGGATTTGCGCTGCCGAGAATTTGCCGACCGTGGCCGACGGGCAGGTCATAGACGAGGCTGGTGACGTTGGCGACGGGCAGGTTGTAGTCCGACTCGGCGTAGTCGGCGCGGAGGTTGTTGGCATCCTGCGGCGAGGGCGTGTTGGCTTCGAGCGAGGCGCTGGCGTTGTCGAGCGAGTGCTCCCAGGTGAAGGAGTTCAGCAGGGTCAGGCCCGCTACAAATCGTTGCTCGTAGCGAATCTGCAGGGCATCGTAGTGGGAGTAGAACTCGTTGAGGGCCTGGGTGATGTCGCCGTAGTCGAATGTTGTGCCGACGAGGCCGCCCCAGGTGGGATAGGGGCGATTGAAGCCCGCCTGGTTGGGTGTGGTGGTTGCGCCGAGAGCCGGATTGCCCTGGTTCGCATTGTCAAAGCCTTGCAACTTGACACCGTGATTGCCGATGAAGGCGATGTCGAGCAGGGTGTTTTTCGCCAGGGACTTTTGCACGTCGAGGAAGAAGCTTTCAACGTAGCTGTCCTTGGTGTCTTTGGGGATGTAGGTGACGTTGTCAGTGCCGGGGCTGAAGTTGGAGCCGGCGGCGAGGTTTGCGGGGTAGCCCTGATCGAGAGTGCGGTATCCGGCTGCCGTTGCTGTGGCGGGCTGAGAGACGGAGACGAAGAGCGCGTTGGGCGCGTTGATGGGCAGGATGTCGCCCGAACCGGCGCGGGTGTAGTGGACATAGCTGGTGCCGAATCCGCCACGGACCACAATTGAAGGATCGAAGGACCAGGCGAAGCCGATGCGCGGAGCGTAGTCGCCCAGCGAAGGATTCACCAATGTCTTGCCGTAGACGCCGCCGCCTGAGTAGGGCGTGATGAATTGGGAAGCCGTGGCGCCGGGCGTGAGCGTGAGCATGGAGATGGTTTGCGGATCGAAGTTGGAGAGGTTGTTGCTGGCTTCGGAGTAAGGCGCACCGTATTCCCAACGGAGACCGAGGTTGAGGGTCAGTTTCGAGTTGACCTTCCAGTCGTCCTGGGCGTAGACGCTGTCCATCGATTGCAGCAGGTGGGCCTTGAAGTAGGTAGCCAGCGCGTAGGCGTTGGTGGTGCCGAAGATCAGGTCGGCCCAGTAGGTGTCCGCGGCGGCAGTTGGGTTGGCGCAGGCTGATCCAGCCGAGGCCGGGCAGGCGCTGTAGCCCTTGCCGTAGGAGAAGGAGCCGTAGAGCGGATTGGAGTCCTGCACCTGCATCCAGATGTGCTCGTACTCATAGCCGAATTTGAGTGAGTGCTTGCCCTTGACCCAGGAGAAGTTGACCTTGGGATCGAGCAGGGAAGGGTACTGCCACTGCGGATTGGTGCTTTGGCGACCAAAGGATGTGAAGCCGCCCGAGACGCTGGTGGAGGGCAGGCCGCCGGCAACGACTGTGTTGGTGGGCAGGCCGGGGATGGTGATGGCATTGTCGCCGATGGAGAGGGTGAATTTGCCGGCCCTGGTGGACGAGAGGCCGAGGCGCGCGTCGAGAACTTTGTTGCTGCCGATCAGGCGGGTATAGCCAAGAGCAATCTGCTGATCGAGAATCTTGATGCGGCCGTTGGTCTGGCCGTCCAGAGGCAACGGCAGCGTGGGAAAGTTGATGCCTGTTTCCTTACGGTCGCTGACCTTGAGGAACCAGGAGCTCTTGTCGCTTTGCTGGAAATCGAGGCGAAGATCACCCTTATCCGATTTGTCAGTGAACGGCGCGTTGGTGGCGCAGTCGTTGGAGTCTATGCCGGTGGTGGCATTGATGCCCGGTGTGCCGGGGGCGACTTTGCATTGTGCCGGTAAGTCGTTGAAGAAGCCAAGAATCTGTTTGGCGGTGGGGCTTGCGTCGGGCGAATTCAGAATCGAAGTTCCGGCCTTATAGTAGGTGCCGGGCTTGAAGGGATCCTGCACGTCAACGGCGAGGATGCCGTTGATCTCGTTCTGAGTGGGAACCGTGAGCACGACGGTGGGGGTGAGGGTTTGGCGGAAGCCTTCGTAATCGACAAACCAGAAGAGCTTGTTGTGGATGACGGGGCCGTTGAAGTCTGCGCCGAACTGATTGCGGTTGAAGCCCGGCTTGGGAAACGCGTGAGTGCCGCTCTGCGCCTTGATGTAGCCGAAGGCGTTGAGGTCCGTGTTGCGGAGGAACTCATAGAGCGTGGTGTGAAAGCGGTTGGTGCCACTGCGGGTTGCTACGTTGATGGTTGCTCCGGCGGAGCGGCCGTATTCCGCACTCTCGTTGTTGGTGACTACCTGGAACTGGGAGACGGAGTCTGGCGGAACCTGAATGATCTGGTTATCGAAGCCCTGGTTGCTTTCGCCGTATGCGTTGTTGTCCATGCCGTCGAGCATGAAGTTGTTGAACATGCTGCGCAGGCCGTTGACGTTGTACGAACCGGCGCGCACCAGGCTGGTTACGGCGGTGGTGGTGGCGGCGGTGGGCGCCTGGCGCGAACCGCTGACGAGGGCCAGAAGATCAGAGTAATTGCGGCTGACCAGGGGAAGGGATTCGGTCTGGTATTCAGAGACCTCAAGGCCGCGCTCGCTGGTTTCGGTTTCCAACTGCAGGGCGATGTCGCTGACCTCGACCGTGGTGGCATCGGCGTTGCCGACTTTCAGCGTGAGGTCGATGTGCTGGCGGCCGGCCACGTTGATGGTGATGGCCTTGGCCTCTGCTGGCGTAAACCCTGGCGCAACGGCTTCGATGTTGTAGACGCCTACGCGCAGCGAGGGAACTTCGTAGTCGCCCGAGGCGTTTGAAGTCACCGTAATCGCATTGGCGGTATTGATGTTTGTGACGGTGACAGTGGCGTTTGGAACCGCCGCACCGGTGGCGTCATGGATGGAGCCGATTAGACTGCCATCCTCGTACTGGGCTCTTGCGTTTGCGCCACAGAATGCAACGAAGAGGCCTGCCAAAAAGAAGATTCTGCTGGAAAATCGTATGTTCCTCATGGGTGCGAGGGTACAGACGGTGGTTGACGCTTCTGTGAATCCGCAATGAACGTAGTGTGAATCGACCCCGAAGGAAAATGGCTTCGCGCGGAGGATTTCGCAGGGTGAAAGGCGCGAGCCCGGAATTTGAGGAAATCCCGGCAATTATTGACTGAATTGAATTGGATAGCTAAGGCTTGGGAGAAAACAGACGACCCGGGTTGTCGCCAACCACAACGCTTTCCGTGTGGCCGCCGAGATCGAGCATTAATTGCTTCATAGCGCCGTCGTGCAGCACGTTGTCGCGAATTACGCAGCTCTGCAGGCCTTGGTAAATGATTCCGTAGGAGGGGCTCCAGATGCCGGCATTGCCGTCGTCGCGCCCGGATTGAATGCTGTTTCCAATGCAGGAGACGCCGGTGCAGGCTTCTAAGAGGACCTGCGCGGAGTCGTGGGTGTCGGGCGCGGCGAACTTGCCGCTGCGTTTGATGAAGTTGCCGGTGATGCTGACCTGCGTGCATCCGCGGCTGCTTTTTCTCAGGGCGATGCCGACGGTTCCGGCGCGGTCAAAGAAATTGCCGGTGATCTGGTAGCCGTCGCCGCCGGTGATGAGCATGTTTTCCGTGCCGTTCCACTCGATGCGGTTGGCGGTAAAGGTGATTGAGGCGTTCTCGTGGCGCGCAGCAAAACCAGCGCCTTTGTTGCCGGAGAACCAGTTGTCGAGGATGAAGCCGTCCCAGCCGCGGAGGTTCATGCCATCGCCGTTGTTGGAGCCGAACATGCAGTGGCGCACGCTGAAACACCAAACGCAGGACAGGTTCAGGCCGTCTCCGGTGAAACGCAGAACCTGGCATTTTTCAATGCGGAAGCCGTCTTCGTGCTTGGCGTAGGCGGTGCGGTCTACGAACATTCCATGGATATTCGTGCCGAGGCTGCGGCCGTCGAGCGCCAGGCCTTCGATGGAGGAGCCGCGGGCGTCGGTAAGATTTAGGAGGCACTTTTGCTCGGAGTCCGCGAGGCGCAGCACGGAGCCGCCGGGGCCACTGTAATTCCATGCGGCAACGCCGATGATGGCCGTGCCCGGGCGTACGTGGAGTTCCTTCGTGAGATACACACCGGGCGGCAGAAAGACTCCGCCACTGACTGCGCCGGCTGCGTCGAATGCGCGTTGCAGGGCGAGCGTGTCGTCTGTTTTCCCGTCGCCTATGGCACCCTGTTTGCGGGCGTCAAGTAGCTCGCCGGTACCGGATGCACCCTGAGTGCTTTGTGCAGAAAGGGCCGAGCTACCGACGAGAATGGAGGCGCCGCCGATCATGGCGCTGCGTGCCAGTTCGCGGCGATTGAAAAACGACTTGTCCTGCTCAGCCATGGTTTGTCTCCTCGCGGCGCATGCGCCGAATGCAGCCCTGCTCGGGCACCGGACCATTGTATGCGCGAAGGTTGATCGAACAGCGGTTCACAATCTGGTGTGTGCAAAGAGTCCGGCTCGACAACAATGTGCCGTAGACTGTTGAAGTGCATTTGTATGCCGGGGTTACCGGCGCACGTCATCTCGCAGTTCGGAGGCAAAAGGCGCTATGAAGAAGATCGGCATCCTGTTCGGTATGGAGAACAGCTTTCCCGGTGCCCTGGTGGAGCACATCAACGCGCGGAACATCGACGGCATCCAGGCCGAGTTTGTTGAGACGGGCGCCGTGCACATGGATAAGGCTCCGCGTTACTCGGTCATTGTCGACCGCATTTCGCATGACATTCCGTTTTATCGCGCCTTTCTGAAGCACGCGGCTATCAACGGAACGGTGATCATCAACAATCCGTTCTGGTGGTCTGCCGACGACAAGTTTTTCAATTACACACTCGCGGCCAAGATGGGCGTGGCCGTGCCTGCCACCGTGATTCTGCCGCACAAGAAACACCCCGAAGGGACCACGGACCGGTCCATGCGCAACATGGAGTATCCACTGGATTGGGACAGCGTTTTTGCCTACGTCGGCGAGCACGGATTCATGAAGCCGGTAGACGGCGGCGGATGGCGCGATGTGTACCACATTCACAATCGCGAGGAGTTTTTCCACGCCTACGACCAGTCGCGCGACTTGTGCATGCTTTATCAGAAGGCCGTGAATTTCAATGAGTATTTCCGCTGCTATGTTGTCGGGCAGAAGAAGGTCCACATCATGCCGTATGACCCGCGCAAGCCACATGCGGAGCGCTACGTGCAGAACCCGCCGAAGTATGACAAGGCGCTGTTGAAGCGCGTGGAACAGGACGCACTGAAGCTTTGCCAGGCGCTGGGTTACGACCTGAATACTGTGGAGTTCGCGGTGGAGAATGGGATTCCGTATGCCATCGACTTTATGAATCCTGCACCGGATGCGGATCTGCACTCGGTGGGCCAGGCTAACTTCGAATGGATTATCAAAGAGGTTGCGGACATGGCGATTGCGAAGGCGAAGAAGGCGCCGCATGTGCTCGATCTGAGGTGGGCTACGTTTCTGGGTGCGGAGAAGAAGCCGCTGAAGAAAGCTGCCAAGAAGAAGGCGGTGAAAGTGAGTGAGAGTGTCGGAGTCTGAGTTTCTCGACAGACGGACAACGAAAGCGACGGCGCCATGCGGAACTTTCCAATGCACGCTGCCGTATCTCTCTCTGTCGGTGTGAAGGAGAATCTCTTCGTGACCAATCGTTTCCGTTTCCCCCTGAAGGCAGCCGTACTGGGCGTCCTTGTTTTCGCTGGTATTCACTACTCCGTTGCGCAGGATTCGGGCTTCAATCTCGATCTCCATGCCAACTCCCACGCCACTGCCAAGGATATCGGGCTGCCGCTGTATCCCGGCGCCGCACCCTGGAAAGACAGCGATAAAGACTCTTCCGCGGCGAACCTCGGCTTTGGACTGAACAGCTTCCACTTCGGACTCCTCGTCGTTGAGTTTTCAACCACTGACTCCCCCGCGCGAGTTCTCGACTATTACCGAAAGCCGCTCTCCCATTACGGCGAAGTGCTGGAGTGCGACAAGGGCAAGCCGGTGGGCGCGCTCACGGTGACCAAGAGCGGTTTGACCTGCAGCGGGAACAAGAACGGAGGGGTCACGATCAACGGCAATGGGGACAGTTCCAACGATCATGAACTCCGCGCCGGCACGCCGTTGCGTTACCGAGTAGTGGGCATCAGCGAGACGAAGGACGGGAAGACGAAATTTGGGCTGGTGTATCTCGAATTGCCGAAGGACTCCGATTCGAAGAACTAAAAATGGCGCGGCGCTTGTCCGTTTCAGAGTACCCTGTTGGCATGCAATCAACTTCAGTAAGCCGCACCGGGTTTCGCGTAATTGTGTCGGCGTTTTTTCTGCTGGGACTCACGCTGGATTGCGTGGCGCTAACGCATGCAGTCTCAACAATTCTTCTGCTGCGTGCGAGCGTGGCCACGGATGGAAGAATTGAGTGGATCGAGAGAGTGCATCGCGTTAACCGAACGGGTTATTTGTACATGCCCGTGGTGCGATTCTCGCTGGAAAACGGGCAGCCCTTCACGGTGCGGTCGAACAAGGGATCGAATCCGCCGGCGTTCAAGGTGGGAGACGCGGTAAAGGTTTATTACAAGCCAGACCACCCGGAGCTGGCTCTGATTAACACGTTTGAGCAACTCTGGGCGGCAGATACGGGGTTGGCGTTTGTCGGCCTGGTGGTGATGGGGATGGGTGGGCTGATGCTGCGCGGGCGCGGCGTGGCGAGGCAGCGGTACGTGGTTGCGGATCAGGCGGGGCGCAGCGAATAGAACCTGCTGGCGGAGATCGGCGATCATTGCGCGTTACGCGACCTTGCGAAATGTAAGGTTGTAGCGGTATGGGCCGGTGATGGGGTGATGGCCTGGCTTGAGCGGCAGCACGCCGTGAAAGCGCATGCGCGAAGGGCCGCCCCAGACGATGACGTCACCATGTTCCAGCAGGATGCGCTTGGTTGCATCGGTGCGTTGCAGGCCGCCGAGCAGAAAGATGCATTCGAGGCCGAGCGAGATGGAGACGATGGGTTGGGTCATATCGCACTCGTGGCGGTCCTGATGAATGCCGAGTTTGATGCCTGCCTCGTAGCGGTTGATGTGGCAGGTATCTGGACGAAATAGCGGAAAGCCCGCGCGCACGGCGCAACGCAGAGAGAAATTCAGGAGCACGCGCGGAACGGGCGGCCATAGGCGACGGACGGCGGGGTTGGCGGGGTCCCAGCGGCGGCGGAAGGCTTCCGGCGTGCCGCAGTCGGAGACCATGACGCCCATCGGCAAGCCGGTGGGAGTGGCGGCGTGGTGAAGCGGGGCGGCCTCCAGGACACGTTCTACGGCGGCGAAGAACTCTGCGTCCTGGGGAAGCGCCAAGCCACGCATGAGGACCGCTCCGGGAAAGATTTCCTCGTGGGTGGGTTCGGCGGCGAGTTGGGAAAACAGATTCATCGCTTGAACATTCTAGCGAAAAAGCGAATAGAAAGCGAATAAAACTATTCATTTGATATGCTGTGTCGCATAGCAAGTGCCGGGTTTCGGAAGAGATTTCTAAGGCTATTTCGCTGGTGGCTGCTGGTGAGTGGGTTGAGTGTGGGTGCGGTCGGTTTTGCCTTTGCCGCCTATACGAGCGTCTTCCTTCTTCTGAGTACTTCGACGAAGGGGACGATTGTCCGGCTTGAACCAATTGAGGACCAGAATGACGGAACAACTAATTACGCTCCGGTGTTTTCCTTCTCATCCCAGGATCGCCAAACCCATGTGATTCGATCAATCGTTTCTTCGAATCCTTCCGGTTTCGAAGTGGGCGAAGTCGTGCGGGTTTTGTACATCAAGTCAAACCCGGAGGGAGCGAAGATCGGGTCGTTCCTGCAGCTTTGGTTTGTCGCGATAATTTGCTCGGTGCTTGGTTTGCTCTTCGGCGTTCCAGGATATTTGCTTTTCCGCTATGAGCGAAAGCGCAGACGACAGGTCCTGGCCTCCGCTTCGTCAGGAACGATGATGGCACAGTAGCGCGTCAACAAAGGCTCACCTCCGGCTTACTTCCCGTACAATGACGCAAAGCGTTTCCCCAGGAGCCACGTATGCGCCCATCGTTTTCGCTTGGCATTGAAGAGGAATACCAGACCATTGATCCGGTGACCCGCGATCTGCGCTCGCATATTGAGACGGAGATGCTGGCCGTGGGAAAGTTGCGGCTGCAGGAGCGCGTCAAGGCGGAGATGCACACGTCGGTAGTGGAAGTGGGCACGCGCGTGTGCCGTAACATCGACGAGGCCCGCGAAGACATTTACGAGCTGCGCCGCGAGATGATTAAGCTTGCTGCCGACCATGGCCTCAAGCTTGTGGCCGGCGCCACGCACCCATTTGCTGACTGGCGCACCCAGGAGATTTATCCCGATCCTCGCTATCACCAGGTGGTGAAGGACCTGCAGCTTGTGGCACGCGCCAACCTCATCTTTGGTCTCCACGTGCACGTGGGAATTGAAGACCGCGAGGCGGCGATTCGCATCATGAATTCGATGCGGTATTTTCTGCCGCACATTATGGCGCTGGCTACGAACTCCCCCTTCTGGCTGGGCATCAATACGGGATACAAGGGCTATCGCGCCAAGGTGTTTGAAAACTTTCCGCGCACCGGGATTCCCGACGCATTCTCGAGTTACTCCGAGTTTGAGAATTATGTGAGTTTGCTGGTGCGCACCAATTGCATTGATAACGCGAAGAAGATCTGGTGGGACATTCGCCCGCATCCGTTCTTCGACACCGTCGAGGTGCGCGCCTGCGACATTCCGCTGCGCGCAGAGGAGACTGTCGCCATTGCCGCGCTGATCCAGGCCACTGCCGTCTATCTCTATAAGCTGCATGAGGCGAATCAGGATTTCCGCCAGTACGCGCGGCCGCTGCTGATGGAGAACAAATTCCGCGCGGTGCGGTATGGGCTGGACGGCAAGCTGATCGACTTTGGCCGCCAGCAGGAACTGCCGCTGCGCGATCTGCTTGAGGAATATCTCGCCTTGATCGATCCAGTTGTGGATGAGCTAGGGAGTCGCGAGGCCATCAACGGCGTCCGCAGGATTCTTGAGACCGGGACCGGAGCGGATCGACAGTTGAAGGTATTCGAAGAAAGCAACCACGACCTGAAAGCGGTGGTTGACTACATGGCAGAAGAGACGGCTGCGGGGCTTTGAGCACCTGCAGTGCGGCCGTCGCCACCGCGGGGGCCGACGCTGGCGGAAGGCTCGCGCTGGATTCGTGTTTTTTGACTACCCCCTCCCCCCCCATCTCTGCAAATAAGTGGTTTATTTTCAGAGAGATAGAGACGGGTCATCGTTGTAAGCCGATGAATCTAAACGAATTATTTGCAAATATGTCTTAATCAACAAGTTACGGTCTCTTTCGGCGGTATCTGTCTTCTTCACTTCATAAGTGGATGGAATAATTTTGCAGCAACGGGCAGAAATAATCTGCAAAGGGTCCGATGTTAGGGTTCAACCCTTGACCCGCTATGAGGCGTTTCTTCCCATTCACTCCGCGAGAGGCGCGGAATGGATGGGGCACCCGGCGTTATTGGTTCTTGAGCGTGTTGATGGGTTTGGAAAGGGCTAGTTGGGCGAGCGCGAGGATGGTGGATTTCGGAACTCCATTCCCCTGAAACGTGCAGACGAACGAAACGATCTTTCCCTTGGCGCGGAAGACGACGTCCTGCTTCGAGAACACGACGCCGGGGTATTTGGGAATCTGCTGATGATGGCTCTCGTCGTAATAGGCCGCCTCGCCGACGCCGGAGACAAGCGCTGCATTTGGCCCCAGCTTAGTGAGCCTCTGATTAAACATGGTTCCGACGATGCCGGAGCTGTCTGACGTGTCCGCCATGACGATGATCGGGCCGGGCGTGGCGCCCTTGTAATCGCAGCCGTTGCCGCCGTCGGTGTCTGGCGTGGCGGTGAGAGGCGTGGTGAGGCCGAGCGCGGATTGGACCGCCGGTGCGGGCAACAGGTTGCAGAGACTTTGTGCGGAGAGGGTCGTTGTGGGGAAGATTGCGGTGAAAAGGATGGCGATTCCAAGTTTGTATGTGAGCATCGAGAACTCCTCTCGGGATTCTATGCTGTTTCACTGCCAGCGGAAGCATTCATTGCGAGTTACGAGGCGACATCCTGCGGATGCCGCAGCGCATCCTAGTGTGCTGGAAATGGAGGAGACAGATGTTTCGTATCGCAATGTATGTTGGTGGTGTTGCAGCCGGAGTTGCGGCATTTATGGTGTGGCAGGATCGCGTAAGGGCGATGCGCAAGGTTCCGGCGAAAGTGGCGGCGGAGCAACTGAAGGCAGCCTGGGCTGATTACCATACACGTGCATAAATTGGACGACACTCAAACAAGGCCGAAGTTGGAAGGCTTCGGCCTTGTTTTATCGAATTCATCCAGGTCCGGGAGAGTATTGAACCATGCCAGGAAGCTTTCATCGATTTTGTAGTAGCTCTCCTCAAACTCAATCGCTGAATACCGGTCGTCGTTCGGCTCAAATTTCAGGTTCCAGATCGATGGCGAGTCGTAGGTGCCTTTATCGAGATACCTTCGACGCCCGCGGATCTTGTCGAATGGCAAACTCTGGCGGTCAAAGAATGACTGCTTGATGATCTCGGATTGCGATAGGGCAATGTAGTTTTTGAATCCCCGCACTATGAAGAGGACGCCGAGAGTTACGAAGAGAGGCGGGATCACCAATTCGATGAATGAGACCTCTCTTGCGCCGGAGATAGCTCCGCCCCAGAATGCAAATCCGAAGAAAATTCCGAGGGCGGTGAATGCAAGGGAGAACACGCGCTGAAACCAGCCGATGCGATAGATCCGCGTTGCGCCCTCAATCGTTCTGTCCATGCTTCGATTCTCTCTCGAATCCATCCAATCCGGAGATCGGTCTTGGCCTTTCAATACCCAAGGCCGTGCACAACTTCGCGGATGCGGGTTGCGCTGGCCTGGAGGCCGGCTTCTTCATCCACGGTCATGGGGATGGGCAGCGGTGGCTCAATGCCTTGCCGGCCAACGATGCGCGGGAGGCTCAGACAAACATCTTCAAGGCCGTGAAAGCCGCGGAGCATACCGCTCAACGGGAGCACGCGATGCTCGTCGTGCACCAGCGCCTCAAGAATGTTGGTGACGGCGAGACCGATGGCGTAGTTGGTGGCTCCTTTGCCCTGGATGACCTGGTAGGCCGCATCCTTCACGTCGTGCAGGATGGCGTCCTTGTCGACTGAAGTGAGGCGTCCGTGGCCTTCAACGGCCCATTGGCTTAGCGGGATTGAGCCGATGGTGGCGCTGGACCAGAGCGGGATCTCCGAGTCGCCATGTTCGCCGGCGATGTAGGCGTGGACGTTCTGCACGGCGACGCTGCAGTGGCGGGCGATGAGAAAACGGAAGCGGGAACTGTCGAGTACCGTGCCGGAGCCGAAGACGCGATTCCAAGGCAGGCCGGTGAGCTTGATGGCGATCTGCGTGATGACGTCGACCGGGTTGGTGACCAACAGGAGATGCGCGTTCGGGGCCACAACCACCACTTTGGGCAACAGGCTGGCACAGATGCGGGCGTTGGCGGCGGCCAGGTCCATGCGCGTCTCGCCGGGTTTTTGCTTGGCTCCGGCGGTCATGACGATGACGTCGCAGCCGCGCAGAACCTCGATGTCATCGGACCCCTCGAGCGCGCCGGGCGGTGCAAACAGCATGCCATGGTTCAGGTCAAGCACTTCGGCGCGCACCTTGGCACTGGCAATATCAAATAAGGCAATCTGGCGGGCTACGCCACGCATCATGGCGGCATAGGCGATGGTTGCGCCGACGCTGCCTGCTCCAATAATTCCAATCTTTGCTGCACGATCCGATGGCATGTAAGGGGAAGACCTCAAGGGGAAGTCTAAGGCATCGAGGCGGGCACCTGCGGTGCGGCAGGCGCTCGCGGGAGGCTCGCAAGAGTGCGTGTCCTGGGAGAGCGACGACGGCTTCGCCGGTTACATGCTGACACAGAACTTGGAAGAGAGGCCTTCCCGGCCTTTATAGCCGGCATCCCATCATTTCATTTCCGTGAAAATTTAGGGTACCCTCAAAGAACGGGACACCGAGCCGCCACCACTCTAAAAGAGGGCATGAACCACACGAATGACTGAATCCACACAGCATCTGCTTTCCATCGACTATCCCGCCGAGTTCAAACCCGGCGCGCTTTCGGCAGTTACCACCTGCCTGCGGATTGACCCGACGGAGAAGGTTACTCTGATTACCGATCGCGTTACCGAGCCGATTGCCGCTGCGCTGGGTGCGCAACTGGCTGAGCGGGGATGCCCCTGGAACGTTTTTGTGCTGGAAGACCTGGCTCCGCGGCCGCTGATCAACATGCCTGCGGAGGTGCTTGAAGACATGGAAACCTCGCAGGTTTCCATTTTCGCGGTGCAGGTTCAGACCAATGAGTTGCATTCGCGGATGCAGATGACCGACGTGGTGAACCGTCGCCACATGCGCCACGCGCACATGGTGAACATTACGCCGGAGATCATGTGCCAGGGCATGAGGGCCGATTTCAACCTGGTGGACCGGCTTAGCCAGAAAGTTTTGGATCGCGTGAAGAAGGCGACGCGGATTCGCGCCACCACGGCCGCCGGAACGGACATTACCGCGGATATGAATCCCGGCTATAAATGGTTCAAGACTTCCGGGATTATCTCCGCGGAGAAGTGGGGCAACCTGCCGGGGGGTGAGTGTTTTACTTCACCCGGTGAAGTGAACGGGACGTTTGTGGTGGACGGCGTGGTGGGTGACTGGCTTTGCGCGCGCTACGGACTGCTGGCCTCGACCCCGCTTACCATTCAGATCGCAGGGAACCGCATTGTGACTTGCCGGAGCGAGAACAAGCAGCTTGAGGCGGACTTCTGGGCTTACACGCACACCGATGAAAACTCCGACCGCGTGGGCGAATTCGCGATTGGCACCAACCTGGGTGTGGAGCGCGTCATTGGGAACATCCTGCAGGACGAGAAGTTTCCCGGCATCCACATTGCTTTCGGCAATCCATACGGCGAGCACACTGGCGCTCCGTGGCGCTCTGGCACGCACATTGATGTGGTTGGCCTGGGCTTCAACATCTGGCTTGAATCTGAAGCTGGGCAGGAACAGATTATGCGCGACGGGCGATTTCTGATCGCGGCTTAGCCTTCTGGCCGTTCAACAGCATTGTGGAGTTTGCTTTGATCAGCGTGGCGCCAAGGTCCTTTTCGATAACTACCAAATCCAGCTTGCAGTGCATGCAGGCGCGCTTCTGCATCGCGCTGCTCGGGTTTGCGGCCATTGCAAGCTCAGCTTTCCCGCAGAGCAAAACAAGTCTCACCATTTCCGCCGCGGCCAGTTTGAAAGAAGCGCTTGTTGAGGTGGAAGCAGCCTACAAGCAGAGCCAGCCTAATTTGGAGTTCAGCAATAACTTCGCCGCCTCGGGAACCCTAGCGGCGCAAATCGATCAGGGCGCGCCTGTGGATGTGTTTCTATCCGCCGCCGCAAAGCAAATGGACGTCCTCGAAAGCAAGGGCTTGCTCGTTGCAGGTTCGCGCCGCAACCTGCTGCGAAATACGCTGGTGTTGATTGCGCCGCTCGATTCAAAGCTGGGCGACTTCAAGGATCTTACCGGCGACAACGTCAAGGTGATTGCTCTGGGCGATCCCGCCGGTGTGCCGGCGGGCCAGTATGGCAGGCAGACGTTGCTCGCGCTACATTTATTCGACAAGGTCAGTTCCAAGGTTGTCTTCGCCAAGGATGTGCGCCAGGTGTTGACGTATGTTGAAACCGGTAATGCCGACGCAGGACTGGTGTATGGCACCGACGCAAAATCTTCAAGCAAGGTTCGTGTCGTAGCCACGGCTCCAGAGTCGTCGCATGACGCGATTCTCTATCCCGCAGCGGTGGTGAAGGCTAGCCGCGACCAGGCAGGAGCGCACAAGTTTATCGACTTCCTTGGCGGTCCTGCCGCTGCGTCCATCTTCGTGAAGCACGGATTTACAATAGCGACACCGTGACGCTTCCTTCCGATCTGTCGCCGCTGTACATTTCTCTTGCCACAACCTGCGCGGCCACGATTGCTACCTTCTTTCTGGGCTTGTTTGCAGCGCTTCTGATGTACAGAATGCATGGGAGCCTGCGGGCATGGGTTGACGGCATTCTCACGCTGCCGCTTGTGCTTCCTCCCACGGTGGTCGGTTTCTTTCTGTTGCTGCTGCTGGGCCGCCGTAGCATCGTCGGCCATGCAATAGGGGAGCTTGGATTCACCATCGTCTTCTCATGGCCTGCCACGGTGATTGCAGCAACCGTGGTGGCGTTTCCGCTTATGTACCGCACCACTCTCGGCGCGTTTGAGCAGGTGAACCCCACGCTGCTGGATGCCGCGCGTACACTGGGCGCTTCTGAACGCTCCGTCTTTCGCCGCGTGCTGCTGCCGTTGGCAGCGCCGGGCGTGCTTGCCGGTACGGTGCTTGCGTTCGCGCGCGCGCTGGGGGAATTCGGCGCCACGCTTATGCTCGCCGGCAACATTCCCGGCCGGACCCAGACCATGCCCATGGCGATTTTCTCCGCTGTGGAAGACGGCGATATGCGCCTCGCGCTGTTGTGGGTCGGCCTCATTGTCGTTCTGTCGCTGGCTATCATTCGCTTGCTGAACTGGGAAAGCCGGACGCAAAGACGTGCGCGAAAGCAGATCAAACGCGCTCCAGTTGCGTCTGTGTTCGAAGCGGCAGCTCTGCCGAGACCAATCATTTCGAGCGTCGCCGCCGCGCTCGAAATGGCCGTCGAAAAGCAATTGGAAAACTTCGATCTAAACGTTGAGTTAAAGGCCGGGAAAGGTGCGGTGGGGTTGCTGGGGGCTTCCGGTGCGGGGAAAACCATGACGCTGCGCATGATCGCCGGAATCGTCAAGCCGGATCGCGGCCGCATCGTACTCAATGGCCGCGTGCTCTTTGACGGCGCAACCGGCCAGAATGTGCCCGCAGCTCGGAGAAGAGTTGGCGTCGTGTTTCAGGATTACGCTCTCTTCCCGCATAAAACCGTTGCCGAGAATGTTGGGTTTGGACTCAGCGTGCTGCCACGATCCGAGCAGAGGGCACGCATTCAGTATCAGCTTAAGCGGATGCAGATTGATGAACTGGCCGACCGCTATCCGGCTGAGATCTCCGGCGGCCAGCGCCAGCGCACAGCGATTGCGCGGTGCCTCGCCATCGAGCCGGATGCACTGCTGTTCGATGAGCCCTTCGCCGCGCTCGATCCGCACCTGCGCAGGCAGATGGAAGAACAGCTTCGCGAAACCCTGGCAGATTACAGCGGGGCCGTCGTGTTTGTCACGCACGACATGGAAGAAGCCTTCCGCTTCTGTACAGATCTGCTGGTGCTGGACGCCGGCCGCGTGATCGCCAGCGGGCCTAAGCATGAACTCTTCGAGCGCCCACAGTCCGTGGTGGCCGCGCGTCTCACCGGCTGCAAGAACATTGTCGCCGCTCGGCGGATCGCCGCTGATCGAATTGCCGTGGATGCATGGAACTGCGAGTTACAAACGGCCGAGCGAGTGCCGGATGGGCTGACGCATCTTGGCATGCGCTCGCATCAGATCAGATTTGGGTCAGAACTGAGCGGCGAAAATACATTTCCCTGCTGGCTCGTCAGCACCAGTGAGGCCCCGCACGAGATGACGCTCTATTTGCGTCTCCACAGCCAGCCGGAGCCCGTCGACAAGCCTCATCTGCAGGCCGACGTGCCCAAGGAGCTTTGGCGCACCTTGAGCACGCAGGCGCAGCCATGGCGCATTAAGCTTCCGCCCGATCGCCTGTTATTGCTGGAAGACGCAACTCTTTGACCGGCTCGCGCGTCTGCTCAAAATAGTATTCGAGCATCATTGTCATAGCGCATGTTTAGCGCCTGATGATACCGTTATCGCAAGCGAGGTTTGAGTGACCACCGGATTGGATCGTTCTGTTCTAGTCTTCGATATTGGAGGAAGCCACATATCCGCCGCGATTTGCCATGGCGGCGATTACCGGCTTGGTTCCGTTATCAGTGCTTCACACGCATCCGTCGAAACCGCAGACGCTTTTGTGGATCTGTTGCACACGCTTGGCGTAAAGGTTGGCGCGGTAAGCGAAGATGCTTCGGGCGCCGGGCTGGCCATCCCCGGCCCATTTGACTACGCCACCGGCATCAGCCACATGAAGCATAAGCTGCCTTATCTATTCGGCGTGAATGTGCACGAGGCGTTGGCCGCACGTTTCGGCTGGGAGCCGAGCGATGTGTGCTCTCTCAACGATGCCGATGCCTTTCTGCTTGGCGAGATCGGGGCAGGCGCTGTGCGTGGCGTTGCGCGCGTTGTCGGACTGACCCTGGGAACCGGAATCGGATCGGCATTTGCCGTGGATGGCCATGTGATCACTTCCGGTCCCGGCATTCCGCCCGATGGCGAAATCTGGAATGTCTCTTACCTAGGCGGAATCGTTGAGGACTTCGTTTCGACGCGCGCGATTCAAGGCGCCTATCAACAGCGCACAGGCACGCTGCGCGAAGTGGCTGAGATCGCCAAGGATGCGGAACGCGATTCGGCCTCAGCGGAAGCCTTCAACGAGTTCGGCCGCAACCTCGGCCAGGCCATCCGCACCGTGCTTTATCCCTTTGCCCCTCATGTCATCGTGCTTGGCGGAGGCATCTCGCAATCTTCGCCGCTGTTCCTTTCCGCTACACTCGCCGAGTTGCAAGGCCTCGACGTAGAATTGCGCATCTCTGAACTGCGCGAGCATGCCGCCCTGGTGGGCGCCGGCGTGCGCTGGCTTGAAACGCACAATGGGTGCGAACTTGCACCCTCCGCGGAAGACCAGTTGCAAGCCGACCCTGTCTAGAACCTTTCCATCGAGCCCTCTGGTCTGCGACAACGGGAATTCTGCAGGCTGCTTCAAGCACTGCCGAGGGCCTTACAAGTGAGAACAACCAGGATTATCTCTGCCATGAAAAATCGCAGCAAAGAATCATCTTCTCTATCGCGCCGGTATGCTTATCAGCGCTTGTTGTCACTCGGTGCGGTGCTTGTCTTTCTGGGCTCGTTTCTGCCCCGGCTGGTCAATGCGCAATCACTCCCGGCGGAAGCCTACGGGCCTTATAACGCAACATTCCTGGTTGACGGCGCGGGACTCAGCAAGCCGCTTACACCGCCTTCGTCGATCGATCCCCGGACCGCGGCAATGCTGGACCGGATGGGGATGGGCAATCGGCAGTCCGACTCGCACGAGGCGCTTCTCGGCGGGCATGCAGCGTGGACGCTGGCTTTCTGGTTTAGCCCTTCCGAACCGCTCGCGGACACGGTTTTGCTGGCCGGTATAGGCGACCCTGGCGCGGAAGATGCGCGCTTCATTGGAATCGAAGATGGACACCTTGGCTTGTGGCTGGGGCGGGGGCAGGGAACAAATAATCTACTCGCGGCCAAGAACGCGTTGGTGAAGTCCGAGTGGCATCTCGCTGTCGCTGTGAGCGATGGGGAAAAAGTGACGCTCTTTGCCGACGGAGACGAAGCAGCATCTCATCCGCTGGCCCAAGGTGCGGTTGCTGCGCGTCTGGAGATGGGGCCCGCATCCGTGCCGGCTCTCAAGAGCATACATTTCGGCGGCCAGATTGCAGCTCTTCAGGTCTTTCGTGAGGCGCTAACCGCCGCGCAGGTGAAGGCCATGGCCGCGGTAAAGCCGGACTTCAGCTTGCCCAATTACGAAGAGGCAACGCATCGCTGGCCGGTACAAACCTCAAGCATGGTCGGGCTCACCGCTCCGCAGGACGCCTCAACGCTGCCTCGCGGCAAAGGCGCAATTCAGAAGCCTTCGGCGAAGCCACTTCCTCCGGCCACCGCAAAACTTGAGCCCATCGGCGACCGGTCCTGGCGGATTCGCGGCGGTTGGAAACTGGCCGCCGAACCCGATATTCGGGCCCATGACGGGAAGGCTACCGGCGAAGCTCTTTCGAAGCCTGGAGTTGCGACGGGCGATTGGCTTGCTGCCACTGTACCCGGAACCGTGCTCACCACCATGATCGATCGCGGTCTCTATCCCGATCCGGATTATGGCCTCAACAATCTTGCGATTCCAGAAAGTCTCGCCCATCAGGATTATTGGTATCGGGTTGCGTTTGCCGCTCCAACGCAGGCTCGAGGACAACACATTACGCTGACTTTTGAAGGCGTGAATTATGCGGCCGAAGTCTGGCTGAACGGAAGCAAGCTCGGAGGCTTCACCGGCGCTTTCATTCGCGGCAAATTTGATGTGAGCTCGCTGCTTGTTGCGGAAAACGTGCTCGCCGTGCGCGTGAGTCCGCCACCGCATCCGGGCATCGCGCACGAGCAGTCCATCAAAGGCGGCCCGGGCGATAATGGCGGCATCCAGGTGATGGATGGGCCGACGTTTTCTGCCACGGAGGGCTGGGACTGGATCCCCGGCATTCGCGACCGCAACACCGGCATATGGCAGGACGTGACGCTCACTGCAACGGGCGCTGTGGAAGTAGGTGATCTGAACGTCATCACCACGCTGCCCAAGCCTGACCGAAGCGAAGCCGACATCGAAATCGAAACGCCGCTCACCAACACTTCAAACACAGCCATCGAAGGCGAACTGACGGCAACCTTCGACGACGTGAAGGTAACGAAGCATGTTCGGCTCGAACCTGGCGACAGCGTTCAACGCCTGAAGCCTGAAGAATTCACGCAACTCAAGGTGCAGCATCCAAAACTCTGGTGGCCCAACGGCTATGGCGATCCCACGCTGCACACTCTGAAGGTCGGCTTTACTCAGGGCGGCAAGCTTAGCTCCGAGCGTCAAATCGAATTCGGCATGCGCGAGCTCAGCTATGAGACGTCTCTCTTCGACGTAACCGGCCATTTGCGCCGCGTGGAAGTGCTGCCCAGCCGCACCCACGACGAGGCACTGCCGCTTATCAACGAGACACACGAAGGCATCCGCCAGATCGACGACCAGACTCCCAATCAGGGACAGCCGGTACCAGACTGGATGCGGCATGCGTGGGTGCATTCGCTCGAACCCGGTGCCGTGGGCTCGCCGTCAATCCGCTCCGTCGAAGGCAATTGGCCGGGTACCGACCTGGTGATCAAGGTCAACGGCGTGCGCATTGCCGCGCGCGGCGGCAACTGGGGCATGGACGACAGCCGCAAGCGGGTCAGCATCGAGCATCTCGAGCCGTACTTTCGGCTGCATCGTGACGCACACGTGAACATGATCCGCGACTGGATGGGCCAGGACAGCGAAGAGAGCTTCTACGCGCTTGCCGACAAGTACGGCATCATGGTTTGGAATGATTTCTGGGAGTCCACGCAGGGTTACAACATTGAGGCGCAGGATCCGGCGTTGTTTCTGGCGAATGCGCGCGACAGTATTCTCCACTTCCGGCATCATCCGTCAATCGTGGTCTGGTGCGGCCGCAATGAAGGCGTTCCGCAGCCCATCATCAACGAGGGGCTGGCAAACCTGACGCGCTCGCTCGATCACACGCGCTACTACACCGGCAGTTCGAACCAGGTGAACCTGCGTAACTCTGGCCCGTACCAGTTGCAGACACTCGACACTTACTACAAGATCAACCGCGGATTCAGCGTGGAGCTGGGCATCCCCAGTGTGCCTACACTGGAAAGTATCGAGGCTTTCATCCCGGAGCCCGACCGTTGGCCCATCAGTGACACCTGGGCCTATCACGATTGGCACCAGAGCGGAAACGGCGACGTCGCGCCTTTCATGACGCACCTTGAAACTGCGTTTGGTGCAGCCACTGGCCTTGAGGACTTCGAGCGCAAGGCGCAAATGATCGATTACGCCGCGCACCGCGCTATCTTCGAGGGTTTCGCGGCGCACCTCTGGCAGCCCAACTCGGGTCGCATGATTTGGATGACGCAGCCTGCGTGGCCCAGCATGGAGTGGAACTTCCTCAGCTCCGATTACGATACTCAGTCAAGTTTCTTCGGAACCCAGAAGGCATGCGAGCCGATCCATGCTCAACTCAATCTGGCCGACAATTCGGTGGACCTCATCAACCTGGGCGACGCGCGTTCCTTCAAAGTGCAAGTCCGCGTGGTGAGCCTGGACGGGAAGGTGCTTAGCGACCAGACCAACGAAATTCAGGCCCCCGCCAACAACCGAACCGCTGTTGGAAAGCCTGATCTCGACAAACTGGCCGAAGGCCACACCGTTCTTATCGCACTGAAAGTGACCGACGCCGCGGGCACGCTTATCAGCGACAATCTCTATTGGTGGGCCAAAGATGAAGCCAACCTGCGCGAGTTGATTAGTTTGCCGCAAGCCAAGCTTACCTCCTCCGCGACAGTTGCTGCGGATGGCACGGAACGCAAAGCGACTGTGAAGATCATGAACTCCGGTGCTACGCCGGTACTGATGATCAAGCTCACGCTCAAAGATGCCGCTACAGGTGCGCGCATTCTGCCCGCTTATTACAGCGAGAATTATGTCTCGCTGCTTCCTGGAGAGCAGCGCACCATAACCGTCAATTTCCCATCTGGACAGGGCGAACCAGCCATCGGCCTTCGCGGCTGGAACCTGGCGACCCAAACTATAGCAGTGCCATAGCAACGCTCTCGCCACGGAACCCGCGCCGCAAAGGCCGGGTTCCGCGCCATCACTCCCAATCGTGATCCAACACACATCTCCTTCCGCCCGAAGGCTGTTTCAATCGGAACGCAGTCAGTCCCCGAGCGACGGGACCCCAATCCGGATGCAACCGGATTGTCGGCAACGTCACTCGCGGCTGCGGAGGGAATCGCATGACGGGTCCAAAATGTTCGCGGCGCAGCGTGTTGAAGGGAGCCGGCGTTTCGCTGGCCTTGCTTGGGGTCGGCGAATCGGTAACCAAACTTACCGCCGCCGAAATTGCAACCCGCTACGACTACAAGCCAAAACTTCGCAATGCGCCCATTGGCGATGCTCGCGGAATCTTCCCAGGGCGCGTGGTCTGGGCGCATGACCCTGCGGCCACGCGATGGAGCGGCGACGTTGCAGCCAACACCGCTCACTGGTGGGTCGACACCTGCACCGATCAGGAACGCGTCGACGCTATGCTCTCCCAGACTTTGCAAAGCTTGACCGGCGCGGCTAACGACAGCTCAGCATGGGGGAAGATCTTCGGCTATTACAACCGGCGGACTTCCGGCGAAACGCGCGGTTATCGTCCAGGCGAGGCGGTCGCGGTCAAGGTCAATCTGAACAACAGCAGCGCTGCCGGCCCCGGCAACATTGTCAACGTATCGCCGCAGGTTGCGCTGGCCATGGTGCGTCAATTGATTCGCGAAGCAAAGGTTCGCCCCGCGGACATCGTGGTCTATGACGCACGCCGCAACATCTATCCGGCTCTGCTCAGCAAGATCTGGGCCGAGTTTCCCCAGGTCCGCTTTGTGCAGTGGGACGCGCCGACTGCGCCTCAGCCCAAAAACCACGCCACGGGGGATTACCGCGGCCTGGAGCAAGCGCAATGGGTGGAGGGCGTCAGTTACTCCCTCAAACAGAATGAGTATTACGATGCCAAGCTCATTCCGAAGCAGATCAAAGACGCCACCTATATGGTGAACGTCGCTCTCATCAAGGCACATTCCTACCCCTACGCGGCTGCGGAGGGCGGCGACGAGGGGCAGACCGGCGTTACCATGACCGGCAAGAATCACTTCGGATCCATCAAAGGCACGCCAGAACTGCATGGAGCCATCAACACCAACCGTCTCGGCACGCCGCATGCCTACTCGCCTATTGTCGATCTGGCTGCATGCCCGAACCTCGGCGCCAAGACAATCCTCTTTGTTCTCGATGGCTTGTACTGCGCGCGCCGCCACCAGTCTTACCCGCTGCATTTTCCCAACGCGCCCTTTCACAACAAGGTCGCTCCCTACGAAAATTCCGAGTGGCCCTCCAGTCTGCTTGCGTCGCTCGACGGCGTCGCGCTTGATTCAGTCGGCCTCGACATCCTCTACTCGCAGACCAGGAACAATGAGGACGAGCACGGCCATCCCCGCATCATGATTCGCGAGAATGCCGAAGACTATCTGCATGAAATGGCGCAGCCTGAAAACCCGCCGTCGGGTACCGCTTACATGCAAGCCGGCAAGCCTGTCACCAGTCTCGGCGTGTTCGAGCACTGGGACAGCGACGAAAGCCGCCAGTATTCGCGCAACAAGGAGGTGCAGAACGGGAAGGGAATCGAGCTGATTTATCTGCCTGCCAAAGCCTAGCCTCCACCTGCTCCATTGCAATCGGGGCCGCCCCTTTGACGGCCCTCTTCTTCCGATTTGCGCCGCTAGTGAATCGGCCCGAAGTGCACGTCTTCCGCTGCTTCCGGCGCATCAAGGAACTGAATCGTCGTAGCCGGCCCCAGGTTCGCAGGCGGGGTCCACGCGGCCAGGGCCCAAACCACATCCTTCGCTGGCGTCACTTCAAGTGCCTGGAGCGTTCCAACCCGGCTTTCCGGAGTCGTGCTCCATTCATTCACCCAGTTATTCAACACCGTGTCGCCATTCGGCAACCGCCAGGCCTGCTGCAAATTTGCGAATTTGTAGGCCGGCGCATCGTGCGGGCTGAAACTCCACACCGAGTCGCCCCGCCGCGTCACTTCCCGCGCGCCCACGCGGTCCACGATCAGCACATTGCCATTGGCCAGCGGGGTCACTCCCCAAGGCGTCGACGCGGGGAACGACCAAAGCTCCTTGCCGTCAAAGTCGTACTCCACCACCTTGTTCAGATCCATGTGCGCCACCAGCAATGTTCCATTCGCTGTCAATCGGGCATGCCGGAACTGTCCATGAACGCTGACCGGGAGTTTCGTGGGCAGATTAAACTCTTTCTCCGTCGCGCCGCTGGTCGTGTTTACCACGCGCACCAAGGCCGGGTCGCCGTTTTGAATAAACAGCACATGCTCGGTCCCGATGGGTACGGCTGTATGCACCTCGTGCCCCGCCGGCGCATCGTAGTTCCACACCACCTTCTTCTGCCGATCAATCTCCGTAACGCCGACTTGATGGGCAAACAGGATGTTGCCGTTTGAGAGCATGACCGCATCGCTGATCTCGCCCTTGCCCGCTGGATCGTCGTAATCCCACACAATCTTCCCCTCGCGCACAATAAAAAAGCGCCGGTCGTGCGACTCGCCTGCATACATGAAGTCATGCTGAGCCAGACCTTTACCGGGGAGTTCGGCTGGGACGCTCGATGCAGCGGAAGCGGGCGCCTGCGCATTCACGCCACAGGAGACTCCGAGCAGGAAAAGAGCAACAAACATTCTGTGCATGAACGGACTCCTCAAATGATGACCCACCATTTTACGCTGGCTTTGATTGAGGATGTAAAGCCGCGGACTCTTCTCAACCTTCCGCCGGAGCACATTCTGCAGCCCTGCGCCCCGCCGTGCATCTAAACCTTTGTTATGACTACTACTGCTCCGCACCCTCTTCGCACACTCGGAAACTCCGACCTTCACCTCACCCCCATCGGCTTCGGCGCGTGGGCCATCGGCGGCGGAAACTGGGAGTTCGCCTGGGGATTTCAGGACGATCAGGAATCCATTGCTGCCATCCACCAGGCGCTCGATGAAGGCATCAACTGGATCGATACAGCGGCCATCTACGGTCTCGGCCACTCGGAAGAGATTGTAGGCCAGGCGCTGAAGAGCTTCTCAGGACCCAAGCCGCTGGTATTTACCAAGTGCTCGATGCGCTGGCATCAGGACCGCACAATTTATCGCTCACTCAAGGCCGATTCACTGGCAGAAGAACTGGAAGGTTCGTTGCGCCGTCTTGGCGTCGACACCATCGATCTTTACCAGATCCACTGGCCCAATCCCGAGGAAGAAATCGAGGAGGCCTGGGAAACGCTGTCCAAGTTCAAGGAGCAGGGCAAAGTTCGCTGGATCGGGGTCTCGAATTTTACCGTTGAGCAAATGAATCGTGCGCAGTCGATTGCGCCGATCACAAGCCTGCAGCCTCCGTATTCCATGCTTCGCCGTACCATCGAGGAAGAGGTTCTTCCCTATGCGCAGGACAATGGCATCGGAGTCATCAATTATTCACCCATGGTTTCCGGCTTGCTCACCGGCTCCATGACTGCCGAACGGGTTGCCGCTTTCCCGGCGGACGATTGGCGGCGGCGCGCTGCGGAATTTAACGAGCCGCGCCTAAGCCGTAACCTGCGCCTGGTCGAGTTGCTGCGCGAAATAGGTGACGGTCACGGAGTCAGTCCCGGTGTGGTGGCCGTGGCTTGGACACTTCGGTACCCGGCGATTACTGCCGCAATAGTGGGCGGCCGCAGCGCAAGCCAGGTAACCGGGCTAGCCCCCGCACTCAGTTTCCGGTTGAGCGATGATGAATACGGCCGCATCAAGGACTTCCTGAATTCCAACACGGTTTAAGGCAAGCGCGCACTGCCGAACGCAAAAAGCCCCGACCGAAGCCGGGGCCTTTCTTGCTACGGAGAAAACTCTGGATTACATCGCCGCGACGAAGTCGGGAACAATGACGGCCGCGTGTTGCTGAAGCAATTGCGTCATGCGAGCTGCCATACCGGTGTACATTGAGGCTGCGCGGAAGGCATTCACGCGGACGCCTTCGCTGGCTTGTGAAAAGGCATACTGGCCCAAGGCCATCAGCACGCAAAGACGAATCTGCATTGCGTCACTGCGAAGGGTCTCAAGAAGCACACGGTCCACGTTGTCCGAATTCCGCTGTGCATATTCTGCCATTTCCATCATCACCCGGGCGTTCTGAAACATCACCCACAGGCCATTGGGCCCCTTCATGCGCTGCCAGGCATCTTCTGGCGTGGCGTCCAGCCCCTCTTTCCAAAGAAAATGTTCGCTAAGTTCGCGGGCGCTCCAATCGGGACGCAGCCTGGAAAGCAGGGAGTCCCATGATTGAGCATTCCGCTTTCGGATGCCGCTGTGCCATCTTACTAAGTACAAGGCAACGGCCGCGAGAGCCGAGAATTCAAGGAGAAGAATCATCTATTAGCCTCTTGCCGCAATTTAGTAACCACTCGGTCTTTAAAGAGCGCCGTAGCTGGCTTTTCGGGTTCCTCATACTTGTAGCAGAAAACACGCGATTTGTTCACATAAATCTCACAAATTTTCCAATTGGCCTCAAAAAATGGTAATCAAAGGTTCATTGAACTTTGGTAACTTGAAAAGGAATTGCCATTTAGTGAAGGTTTTTCGGTCAAGTTTCGGTGGTCCTGATAGTCAGGGAAGTTACCTTTGGTCTGGCTTGCGGTCGATGGGCGTTGGCGGTTCTGACATAGATACGCGGGCAGTTCGCGCTGTGCCGGCCACTGCCAGTAGAAAATTCTGCATTTGCGGGGTGAATTCCCGCCTCGCTGCTTCTTTGGCCGCAAAGGAAAAAGCCCAATAGACGATGGACAGGATGTAGCTAACGGCTACAAGCTGATTCAAATGGCGGTACTGGTCTCCTAATACCTGATGCGATTGGAGGACGGTCACGGCCAGGCTCACCATGGAATAAAAGCCAAGTCCTGTCGCCACTTGCAATTCCCGGTCGCGCCATCCAATGGAGAGCAACTGGCTGCATCCGGCCATAACGAGGAAGAATAATACTCGCAGAAATGAGGCTGTTTGCTGCAGGTGCACCAGGTTTCGCCAAACCGGAGGAAAGTGGCCGAGGTCGCGAATTCCCGAGAATGGCCATACGATCGCGCCCGCAGCCACAATCAGCAGGCCGACCACAATCAGCGTTTTGCGGGTTAGGGAGGCGCGGATGGGTCGCAGGACGGACCAGGCCAGTTCAACCAAAACGGCGAACTCCAAGGCAGAGTCCACGACCGTTTCTACCAAATACGCCGCTGTATAACTTTGCGGAAAATACTGTTGGATAACGTAGTTTCCGGCATCACTGATCAGGCCCCAGGCGCAAAGGACGCAAAACACGGGCAGGGTTCGCCACACGCGCCGGTACAGGAGCAGCACAACAATGGCTGCCTCGGCCACAATTCCCGCAAACCAAAGTTGGTTGTCCAGAGTCACTGTCATGATTCCAACCGAATATATCGGCGCAATGATTCCGTTAGTCTAGCAGCGAACTTCTGCAACCGCGCGGCGGCCGACTGGATTATGGCTCGCGGCGTGTACGCCTTTAATGGAATTTGTGAACTTGAGCCAAGTGTCCGGCTCGGGCAAGTCGCTGGACACTGGGATTGGAGACTAATCGAAACTGCACTACGCTATGCTGTCGCTTCCGGTCGAAGGCGGAGGGATGAGAGGCAGTGGGCTGATGGGTGTATCGAGCGCGGCTACGATGCAGTCGCCGGGGCATGGCGGAGGGATGAGAGGCAGCGGGCTGATGGGTGTATCGAGCGCGGCTACGATGCAGTCGCCGGGGCATGGCGGCGGAATGGGAGGTAGTGGGCTGATGGGTGTATTGAGCGCGGCTACGATGCAGTCGCCTGGGCATGGTGGCGGAATGGGAGGCAGTGGGCTGATGGGTGTATCGAGCGCGGCCACGATGCAGTCGCCGGGGCAGGGTGGCGGAATAGGAGGCAGCGGGCTGATGGGTGTATCGAGCGCGGCTACGATGCAGTCGCCTGGGCAGGGTGGCGGAATGGGAGGCAGTGGGCTAATGGGTGTATCGAGCACGGCCATGCTGCTACCGGCGCCAGTCGAAGTCGGAGGGGTCGCGCGCATTTGGCGGATCGGCGTCGCGAACGCGGAAGAGGTTATGGTAGCGGCAACTAAGGTACTGAAAATCACCTTGCAAATTTTCGTGCTAATGGACTTCATGGGAGAGTGCTCCTTGGTAGGGCGAAATGCGTTGCAACGCAAGGGTAACCCAATTGGGGGGCATAGGCTACCACAAAAGTAACCATCTGAGAAGTTTTTTGCCCGTTTCGGGCGTGATGATTCGCATAGATTTTCGACGGATTCTGTGATTAACCCAATTATTTTCTGGTACATTCGGGAGGCGCGTATTTTCAGCGGATGGAGCGCGTGGTCCGACCACTTTGCAGGCGGGCTATCATGGAGCACTGGCGTCCGAGACCCACGTTCAACAGCACCGCGAGCGGTTCCCATAGTGCATTCGGAAAACGGTAAAACAACCAAAGCAAGGGGGGCGAGCCATTGATCCCAGAGCTGCGTACCCGGTTCAACGACAGATTCACGCAACAGAACTACACAAAACTTTTGGAACTTCAGGAAAATGTCTGCGGGACGAAGGTGGATTTCCGCATCGCAGAGACGCCGATCTTTGTGCCGATCGGGTTGCTGAATGAGATGGCAGAGGCTGGCGCAGAGCTGACGCTCCGGCTTCTCGCGAATTCAACTTACCTGGCCGCGGCTCGGCGCGCGATTCCCTCGGAATTCAGAGTTGCAAACGAGACGCCCCGTCCCCACTTTCTCACGGCAGATTTCGCTCTCGTGAGGGACGCTCTCGGCAATCTCGTTCCCAGACTGGTGGAAATCCAGGCATTTCCCTCGGTTTACGGGTACCAGTCGGCGCTCTGCTCGGGGTATAGCGAAGTATTTGGCCTCCAGGAAGGACTTGGCTGGTTTCTGAGCGGGCTCAACGAAACGAGCTACTGGGAGTTGCTGCGCCGAACCATTCTTGGCAAGCACCAACCGGAAAATGTCGTGCTTACCGAGCTCGATCCGCAGAACCAGAAGACGCTGCCCGACTTTCTCGCAACTTCTCGGGGCTTAGGCGTTGCTGTTGTCGATATTCGCAGCCTTGAGCCTATCGGCAACAAGCTGCATTACCGGAACGCCGAAGGTCAAATTGTTCCGATCCATCGGATTTACAACCGCGCCATCGCCGACGAACTCATCGCGCGTCAAGTGCAGCTGCCATTCGACCTTACCCATCCCTGGGACGTGGAGTGGGCAGGGCATCCAAACTGGTATTTCCTCATCAGCAAATTCTCCATTCCCTGGCTAGCGGGTTCAGTCGCCGATGGGCCGCCCGTGGGCCACCCAGCAGTGCCTCCTGCCGTCTTCCTCAGTGATTTTCTCCAGGGTGACGGCAGGGAAAGGCTCGTGTCGGCAGGCGTCAATCTCCCCAAATCCACGGGGCCTGACACAACCTACAGCAACTTGCTCCTCAAGCCCCTGTTTTCCTTCGCCGGCAAGGGAATCCAGTTTGACCCCACCGAGGGACAGCTCCAGGCCGTTCCTGCAGACGAAAGGCACAACTTTCTTCTCCAGCAGCGTATGCACTTTGTCCCCAATATCGAGACACCGCATGGGCTTACCCAGGCCGAAATCCGCATCCTCTATCTTTGGCCCGATGGAGGCGACCTCACTCCCGCAATTTCCCTGGTGCGCTTGGGGCGCGGGAAGATGATGGGGGTCGATCACAACAAGAATCAGGAGTGGGTAGGTGCCTCTGCGGCGTTGTTTCCTATGCCCGAGTCACTCGGGTAGTACACATCTGGTTACCTTTCAGGAAACTTTAGTGCCATGTGTTTACCTTGAAAAGTCAGCTACAGTTTGCTCAGGATCTGGTTCGGTACTCCATGCAACCTCTAAAAGCCTCGAAAGCGGCGGTTACGCCGCACTCCGCAGCAGCGGAGCCCCGGACTGTCCCGCAGGAAGTCCGTTGTGCTGTTCGGTTTCCGCTCACATTGCCGGTCTTGCTTTCCGCCGAGGGCGGCGAGATTGCCGCCCGCTCCATTGATGTCTCGGCAACTGGCATTCTCTTTGAACTTGATCGCCACCTGGCGGTCGGCCTTCCCATCAATTTTTCGTTCCGCATGCCCCAGAAGGTGCAGGGCACATCCCGAGACGTGCTAGTTCATTGTGTCGGACGTGTGGTACGCTGCTCCATAGGCCAAACTCAATACCTGGCTGCTGCCACGATCGACGAGTATCGACTCGCGGAGCAGTGATCTCCGGGTTTGGTTGGCAGCCAGCCAACTATGGATTTCTTGGACGAACAAGCAGAAGTCGAAACACCTGAAGTGCCGGTAAAACCGGGCACGATCCGTATCATTCTTGCGGATTCACAGGCAATCTACCGTGTCGGCATCCGCAAGGTTTTCGGCCTGGAGGATGACCTCCGCGTTGTGGCCCAGGCTGACTCGATTGATAATTTGCGATCAGCCGTTGAGCGCTTTCCCACCGACATTGTGCTGATGGAGGGCAGTTTACTCAACGGTACCGCGAACGTCATTCCCGACCTGTTGCGCATTGCTCCGGATGTCCGATTGATCGTCCAGGCAGTTTCGGCGGATGAAAATCACACTGTCGAGCTTTACCGCCGTGGCGTGCGGGGCATCATCTCTCGTTCGATTTCGCCGGACCTGCTTGTGCGTTGTGTGCGCAGAATTGCCGCAGGCGAGACCTGGATCGACAATCAGTCAGTGAATTGGGTGATTGAGGCTTATCGTGCCCAGGCTGCGGCTCTCGTTACTCCGCGAACTCAGCCACGCCTTTCGCCGAAGGAACTGGCCATCATTACGTGCATCACCCAAGGAAAGCGCAACAAGGAAATCGCTTTCCAATTGGGTACCACGGAGCAGGTCATCAAGAACTACCTGCGCAAGATCTATGACAAGCTGGGCGTGAGTGACCGGCTCGAACTAGCCCTCTACTGCCTGCATAACAAGATTATTCAGACCGATGCGGACGAGGAACAGGTCGCGAAGAAAGTCATTGAGCGGTAAACGATTTCGGGATTTCGCAGTAATTGGAGTTCCGCAATTTCACTAGCGAAATCAAGCAATCGAGTTTCCCCCGGCGTCGCATGACACGCCTTCCTCACCGTGATTTCCTGAACAACTCACCGGTGCCTGCGGATCTCCGCAGCGCTTTCTCGCAAGCTCCAGCAGCCGAATGAGTTCCGTCTGTTCCTCACGCTTCAGGTGTCCCAGCAGTTCGCCGGGAACCGAAAGAATCACCGGGTCCATCTCGCCTAACAGCGCGAGGCCGGCCTCTGAGATATGCGTCCACAACACACGCTTGTCTGCCTTGTCCCGCTCCTGCCTGATCAATTTCAGGGCTTTCATCCGCGCCAGCAACCGCGTGATATCCGGTTCGGCGGTGATCATGCGATCGCCGATAGCCGAACAGGTGAGGCCGTGCGGTTGAGCCCCGCGCAGAATGCGCAACACGTTGTATTGCGTGGATGTTACGCCCCACTGGCGGGTTTTCAGATGGAATGCTCGGTGCAGGCAATCGGAAGTGCGCATCAGGTTGAGGAGAGCTTCCTCCTCAACGCTGGCAAAAGGGGGCGCCTGCGCGATTTCGGATTTCAGACCTGCCATTGGGATTCCCTTTGAAATTGGTTGATTTGAGCGCGATGAGGGCCGGATTCAGCCCTCATCCCACGCGAACGGTTGCTAAGTGCCGCTACTGCTTCACAACGTCGAGATCGAGGGTCAAATTGACGTCGTCGCCGACTGCGGCCGTGGGGAAATTAGCTCCGATGCCAAAAGCGGTGCGGCTGATGGTGGTAGAGGCGGAAAAGCCGGCGTGCGGCTTGTGGTCCATGCCCTGGACGGGACCCGTAGGTCCTTCTACTGCAAGGACTACGGGCTTGGTGACGCCGTGCAGTGTTAGGTTGCCGGAGACTTTCAGATTATTGCCGTCTTTGGCTACGCTGGTGCTGGTGAACGTGGCTGTGGGGAACTTGGCGACATCAAAGAAGGCATCGCTCTTGAGGTGATTATCGCGGGGCTCCTGGCCGGTCGCGATGGTGGAGACGTCGATGGTGGCTGAGACCGTGGATTTGGTGATGTCGGCGTCGTTAAAGGCAATGGTTGCAGCCACTTTGCCGAAGCTGCCGTGGACCTTGGAGATGGTTAAGTGGGTGACGGTGAAGCCGACGTCGCTGTGGGCCTGATCGGAGACCCAGGTTGAGGTTTGCGCCATGGCCAGGGGAGCCGCGAGGGCCAGGATGCCGGTTACTAATGCCAATTGTTTCATGGAGTTACTTCCTTTCGGTGCCGGGCCCGTGGGCCGCTGTATGTTGAGCGCTTTCGCGTGCGCGCGGGGCGGGGAACCAAGGGGAGCCGGCCACGCAGAATCATCCGTATGTTGATCAGACGCGCGAAGATAATTATTCGTTGCAACAAATATACCGGAACAGGGAACAGGGATCAGGGATCAGGGAACAGGCGTCAAAATGGCCGCTTACAGGGTTGCACTACATAGCTGAAATGGCTGCTTCAGTGGTTACGAAAGCATCGAATAGGTCGCTCGAGTGGTTGCGGTTCGCTTCGACATGGGCCATGGGGGCAGCCTTTTCGATATGTTTCGGTGACAGAGAATTGAACTAAACAAAGTAAAGGGTTGTTTAGAATTTGCCGCTTTTTTTGAAAGTGCGCTGATTCTGCACGAATTAGTTGTCTAACCTATTTATTTTGAGTAAGTTATTGTGATTTCGTTTTCTGTGCAATTGCACACGGTTTGCGCCAGCTCTCCTGCGAGATCCAGGGCGCCCGATGGTTATTCGTTGCAACAGATATTGTCGAACTCTATGGTTTCGGATGGCGGGAGGATGGTGGCGGGTTGCTCCCGCGTGCTTTCTGCCTTGGCCAGGAGCAGAACTACGCTGACCACGACGAGGAGGCCACCGGCGATCATGCGCGGAGTGATGGCTTCGCCCCCGATGAAGTGGCCCAACACCAGGGCGACCACCGGGTTGACATAGGCATGACTGGAAACGCGGGTGGCGGGCATGCGACCCAGCAGCCAAACGAAGGCGCTGAAGCCGACGAGTGATCCGGCGACGACAAGATACGCAACAGCAAAGAGGGCGCGCGGGGCTAGGTGGGGGAAGGGACGCAGTTCGCCCGAAGCGGCGGACATGCCCAGCAGAATTGCTCCGCCGATCATCATCTCCGCCCCTGCAGTGATTCCACGGGACGGGGGCAGCCGCAGAGAGCCAGTCAGCACCGAACCAAGCGACCAGGACAGGGATCCGCCGAGGATGGCGATCATGGGGAGAATTGGCACGCTTGCGGCGCCGCCGTGGGCCACCAGCACGACAACTCCGCCAAACCCAAGGACCACTGCCAAGGCATGCTTGAACTGGAACCTTGAGCGGCGAAAGACGAAAACCTCAAGGGCGATGGTCATGAGCGGCATGGTGGCTTCAAGGATCGACGTCATGCCCGAGGGGACGGAGATCTCCGCCCAGAAGAGCGCTCCATAGGTGACGACAAACATGAGAAGAGCGAGCAGGCAGAGGTTGCGCCACTCCAAAAGGGTTGGACGAGGTCCGCCGCGGAGGCGAGTGAATCCGTACAGAACGGTTCCGGCGAGGAAAAAACGCATGCCGGCGCAAAACCAGGGAGGCGCTGAGAGTACGGCGACGCGGATGGCAAGGAACGTGGATCCCCAGAGTACGTAGATGGCGAAAAAGGCAGCGAATATGCGAATGTCGATGCTGCGGATTCGGTCGAAGAAACGATGAGTAACCATCAAACACTCCATTGACGGTTATGGTACACAAATCGATGTAACTTGTAAAACTAAAATAGAGGGTTACAATAAACACATGAGCAGCGTTGTGTCTAAACCGTTCCAATTGCTGGCGGAACACGCGGTTCTGGACCTGGTGAACACGCTCGACTTTCGGTTCCGCGCCAGTGGGCCGGAGGAGTTGCTAGGCAGCTATACGGACCTTTTGCGCTTCTTGGAGGAGGCTGGGATTGTTTCAGCGGAGCAAAGCCGCACGCTGAGAGAATCCAGCACGGCGGAGGATCGGATGCTGGTTCTGGACGCGGTGAAGGACCTGCGGGAAACGCTGGCCTCGGTTTTCTATCCGCGGGTTGCGGGGGAAGCGCCGCCTGCCGCGAGCATTGAAAGGCTTGAGGGTTTTCTTCGCGAGATGGACCAGCAGAAGAAGCTCAAGTGGGACGGCGACCGGCCCGAGTGGGCGTGGACCAACGCGGCGGACGATGTGCGGATTCCGTTGTGGCTGCTGGAAGAAGCTGTCGGGGAACTACTGGTTTCTCCGGCGGTGGAGAAGGTTGGGCGCTGTTGTAGTGCAGACTGCGCCTGGCTGTTTGTGGATACCAGCAAGAACCACACGCGCCGCTGGTGCAACATGAAGGGTTGCGGGAACCGGATGAAGGCGCGGCGGCACCAGGCGCGAAGGACAGGGAATAGGGACAAGGGACTAGGGAATAGAGAATAGCCGCCCAGAGGGTCGCAACGAGTATGAGTGCTCAATCAGTCACTGGAAACAGAAGTACTCCAATAGCTAGTTAATCAACTTCCTAATTGCGAAAGAGAAGGAATTATCGCCCCTGAATTTTTGCGGTAGATTCTTGCTGGCAGCGCGCATTGATCGCTGGATTTGCGCTGCCCGACACCGGAGCAGACAAATTTAGATATTCTTTGCGGCCCTGTGTCACAGCGTCAAGGGATGCGGCTTGCTAAGATGATCAGCAATCATGTCATCACATGGAGCGGGAATGAAAAGGATATTCGTTGCTGCGTTTGGAATTATCGTTGTCAGCGGTTTGGCGGGTTGCAGCGTGGCATCGCCGAATGCCGGCCACGAAGCGGTGTGGATGGAGAAGCCCATGTTTTTCGGTCATGGCGGAGTCGATCAGACGCCGGTGATGGCTGGGCGCGAGTATGGCGCTATGACCAGCGAAGCCATCGATGTGGACATGTTGCCGCAGCGGGTAGACATGGAGTTTGACGACATGATGACCAGTTCCGGCGTGCCAGTGAGTTTCCACGTAGTGGCGACGTTCAAGGTGACCGACCCGGTGAAGTTGGTGAGCCAGTTCGGCGCGGATCACGACGAGAAGAACTGGGGATTTTGGACGCGCAACCTGGATCAGCCCATCAGCAATGCCGTCCGCGACGCCGTGAAAAAGCGCGACATGCAGGAGATGGCCATATCGCAGACAGCGGCCGATGCGGTGGGGCAAGAGGTTAATGCTGCCGCGGTAAGCATTGTTCAAAAACTGGGCGTTCCCATAGTATTCACCGCGGTCAACGTTGGCCGCGTCAATCCTCCGGATGCGATCAAGAATCAGCGTATTGAAACAGCCGCTCAGGAACAGAGGGCCATCACGATGCAGCAGACCAAGCTGGCCGAAGACCAACGCAAAGCAGCTGAACAAAGCCGCGCGGCCGCCGACAATGCGTATCGCGAGGCCATGCAGTTGTCTCCCGATCAATTCCTTCAACTTGAGCGGATCAAGATGCAGATAGAAGTCTGCGGACATCAGGGTTCGAACTGCACGTTCTTCATCGGGGGGAACGTTACCCCGGTGAACGACGTGGGTCGGAAGTAGTCGCTAGTCTCGTAGATCGTGGTTCCTGGTTACGCAAGGACGGTTGGCTGAAGTGGTGCCTATTCCGGAACGAGCCGGACAAGGTCGGCCTGAACTTGGCATCCGTCGTTCGAGAGGAATTCGATTTGTCCGCCGAGTTGACGGGCGAGGCTCTCGACGAGTTTAAGGCCCATGGAATTCTTTCGAGCGATTTCAAAGTCACCCGGAAGACCGTTGCCATTGTCGCGAACGACAAGGCGCACAGCTCCGGGAATGTTGCGAGCCGATACGTGAATTGTGCCGGGCCGATTTTTGGGGAGACCGTGCTTGAGGCAGTTTGAGATGAGTTCGTTTACCAGAAGCCCCAATGGAATGGCGTGGTCGAGCGACAACGGAATTTCATCGAATTCCATTTGTAACTGGATCCGTTTGGTTTGACGGGCATTGGCGGCGATGGCTCCCTCAATGATTTCGCGAAGGAACGAGGCAACGGTTAGACCGGCGAGTTCTGGCGATTGATATAGCCGTTCATGGACAGTGGCCATTACCTGAACGCGATCGACGGCGGCGGCGATTGCATTGCGGCCATCGCTGGATGTGATTGTTCGCGCGCCCATCTTGAGCAGGCTTTGCACGACCTGCATGTTGTTCTTGACGCGATGGTAGACTTCGCGAAGCAAGACCTCCTTCTCGTTCAAATCCTTTTGGATTGTGACGAGCATGCCTTGAACCTTTTCCTTTTCAACACGCAACTGTTGGGCGCTGGCTTCAAGTTGCCAGGTACGCTCCCTGACGCGTTTTTCCAGATCCAGGGAAGAATTCTTCAACTCATCCTCAAGTGTCTTCTGCAAGGTAATGTCGCGGGTGATCTTGGCGAATCCAGCCAATTGGCCGTTTGGTTCGCGGATAGGGGTGAGAGTGACCAAAGCCCAGAATCTTCCTCCCTGTTTGCGTTGGCGCCAGCCCTTGGTTTCGAAGCGCTGATCGCACGCAGCGGCGGCTAGTTCCTGCTGCGGCAGGCCGGCCGCAATGGCGTCGGGAGTGAAGAACATGGAATAGTGCCTTCCGAATACCTCTTCGAATTCATAGCCCTTGAGCCGTTTAGCACCGGCGTTCCAACTGACGACGCGGCCTTCTACGTCGAGCAGATAAATGGCATAGTCCGTCACATTCTGCGCGAGGTGCATCATTGCATAGTCGTAGTTTTGGACGGTGTCAGGGGAAAGAGAATCAAGACTTTCGCTCTGATCGGCGAGATTCCGGGATGACATTTCGACCTCCTGCGGGATGCGTTGAAGATGTCCGCCTGAGTTGTTCTTATCGAGCGAATGCATGGTGCGGCGGCCGCACCGGCTGGAGTAGCCTGCGAATGAATTGACTGGTGATGAGTGGGTCCGGGTCTGCTAACAGTTCGGCGAGCCTTCTTCCCACAACAGATTCCGTCGGCACGCTTGATTCCTCAAGGAACTGCCGATTGATTCGCATGATGCGGCCATTTCCATCGAGCTGCACCATGGAGATGGCACTGTTGTCGAAGGTATGCGTTTCGGACAAAGTCGCGTCAATCACCTTCTGACGCATTCTCTCGGTGGCGTCACGCAGGGCGAGCACATGACCTCCGTGGGCTCCATCTTCCGAAATCAAGGATCGTACCGAATAGTCCACGATCATTCGATCTCGGCCAGGGACATGAAGGAGCCAGCCGAATTCCTCGAGAGAGATTTGTTGTCCTCGAGCAACGGGCATGGGGATTGGCTGTTCGCAGACGTCCTTGAGTTGAAAGACCTCATTCAGGAGCATTCCGCGAGCGCGAAGGAGACTCAAGCCTGTGATTTCCTCGGCTGCCTTATTCATGTATTGAATGGATCCATCGGGCGCAACCAACACAATCGCTTCGCGCACTCCCTGTATGGTCATTGACATGAGTTTGCTGGATTTTCGAAGCTCCGCATCGACAGCGGCTTTGTGCAGCGCCACGCTTAGAGTTGCGTGCAACTCCCGGCTCTTGAAAGGTTTTGTGAGGTAGCCGTAGGGCAATTCACGGGCAGCCCGAGTCAGGGTGTCTTTGTCGGAATACGAGGTGAGAAATACCACCGGGATTTCGTAAGCGTGCCGCAAGAGCCGGGCGGTCTGAATTCCATCCAGGGAGCCGTCGATACTGATGTCCATCAACACCAGATCTGGCCGGCATTCTTCAACCGCCATCAATGCGGCATCCGCCGACTCAGCGAGCCATGTTACTTCACATCCGAACTCTTCGAGTTCCTGTTGAAGGTCCAAGGCCACGATCGGTTCATCCTCGACGATTAACACTTTTCCAGACATGTTGTCCTCCTCGTTAAAGTTTTCGCGTAGCCAGGTTTCTATCTGCATGAGAGGGCGATGGTGATAGAAACTGTCGGCACGCTGATCGTGATTATGCTGGATTGGCGAATGCACGCGGGTCAAAATCAAGCGACGGCGTCACGTTGCTCCAGTCATCATTCCCAAAACTGGCTGCTGAACCAAAACGGGAACAAATGATCGGAGCATCGAGATTTTCGCGGGGCTTGCAGGAATGCTCCGTGGCGACACGCATTTTGCCACGGAGCAGGGTGCGGAGAGATGCGGATGTTATCCTGCGTATCTCCTGACTCTACGAATTCTATGATTGCGATAAACCGGAAGCCCGTCTGTTTCTTGTCGAAAATCGTGTTGATATTGTTTTGGCTGGCAGCGCCATTGTGCCTGCATGCCGATTCAATTTCCGGCACGATCGCGGACCCGTCTGGCGCTCTTATCCCCGGGGCGCGAATAGAAGTTACGGGCGGGGCGCTTGCCCAGCCGCTCGTGCTTGTATCGGACGCCGCGGGCAGGTTCTCTTCGTCTGATCTAGTGCCCGGCACTTATACGTTGCGGGTAACTCGCGATGGGTTTGAACCCCTGGCAAAAACTGTGGAGTTAAAGGGCGGGGTGAAGCTGGAACTGAGTCTTGCCATTGCACGGCAGCGTGTGGAGGTGAATGTTTCCGGCAAGAGTGGTACTTATGGCAACTCCGACCCGGTTTACCGGGGACTTCGTGGAGTGGGTCTCGGCGCCACATTTCATTTCGATAAAGTGACTATCCCGCTGGATACCGCGACCTTTGAGTTTCAACAAGGCACGATGACATTCCTGAGCCCGGTGAATGGGGTTGTGACGGGCGCCATCTTTATTGGGGAAGGTCACTTTAATCTGAAGCCTGCGACTCTAATTGATGGACAGGAACTGAAGCGACGCGCTGGTGCTGCCGAATTCGACGAAGAGTTCACAGAGATCGTCCTGCGGTTTACGGGCAAAGAGCACGAGATGTTCCTTCGCAAATTGGGCGAGAAGGCGGACACTCCGGCTGAAGCGGGGAGTGCATACGAAAACTGGAAAGAGAGGATGCGAAGGCGCCGCGAAGTGGCCTATGGCTTCACTGAGAACTTGCTGCACGGCGAGGACATGGACAATGTCGACGCCGATCTTCTGGCGGCTGTTTACAACCCGAACCATCCCCCGTTTCTGAATGCGTACATGCGAGGGAAGAAGCACAAGGATCTGCGCTATTTCGTCAGGACCCGCGTGGGAGCGTTGCCCCAGCTCGATTCCCCGGAAGAGGTTGCGCTGATTAACTACGATCCTGAGGGCATGGACGATGGTGTCTTTTACCTGGATCATTTGAAGGCTGAATACCAGAAAGGCACGGCAAGCTCGCAGGAGGATCGCCGCCTGTTTGCGACACGGTCTTACAAAATTGAGACCGTCATCTCGAAGAACGGCCATTTGTTCAGTACGGCGGTGATTACTTTTCAACCGCTGATTGCGGGCGAGCGAGTTATGAAATTTGGGTTGTTGCCGAACCTGCGCGTGATGCGCGTGACCGACGATCAGGGGCAGGATCTCTCGTTCATCCAGGAAAGCAAAAAAGAGGATGGCTCGTTTTACGCCATTCTGCCCAAGGCTCCGGAGGCGGGAAAAGACTCTTCAATCACCGTGCAATATGAAGGCGACAAGGTGTTGGAGCACGCGGGAGAGGGAAGCTTTTATGTGCGCGCACGGAGTTCGTGGTATCCGAATTTGAACGGCTTTGGCGAACACTCAATGTACGACCTGACTTACAAGGTTCCGCGCCGGTATACGGTGATCAGCGTTGGAAAACTGCAGTCGGAATCAGTTGAGGGAGACTACGCGGTGAGCCATTGGACCACGCCTGTCCCGGTGGCGGTTGCTGGATTCAATTATGGCGACTACAAGAAGATTGAAGTGGCGGATACCATCACGGGCTACAAGATAAACGGATATTACCTGCAGGAGCTGCCGGACAACTTACGGAGATACGAGGCTCTGCAGTCGATGGCGCCGCTGAGCATGACCAAGTTTGCGCTGGACCAAACACGTGCTCAACTGCAGCTTTGCACTTTTTACTTCGGCAAAAGTCCATACGACGAGATCGACGTCACGGAACAGCCTGATTTCAACTTCGGACAGTCGTGGCCGAACCTGGTGTATCTCCCCATATCGGCCTATACAGATTCGACGCAGCGATGGATGTTGTTTGGAACCATCGATGCCAAGTTTACCGGCTTTGTGCGGGAAGTAACGCCGCATGAAGTTGCGCACCAATGGTGGGGACATGCGGTCGGCTGGGCCTCTTATCACGATCAATGGCTCTCGGAAGGGTTCGCTGAGTTCTCCGCCGGGCTGTTTCTGCAGCAGGGCGTGGCTGGAAACTGGCACAAGGATTACATCGATTTCTGGGAGCGACAGCAGAAGCGGATCCTGGAGAAGAATAATTTCGGGATAGCTCCGAACGATGCGGGGCCGCTGTGGTTGGGGACGCGCCTGGAATCTCCGCGATCGGAGAGTGCCTATCAGAATGTAACTTACCCCAAGGGCGCGTACGTACTTCAGATGCTGCGCTCTCTCATGTACAGCGCAGATAATCAGGATAAAGAGTTTATTGCGATGATGCATGACTTTGTGGCGAGCCATCATGACAAGGCAGCTTCCACTGAGTCATTCAAAGCTATCGCGGAGAAACACATCACAAAGGGTATGGACCTTGCAGGAAACGGAAAGCTCGATTGGTTTTTCGATGAATGGGTGTATGGGACGCAGGTGCCCAAATATCATTTCGAGTACCAGTTGATTCCGGCTGAGGACGGCAAAGTCAAGCTGCACATGACAATTACTCAAAGTGAAGTGGATGAGCACTTCGTGATGCTGGTTCCTGTGTTTGTCGATTTTGGCAAAGGGTTAGTGCGCATCGGTCAGTTCGGGGTTGCCGGCAACTCAAGCAGGAGCACGGACGTTATGCTTCCGGCTAAGCCGAAGACGGTTGTTCTGAACGCGTATAAGGATGTTCTGGAGCGGTGAGGACAGTCGGCCGGGAAATGAGCGATGGTCCAATCAAAAAAGTCTTTCATGGGGACAAGTGTTGGTGGTGTGGATTATTGACTGTCGCCTCCGCAGCTCTTGCGCAAATTGTATTCGGCGTATAATTTTTTGCAGTTGGTTATCCCCCCTCGTCTGTAGAGAGAAGACGACAACCGGCTGCAGACGGAAACCTTTAACGCACGACCAAAGCGAAGGATTGGAGACAATCATGATCTTTGGCAAGAAATCCGATTTGAAGAAGCACCTCTCCGTGAAGAGACCTACGTGGGTGCACAAGGTAGTAGCGCACAGTCCACTGGAACACAACCTGGAAATGGAACGCGGGGAGGAATCGCCTCCGGACCGGGATCCTCCGCCTAGAATGGATCGGCCGGAGGGTGTCCGGTCCCAGTACTAATGCACAAATCCCCGGTATGCGCTCAACATGCCGGGGATTGTTGCTTTAAGTCATTACTCGAAGATGGTCCGCTGCGCGAGGGCGACGATCTTACTCTGGTTCCCTGCGCCCACGGGCCAAGAAGAAAGCCTCGCGTTCTCCGCTAGTCAATAAAGTAGCCAATGCTGGTGAGGACGCTCTCACTTAGATCCACATCGAGGAGGCGTGCACCGATTGGGGTCTTCAGCTTATCTTCAAACCTTTCGAGAACGGCAGCCCGCAGACTGGTTTCTTTCCGAAGCAAGCGCATGAGTGACTCGCTATCGGTTGGGAACTCGTACTCGCCGGGTAAACCGCAAGCGGGACGAATGGTGAGCGAGAGCGGAATCTTTCCTTTGCTCGAATTGGGTTGACCGAAAGGTTGGGTGATGAGGTTGACTCGCATGCAGGAATATTCCCACCGTGTTGAACAGGAATATGTGATGCGAATCACTCGACCGGCTAGTTTGCGACAGACGTTTCCCAAAAAGGCGCCTGCGTGCGGCAGAGGCTCGCGGGCGGCTCGCATTCGAGTTCTGCTTTCCTGGTTCCAAAAGCGGGATCCGCGTAGCGCGAAGGGTGTGAATCGAAGGGCCACGTGATGCATCTGATCTTCGAACGGGCGAGCACGAGAGCCCCAGGGAGAAACACGATGAAAGCACTTCGCATTCATGAATATGGCGCCCCGTTGCAGCTTGACCAGGTTGAGGCGCCTGTCGCCGGGCCGGGGCAGGTGATTGTCCGTAACCAATCCACCAGCCTGAATCCCATTGATACGATTCGCGCTTCCGGGGTTATGCGCAGCATGTTTCCGGTTGCGTTTCCGTGGACGCCGGGCGGTGATGTTTCCGGCACTGTGGAGGCAGTGGGAGATGGCGTGACTGCGTTTCAGCCGGGCGATGCTGTGTTTGGTTACGCCATGGCGGGAGGAGCTTACGCGGAGCTGGTGGCCGTCGATGAGGCTGCTCTCGCGCTGCGGCCTGTGGCGCTTTCAGTTGAAGCTGGAGCGGCCGTCGCGATGGTGAGCCAAACCGCGATGCAAATGCTGCAGTTGGCAAAGGTGAGCGCTGGGCAAACCATACTGATTCATGCGGGCGCGGGCGGAGTGGGGTCGCTCGCCATCCAGATTGCGCACAACGCGGGCGTGCATGTGATTACGACTGGACAGGCGGAGCAGAAGAATGCGCTCATCGGTCTTGGCGCGGACCGCGTTATCGACTTCAGCAAGGAGAGGTTTGAGGAGGTTGCGGGCGAGGTGGATGCGGTACTCGATCTTGTGGGGCACGATACCTTGGAGCGGTCGTACGGCATTATCAAACACGGCGGTACGATTGTCACGGCCAACCAGCCGCCTGACGTGGAGCAGTTGCAGAAGCATGGCATCCAGGGATTCATGGTCCAGACCAATGTCACTACGCAGGGCCTCAACGACTTTGCCGAGATGGTTAAATCCGAGAGCGTGGTGCCGCTGATCGCTCACCTGGAAACGCTTTGGAAGCCGGAGGCTTTGTGGGGCAAGCGGTCATCAGGAACGGCTGTGGGCAAGATTGTTTTCACGCTCTAAAAGGAAGAACACGATGACTGAAGCGACAACGAAGTATCCGCCAGTTCCTCCGGATGATTTGACGCGCGCGTTGGTCATCGCGCAATCTGACTCGGCGAAGGCGGTGCATATCGGCCTCGTCGGGGACACGTATACCGTGACGGTGAGCGGGGACGACACGGGCGGGCGGTTCTGTGTGATCGATATGCATATTCCGCCTGGTGGTGGGCCGCCTCCGCATCGGCATGATTTCGAGGAGACATTCATCGTGCTCGATGGCGCCATTGAGGCTACCTTCCGCGGCAAGAAAACCACGGCGCAGGCGGGAGAGACGCTGCAGGTTCCCGCCAACGCGCCACACCAGTTTCACAACGTTTCAGCGCAGCCGGCTCGGATGATCTGCATCTGTGCTCCGGCCGGGCAGGAGAAGTTTTTCATGGAGGTGGGTGTGCCGGTGGCTACGCGCATCACGGCGCCGCCTCCGCTGAGTGCGGATGAGCAAGCGAAGTTCATCAAGAAAGTGGAGGCGCTCGCGCCGCAGTATCGAACCGAGCTGCTGCGAGAAGCATAACCGAAGCATGATTGCCGCATCAGAATGAGTGCAAAGAATGCATGACGCGCGGTTGTGATGTGCCGAAGAAACTGGCACATCACGAGTCGTGGATGCATTCTGATATGCTGCCTGCCTATGCCTTCCACTGTCATCGGTCACTTCCGCAGGTTGACCCGGCCGCAGCGCCATACGTTTGTCGCCGCGTTTCTCGGCTGGACGATGGATTCGCTGGACTTCTTCATCCTGATTTTCTGCGTGCCGGCGATTGCGGCGGAGTTTCACACCAAGCCGTCGGCGGTGCTAGGCGCGGTGTTCCTGACGCAGGCGTTCAGGCCGCTGGGCGCGATTGTTTTTGGCATGCTGGCCGACCGGTATGGACGGCGCCCGGTGTTGATGGCTAATATTCTCAGCTTCTCAGTGATTGAGCTTTCGTGTGCGTTTGCGCCTTCTCTGGGGGCGTTGCTCGCGCTGCGTGCACTGTTTGGGTTGGCGATGGGCGGGGAGTGGGGCGTGGGCGCGGCGTTGGTGTTTGAGACGCTTCCGAAGGAAGGGCGCGGGACGTTCTCCGGCATTTTGCAGGAGGGCTACGCGATGGGGTCAATTCTGGCTTCGGCGGCCTTTGCGGTGTTCTTCCATGGGTTCGCGATTGCGGGTTTTGCGGTGCCGGGAATTGGTTGGCGTGGGCTTTTTATCCTGGGCGCAATGCCGGCGCTGCTGGTGTTCTACGTGCAGGCGCGTGTGGGGGAGTCGCCGGTTTGGCTGGCGGGCGCGAAGAAGCGGCGTTCAGGAATTGTGGAAGCGGTCAGGCCCGATGGGGCTAAGCCTGCGAAGCTCATCGATTTTCTGCCGACGTTTTTGTTTTTGATTTTGCTGATGACGGCGTTCATGAGCTTCTCGCACGGCACGCAGGATTTGTATCCGACGTTTCTGACGGTGTTTGCGAAGCTGCCTCCGTCGACTGTGGGGCTGATTGGCGTGCTGTACGGCTTTGGCTCCATTGCGGGGGGATTTGTGTTTGGGACGTTGTCTGAAAAGTGGGGACGCAAGCGGGCAATCGTGACTGCGGCGTTGCTGGCGATTCCAGTGATTCCGCTGTATGCGTATGGGCACAATGCGTGGACGCTTGGCGCGGGTGCGGTGCTGATGCAGTTTATGGTGCAGGGCGCGTGGGGTGTGGTGCCGGCATATCTCACGGAGTTATCGCCTGCGCCGGTGCGTGCCACTGCGCCGGGGTTGGCGTATCAGTTGGGCGGGCTGGTTACTTCGTGGAATGGCAAGGGGCAGGCGCTGGCTGCCGAACGTTGGGGTAATTATCCCGCGGTGCTTGCAGTGACAGTGATTGTGGTGGCGCTTGCGCTGTCCGGACTGGCGTTGCTGGGGCGCGAAGCCAAGGGGCAGGATATGACGGCGGTTTAGGGCGCACGTTGAAAAGGATGAGATTTAGCGTAACCTTGAAACGGGGGAGGCGGAAGATGGCAAATCTCGATTGGTCAAAATGCGATGCTGTCGAAAGCATTCCTGGCAAGGTGAGCGGTGCCTGGGTCTTCAAGGGAACGCGGATGCCTGTTCAAACGGTGTTTGCGAATCTTGAGGCCGGGATGTCGGTGAAGGAGATTACGGAGGTGTTTGATGTGAAGGCGGAGGAGATCGAGGCCGTTGTGCGCTTTGTCACGAAGAGCCTCGAAAAGGAACCAGCATTCGCCTGATGAAGATCTTGTTCGATAACGGCACTCCGAATCCGATCGCTCGCAGTCTCATAGGGCACGAAGTAACATTTGCGCGGAAGATCGGATGGCATGAATTGGAGAACGGTGAATTGATTCGGAAAGCCGAAGAGGCCGGTTACCAACTCTTGCTCAGCACAGACAAGAATATTCGGTAATATTCGGTATCAACAGAATCTAAGTAGCCGGAAGATTGCTTTAGTTGTGCTCGGTAACTCGCAGTGGCCGATGGTTCAACTGCACCTGGATAAAATCGTGGCCGCCGTGAATGCTAGTACGCCGGGAAGCTACGCCGAGGTGGATATACCTTTGAAGTAGATTTCCGATCGTCATTGATCGTCATGCAAGGGCAGATAACCGGAACGATGAGTGGGCCACCTGTCATCAGGTTGTCCGGACTGGCCTGCTGGGGCGCGAAGCGAAGTCTGCCACCCCTAGAGCGGTTTCGATTCACCTGTTGCCATTTTGAGATCGCGCGAGGTGGCATTTCCTTGAGAAAAATGCCACTTGGCATCAAGCTTTCTGTAAAGAGCAGAATCGAAACCGCTGTAGTGCAGCAATATTCGGTCACCCGGTCCGGCGTTTGCCATCCGGACCGAGTGTTTTGGTGCTCATCCAACCTTGAACTACCAACTGTGAATTCAATATTGCTACGTCGTGCGAGTATTACGGCCCCATGTCCTGCGGCAGGCATGGATCGTAGCCGAGCGACGTTGCTGTTATCGGTGACGGCGGTGTGGGCGGTGTGGCCCAGGGCTTTGCGGTGAAATCGAAGAAGTCGAGCAGGTTGGGCTGGGCTGCATCGCGCGCGGTGAGGTGAACGGAACTGCCAAGGAACCGGCTCTCAACAAGCTTGATGACCGCCGTGTGGTCCATGGGAATGTGTGAGACATAGTGCTTGCGCGTGAACGGCGAGATGACGATGTTCGGCACGCGGAATCCGATCTGGGCTCCGAATCCATACTGGGTGGCGGCATCGGTGCTCTTGGTGCCGGGATCGCCGGAGAGCAGATCGCAATGAGTGGTGGCGCGACCGCTGGCAGGCAGGCAGGGGAGATAACTATCAGGGCTGACGGAAACGGTGGAGATGTCGGGGATGGAGCCGAGAGACGCGTCGGTGTTCTGGTTGGAATGTCCCGGGACCGGAGGAACGTGGTCGTACGGGCCGCCGCCTTCGTCGTAGCTTAAGAAGAAGACCGAATTGGCCCAGGCGGGGCTGACCATAAAGGCGTTGACGATGGTGGCGACAGCGGCCTGGCCGGTGAGGATGGACTGGCCGGAGCCGGGGTGCTCATCGTTTTTGCCGGAACCCGACTCGATGAACGCGAAGGCGGGCAGAGTGCCGTTCTTGATGTCGGTGTAGAAGGTGGAAAGCGGCGCGATGTGATTGGGATCGATGCAGAAGGAGTTGGACGTGTCGCCGACGACCGATGAGGCCTTGGTGGTCCCGGTGCATGCGGCATGGCTGGGGTTCTGATACATGAATTTGAATGAGTAGCTCAGGGATTCGAATGTGGTGTCAGGGTAGCTGGCGCTCCCTGATCCGCAGGGATCGTCGGCCAGGCAGGAGCCCTGGGTAACGGTGTAGTAGATGCGCCAGGAGACGCCGGCATTCTGGAGTTCTTGAAAGATGTTGTTGATGGCAAGTTGGGGCAAGTGGTCGTCGCCACCGGGATCGAAGACAAGACCCTGGGTGGTGCCGCCGGTGAAGGTGGCGATGCGGTTGGGAACACTCTTGGACGACATGGGCGAGAACCAGCGATCGGAGACGGCGAACTGCGATGCCATGTAGTAGTAGTAGTTAAGGAAGGTCTCGTCGTAATAGCCCATGGCGCGCTCGCCCGTGGTATCCGTGAACTTGCCGGAGCAGATGCTGGAGCCGTTATTGCAGCGGGTGGAAAAGCCTTCGGCGGTGTGGACAAAACCATCCATGCGGATGGCGCGCGCGGTGGTGAAGTTCCAGCGACTGACGTCGCCATAGCTTTCGAGCCAGGCGGAGGTCATGTCGTCAGCGCAGGTGGTCCTGAACTTGAAGGGCGGGTACGAAGTGCCCTCGTCGTCCTGATTGCTGATGGTGTTGAGCTTGTCGTCGATGCCGTCAACATCGTATTCCTTGCCGTCCTCGCTGATATCCCAGCCGTTGACCTTGCGGTAGGGATTGAGCATGCCGAAGTAGTTATCGAAGCTGTGATTCTCCTGCAGCATAAACACAACATGCTGAATCGAGCTCAGGCCCGTGGATGAAACTACGGTTACTGTTGTTTCCGCCTCAGCAACTGTCCCGGCGGCATTGCTTGCTTCCGCCGTGTAGGTGACGGTCTCGGTCGGAGTCACCGTCTGTGTGCCTCCCGTAGATGAGAGCGAGTAGGATGTTCCGTCTGAGCCGCTCACGACCACCTTGGTGGCATTGGTCGCCGTGATGGTCAGCGTGTCGGAAGTGCCCGAGGTAATCGAGCTGTTCTTCGCTGCAATCGACACCGTCGGAGCCGGTTGCACCACATTCACTGTGACCGTAACCTGGGCTGTCGCACTGCCGCTCCCGTTGGTGGCTGTTGCCGTGTAGGTGGTGGTGGACGACGGAGTTACGGTGAGGGTTCCACCCGAATAGGGCAGCGTGTAGGACGTGCCGTTGGATCCCGTCACATGAATTGACGAAGCACTGGTTTCAGTGACCGTCAGTGTGTCGGATTGCCCTGATGAAATGGTGCTGGAACTGGCTTTAATGGAAACGGTGGGAACCGAGGCTGCGGCGGATGTGACAAACGCTGCAATCGCAAGAACAGTGGAGAGAGATGCCAAGGACGGAACAATTTTCATGGGGCCTGCCTTATGTTTATTGACTTAGGATGGTTGCGAATTGAGCTGGCGAAGTGTCCGAAACTATCCGGTTCATTCGATGCAGGCGAACGCTGGACGGTTGGCAGGACGCACCGAAGGGCTGTAGTTCTATTCATTTACCGAGGATCGTGCTTCTCGGTTTCGTTAGTGAGCGGATTTTGCAGGCGGCTTCGCGAGAACCATGTCACAAAACTTCGAGACTTCCTACTAACTGTTAACGATTGTCCTGCAATGCAAGCGCCGCGGTCGGCCGCGCTGCGAATTCGGCGGGACAAATGAGCCCAAAGTGAGGAGTGCTTCCCTTGAGTTATAGCCTGCATATTGTTCGAACGCTCGATTGGATGGATGCGTCGAAGTTGCCAATCGTTAGAAGAGAAGTGGCCAACCTTGTAGAGGCTGACCCGGAGCTGAGTTGGTCGATCACAGAGTATGTGGACCTGCGGCAGAAGAATGGCACCATCGTCCGGTTGCCCTATATCAAGTGGCGCGGCACGTCTTGCTTTCTCTGGAGGCTGGATCAGATCCTCTGCAGGAATCCCGATGATGCGCAGACTGCCAAGATGGTCCGCATTGCCGAGGCACTTCAAGCGGTAGTGGTGGGCGACGACGGCGAGCGGTACACGCTGCGCCGCACGCTGTTTGGGCGGCGTAGAGTGCATACGATCCAGCCTGTGGCTGAGACTCTATCCTTGCAGTCAGCTTCCTAGACGCGCGCGATTTAGGATTCCAACTTGGAAGAGAAGTGATCAGGCGTGGCCTGCGGGCGACACCGTGAAGTTCCCTTCAGTCGAGGATGCTGAGATAGGAGCGCCAACTGCCCACTGCTTCCCGATACTCGCCTGCCATGGTCTTCACGATTTGTGCGATGTGGCCCAGGTCGTGAACGACCCACGCGGCAAGCAACTCGCGCATGGTGACGCGGCCCTGCTCGGGATGGACTCCATATAAGCCAAGCTCTGCTTCTCCGACGCCAAGGTCGCTGAGAGCCTGCAGGCACTCGCGGCGTGCGGACGCGAATAAATCGAGAAGCTGGCCCACATCCTTGTTGGCGGTCAACTCGTGAAAGCCAAACCGGTCAAAGGGCTCGAAGGAGCGCGAATCGCCGTGCTCCAGGATCAAGCGGACCCGGGGAATCCAATCGGTGTGTTCCGCGTGGATCAGGTGGCCCAGAACGTCAAGCGGGCTGAATGCCCCCGGAGCTTTGCGTGCGGTGAGCCACTCAGGAGATTGGTTCCGCAGCATGGCATCCAGTGTGCCGGGCGTTGCCGCAAGCATTGCTGTTGCCTGATTCAACTCAAACTGCATAGTGCCGCCTCCGGCTCCCCAAAAGCAGCCGCTGCATATTGGGGCTTCACCAGCTTAATGCGTGGCGGTCGCGTTCGCCCAATTCATCGCCTGTTCACGATTGGTACCACGAATTCGACCTTGTGTTCCATGCTGCACGACGGATGCTTCATCCTGTCGATATATCCGTGGAGACATCCGGGGCGTGGACCGTGGGGCAAGAGACAACGGTCTGCGGATTCGAACCCACTCCCGCATAACCTGAACAAATTCACACTGGCTGCGCCATTAGGATGGCGGACATTACCGTGCCGGCACGTCTAACAACTATTGGGACGGGGCGGGGCTGGTTGGGGCGGACCTTGGCGGACCGTAACAAGTGTGATGCATATTACGAAATTTGCACGCTGGTAACATGCAATGATGCATTATCAGGAATACGGGAGATTTGGCTGTGCCGCGCATACACTTTCAACAACAACTCGCTGAACTGAAGGACAAGCTGCTGGCGATGGCTGCATTGGCGCAGCAGGCGGTGGAGTCCGCAGTGGACGCGTATCTGCAGCGCGACAAGGGCCTGTGCCAGTATGTGAAGCAGAATGAGACGGCTATCAACAGCGCCCAGCGCGAACTGGACGAGATGGCCTATGAACTGCTGGCCAAGGAACAGCCGATGGCTATCGATCTCCGCTTCATTTTGGCGGTGATCAAGATCAACGGGGATCTGGAGCGCATCGGCGACCAGTCGATGGGCGTGGTTCGCCGCACCAAGGAAATTCTGAACGCCGAGGAAGTCGATTTGCCGGTGGACTTTGCGGCTATGGGCGAGTTTGCCGGGCGCATGATCCGCTCTGCCGTGCAGGCGCTGCTTGAGGGCGATGCCCGCCTGGCCGACACTGTGCGCGAGATGGACGACGAGATTGACCGCATGAATCGCCGTGCACACTCTGACTTGCTGAAACTTATTCAGGACGATCCGCGGTTTACGCAGCAGGCAATCAACGGTATCCTGGTGTCGCGGAACCTGGAGCGGATTGCGGACCACGCGTCGAACATCGCTACCGACGTGATTTTCTGGGTGCGGGGCGCCGATGTGCGGCACCAGCTCAGCATGTCTATGGACTGATTTTGTGGGGGGAAAGAAAATGTCCAGGTTTCCGGTGAGGAAGCCTGGACATTTTTGTGCCCGGCGATTGTTCCGGTTGTTCAATAAATCAAATCAACTAGCGCGTTGCTTCAAACAGGAACCACGCGCGGCGCTCGGCCTGGTCGATCCAGATTTCAATCAGGCTGGTGGTGGCAAAGTCATTGGCTTTGCTGGCTACTTCGTGCGCAGAACGCAGGCTCTCCACGAAGGACTTGTTGTCGCTGTGGAGTTCAATAAGCATATCGCGCGCAGAGACGAACTCCTGGTCGTTGTCTGTAATGCGCTGGAGCCTGGCAATGTGGCCGATGGAACGGATTGTTGTGCCGCCGATTTTGCGCACGCGCTCGGCGATATCGTCGCTGATGCCAAAGATCTGATCGGCGTGTTCGTCGAGCAGCAGGTGGTAGTCGCGGAAGTGCGGCCCGTTCATGTGCCAATGGAAGTTCTTGGTCTTCAGGTAGAGCGCAAAAGCATCGGCCGCCAGCGCATTCAGGACACTGGATAGGTTCTTAATCTGTTCCGCATCGAAGCCGTCTGGAACGTTCGTTTTGGCTGCCTTCGAATCCGGATGAGTATGTGTCGACATTGGGAAAACTCCTTTTTGAGAGGGGTGAGCATCGGGATGTCCAAAATGGATCGTCCGCGCCCGTTCCCCACGCAAAGGCTTGGATGCCATCGCGGATGGAAGGGTTCCCACATTACGAGTTGCGCGAAGAGAAATGGCCCCTCCGCGGCTGATTCCAGGCTTGTTACAGAATTAAACTATCACTGCGCTGGAAGCATCGGCGGGGTTGCGTTGCGAAGTTTCCGCAGACACCAGAGCGAGCACTTCCGCAGGATTGGCGGCAATCGCGTCGGCCTGCGCATACTCCTCCGGTGATCCATATCCCCAGCCGGCGGCCAGGCAGCGGACACCGTTGGCGCGGCCTGCCCGGATATCGAAGACGCGGTCGCCGATCATCCATGCGTTCTCCGGAGCCAGCGAGTGGTCCCGTAGCAATCGGGCGAGTAGGTCTTCCTTACTATGGCTGGCGTACTCTGACTTGTCGCCGTAGATTGCCGTGAACTGGCCGGAGAGGCCGAAGAGATCGAGAATGCGCAGGGCAAAATGCTGTTGCTTGGAGGTGCAGACGTAAAGGGGAAATCCGCGGTCGCCGAGTTCGGTGAGCATCCCGGCTACCCCGGCGTAGACGGAGTTGTTCTTCCAGCCTTCGCGGTCGTAGCAGCCGCGGTAGTCGCGGGCCAGGCGGGCTCGGTCTTCAACGGTTCCTTCGGCGAGCAGTTCTTCGGTCCACTGGTCTACGGGCGGGCCTACGAAGCGTTCAAGGGGGCCTTGAGAGTCGATATGCCACGCATCCAGCACCCTGCGAAGGCAACTGAGGATGCCGGGCATGGAGTCGGTCAGCGTTCCATCGAGGTCGAAGATGAGGGCAGGCAGGGTTTGAGGCATGCTTTAAGTTTCGCAGAACCACCTGGGTGGGGCGGACGCTCGCGGGAGGCTCGCACTGACGTTGTCGTTCCCCGGTCCCCAATTGCGGAGGACCAGGGGCACCCATCTTCCCAGAAGGGCCGGTTGCCGTCCAAAGGCAGAACGGGCGCCACCTCGAAGGGTAAGCGCCCGTTTGTGTCCGCAGCCCGGAGAGGAGCTTAGACCTTCATGGCAGGATGCGTTGCATAGTGCAGCAGAACCGCAACGGCGCAGCTGGTCAGCCGCGTTTCGGCCGAGTCCGCACGGCTGGTGAGGATGGTGGGCACGCGCGCGCCGAGAACGATTCCGGCGAGTTGCGCGCCGCCCAGGTACTCAAGCTGCTTGGCGAGCATGTTGCCGCTTTCGAGATCTGGAACGACGAGGATGTCGGCCTGCCCGGTAACCGGCGAAACCAGCCCTTTGATTCCTGCGGCCTTCTGGCTGACCGCTGTGTCGAATGCCAGGGGGCCATCGAGAATGCCGCCGGTGATCTGCCCGCGATCGGCCATCTTGCAGAGAGCCGCTGCGTCCAGGGTCGACTTGATTTTGGGGTTGACGGTTTCGACAGCCGAAAGCAGAGCAACCTTGGGCTCGGGAATTCCGAGCGCGTGGGCCAGGTCGATGGCGTTCTGCACGATGTGAACCTTGTCCTCAAGCTCGGGGACAATGTTGATGGCGGCGTCCGTGATGAGCAGGGTGCGGGCGTAGGCCGGCGTGTCCATGATGAACACGTGCGAGATGCGCTTGGAAGTGCGCAGGCCGGTGTCAGACTTCATGGCGGCTTTCATCAGCTCGTCGGTATGCAGGCTGCCCTTCATCATTGCCTGGGCATTGCCGGCGCGGCACACGGCGACGCCCAATTCGGCGGCCTTGCGCTCGGTCTCGGCTTCAATCACGGCATATTTGCTGATGTCTAAGCCGATTTTGGCGGCCAGCGCGTTCATCTCGGCAGCCGGGCCAATCAGGGTGGGCTCAATCAAGCCTTCCACAGCGGCTTCCACGGTGCCACGCAGGGCGACATCAGAAAGCGGCCAGACAACGGCAGTGGTGATGGCGGGAAGTCCTTTGCAACGCTCAAGAAACTGGTGAAAAACGTGGAAGTCGGCAGGGTGGTCGACCAGCGGGTCAAGGGCAACGCCTTCGGCCAAAGTGGCAAGATCGCTCATGTATAGAATCTCCTGGGCGGCCGGCAAAATGCGGGCAGGCCCTGCGATTCATTGTCGTCCTGTGGCGAGTGGGCGACTGTGTTTGGGATCACAGTTTGATGTTCTGTCCCGCATGGCGGAATAAGCCTTTCAGCTCTTCAAAGGAATGAGCGGTCTTTTTGCCGTTCCTGAAAGCGATGGGCCAATGCTACAATTGGCGAACCCCGGAGGGTATTGTGAAGATTCTGCGTTTCTTAACTCGAATTGCGCCCGCTTCAATCGTCCTGCTTGCCGCGAGCATTGCCTACGCGCAGCCGGCCAAAACTCCCGCATCGTGGGCATTGAAGACGGAGCGGGTGGTGAACGGGCCGGAAGCCGATTTGCTGGTGAGATCCGGCGATATTAATAACCTGGGGTTCGGATGGCCCTCGGATTACGATCCGTTTTCCGGCAAGTCGACGGGGCACGGGTATCCATGGGATCCAAAGCCGGGTGCGCCGGCGGGCATGGATCGGATTCTGATGGGCTCAGTAGATACCAAGGCCGACGCGCAAAAACACAGTCACGATGGTTACACAGACTATGCAGTCGATCATCGCGCGGATTCAATGCCGGTCCCGATTGCGCTGAATGTCGGTGAGCTGCCCGCCAAGGTCAACGTGGTGCTGTTGCAGATGTTCCTCGACGATTTCCAGGCGCCCGTATGGGGCTCGCATTTTCAACTCACGCTGAATGGCACGCGGATTCCGTCGTTTGAGATGGCGATCAATTCGCTGCAGCAGACGGGCCCGATTGGGAAACTGGTGACGTTCAAGCTGCTGCCCGAATATTGGCCCCTGCTGAAGACGGGCCAGGTGAAGGTGCTGATCGACGATCCAACGACGCATATTCCGGATGGATATGCCATCGATTTTGTACGCATCCTGGTGAACCCGAAGCCGTTCAAGTATCCAGTGTCGCTGAACTATACGGTAGTGGACGCAGCGACGAAGAAGCCCATTGCTGCCGCGACGGTGGATGCCGCGAACGCGACGGGAACCAGCGATGCGAAGGGGCAGGGAGTGCTTCGATTTTTGCCGGCCGGCATGGTGACAGCTTCTGCGATTGCGCCGGGATATGACGAAGAGGTTCTTCCGGTGGACATTGCGACGGGAGAGGTGGGGAAGGCGAGCTTCGAGCTGAAGCGGCATAGCGAAGGAGTCGCGGATCTTGAGAAATCGATCAGCCAGAGCGGATCGGCGGCGATTTACGGCGTGCACTTTGACACCGGCTCGGCCACGTTGCGACCTGACAGCGCGGCGGCCCTGCAGAATGTGCTGGCGCTGATTGTGAAGCGGCCGGCTTCGCACTGGATTATTTCCGGTCACACGGATAACCAGGGTGCGGCGGATTTGAACGAGAAGCTGTCGCAGTCGCGGGCCGCCTCAGTGATTGCGTGGCTGGTTTCGCATGGAGTGGCCGCAAACAGGCTTACTCCGCAGGGATACGGAGCGACTCGTCCGGTGGCTGACAACGCTACCGAAGCAGGCCGAGCGCTGAACAGGAGAGTGGAAATGCAACTGGTGGATGCACAGCCGGCGCATTGAAGGCCTTCGGAGATTCGCGGGCGCCCTATGTCGCTGGGCGCCCGCGGCGATTGAACCGATGACCGCGGAGTAGCGTACGACATTGCATCTCTGGCTCTGCGGAAGGGCGATGCATATTGGGTACTTATTCAAGTAGTTTTGCTATGGGTGGTTCGCCGGGGAAGTCCTGCTTGCCATTGTGACGCGCACGCGGCGAAGCGGCGGGACGACTCACGATCGGGGATCGCAGCTTCTGCTTTGGATATTCATTACCGCCGCCATATGGGGCTCCGACTGGGTGCAGAAGACGGCGCCCTGGAGCATGTTTCACGATGCGGAGTGGCTGAGGCCGGTGAGCCTGGCGGTGCTGGTTATTGGGCTGACATGCGCACCGTTGCCATCGTGACTTTGGGGAAGGCTTTCAGCGTGAATGTGGCGATACGCAGCGCGCAGAAGGTGCAGCGTGCGGGCCTGTATCGCATTGTTCGTCACCCGTCTTATCTAGGCATGGAACTCGGGTTTCTGGCTATTGGTCTCTGGACGCGGAACTGGGCATGCCTCGTGTGGGTTTTTGTGCTGCCGACGCTGGCGATTCTCTATCGGATTCACGTTGAGGAGGCGGCGTTGCGTGAGGCTTTCGGCGAGGAATATGCAGACTATAGCCGGGTGACGAAGCGGCTGTTCCCCGGGGTATATTGAGCACTCGCGGAGGAAAGTGAACCAATATAAAACCCCGCCTGGCAGCGGGGTTTTTGATGGGTTTAGATTTTCTTTCTGTAATTGAAGTCAGGTTGCAGATATCGCTTTGACAGTGATCTCTGTAACCTGACCTCGGTCAAGCGCTTTTAGAAGATGATCTTCAGTGCAAGCTGAACGTTGAAGGGCTCGCCAGGGCCGATGCCAGGCGAGAAGTTGCCGGATCCGATGGTGGAACTGGTTGTTCCGAAGCCACCCACGTTGAAGTAGTCGTTGCAGAGTTGCGTGCACGCCGGGCTTGCCAGATTCACGCGGTTGAACAGGTTGTACATTTCCGCGCGGAACTGGGTATTGACCGGGAAGTCATGGAGGTTGAATTTTGTATTCTTGAAGACCGACAGATCGACGTCTTCAAAACCGGGACCATAAATGCTGTTGCGAGCAACGTTGCCCCAGGTATTGGGCGCTGGATCGGCATAGGCGTTTGGATTAAACCACTGCACGGATTTGCTCCCGCCGCTGGACTGGATCGAGTGGCTTACGCCGGCAAACGGATTCGAAAGCACTTGGTTCGGCCGTTGCGTATATTCATTGGTACCGCTGGTGTCATCGCCGTTGTAAATTGTGATGGGCTGACCACCCTTGAAGGTGTAGGCCGTGTTCAGAGCCCAGCCGCCAGTGAGAACCTTGGGCCCTTTGAAAGTTGGAACATCGTAGTTTAGATATCCAACACCGGTGTTGCGCGTATCGAAGTCGGAGTTGCCGTAATCGCCGGGATCGCCGGGCAGGTTGTTCTTGAAGTTGTAGCTATCCTGCGGAAGAGCTCCGCGATAGGCTGTAACTTCATCCAGGTTATGGCCCAATGTGTAAGAGATCTGCGCCGTTACGTTATGCCAAGCCGTGGTGCGGAAGATCGACTGCAGTGAGTTGTAGTTTGATGTTCCGATGCTCTGGATCTGGTTGATGTCGGAATAGTAGTTCCCCCCGAAGCTTCCGCTGTATGGACCCGGAGCGCCGCCTAGATAGGGCTGGTTGATGTTAAGCAGACTCAGGAGCTTGCGACCCTGACTGCCAACATAGCCCAACTGGAAGAATGCCTTGGTTCCAATGGCCTGCTCGAGTTGGAAGCTGAAGTTCAGGTTATATGGAGAGCGGAAACCCTTGGCGACGCTGAATGCGCCGCATGGATTGGCTTGTGAGCAGCCCAGTGTCTGCGTTGGAATGATCTGCTGCCCCGAGACAATAGTCGTGTTCCCCGTGGTAATGGTGAAAACGGGATTCGAGCCTCCTGGGTTGCCTTCGAGGCCGTTCGGTGCGCTGTTGCCGGGACGGTTATCGAGGAACGGATTGGCGTTCGGCGTATCGAAGAAGAGCCCGATTCCGCCTCTGAGTACGGTGCCCGAAAAGCCGGCGGGTTTCCAGCTAAAACCCACGCGCGGGCTCAGGCTGGTGTAATCCGGCTCGTAAACATTACTAATGTCTACACCCTGGAACGCTATGCCGGTGGGCGTTAGACCAGGACGGAAGACCGACAGATCCTTTTTACTATCGTGCATCGGCTGCATGAAGTCGTATCGCAGACCGAAATTGATATTCAATGTTGGGGTGACTTGAAAGCTGTCCTGGCTGAACAGATCGAAAGCATGTGAGTAGACCGTGCGCTCGGGGTTGCCCACCGCGATGGAGCCCTTGGTCATGTAGCCGGCCAGGAAGTCGGCCAGCGAGGCCACACTGGAGTCAAGCGTGGAATCCGCTGCCCATGGGCCCACCCCACCCTTGAACTGGAAGCTGCCCGTGGCATGACGATGATAGAACTCGTTCACCTGGGCCTGACGATACTCGCCGCCTAGACGAAGCTGGTGCTTGCCGATCGTCCAGTTAAGCGCATCATCGAGGTGGCCGGTAATGTCATTACGGCCCTCAGGGGGCGTGTTGCCTGTGGGTTCAAAACCCTGGATCTGAATGTTGGGAGCGTTGACAAACGGCGCGCCCGTTACAAAGCCATCAGAGGCCAAGCTGCTGAAGTCGGTTTTTGCATCCGAGAAAGTCTGATTGAAGTAGTTGACTCCGGCAGTTACAGAGTTGCTGATGGTTGAGGTGATGGCGTAGTTGTCTGCAACAGAGTAGTTGTAAACGTGGATGGGGCCGATCTCGAAAAAGTATGGGTTGATGTCTGTCTGACCGACTGGGGCGGTCTGGTTGCCCTGGCCGAGGAAAGCTCGCGCCGAGAGGCTGTGCTTCTGGCTGAAGGTCTGATCCAGGTGAATCACGCCGTTGTAGCTGTAGCCAAACTCGGGTGCAGCCGATTGCACGGGGCTGCCGGTAACGGTCGACGTAAGCAGGTCAGCCGGCCAAAGCACAGAGAGCAACTGGGAGGTCGCGGCGTTGGGGGTCACGCCGTACTTGGTCAACTGGGCTTGAGCAAGAGCCTGGTAGCCTGCATTCGGCTCAAATCCTGAATTGCCGGTGGCAATATTGAATTTCTGCTTCTCGAAGTTGGTGAACCAGAAGGTGTGGTCCTTCCAGAACGGTCCACCGAGCGATGCTCCCCACTGAACGTTCTCCAGCGGTAGGCTGCCGAGGGTGTTGAAGGGATTAGTCACCGCGAGGGCCTGGTTTCGTTCATAGTAATAAACAGTGCCATGAATATTGTTGGTTCCGGACTTGGTAACCAAGTTGACGGTTCCGCCCGGGTTGCGCCCAACCTCGCTCGACGATTGTGTTTGCAGGCTGAATTCAGCGATGGAGTCGATGGGCAGAGTAACACCGGCAATGTTTTCAACGCCGCCCTGGTTCACCGCAGGAATGTTATGCCACCAGTCGTTGTTGTCCGATCCGTCAATCTGCCAGTTCACCTGGTTGGCGCGGGTTCCATTCACCGATCCGTAGCCGCCGAGAGAGTAGCCTGCAAAGCCCGGGGCCAGACCGATCATCTGCGTGAAGTCACGTCCGTTCAGAGGAATGTCCTGGACAGTTTCCTCGGGAATGTCGGTGGTCTGGGTGGTCGAAGTGGTATCGAGCGCCAGGCCCGAAGCGTTTACTTCAACTGTTTCTCCCGCCGACGCAACGGCTAGTTTGACAGGCAGGGTGTAAATGACGCCGGCCGTAACTTTTACTCCGGAGATCTTTTCCGCTTTGAAACCGGTGGCTGTCACTGAGATTTCATAGGCCCCTAGCGGGAGGTCTTGAAAGCTGAACTCACCGGCGCTGGAGCTGATTGTCTTATGCGACGCATTTGTCGCCGTTTCAGTAGCCTCAACCGTTGCACCGGGAACGACGGCGCCCGATTGGTCAGTGACGGAACCGTTGATTCCACCGCGGAATGTCTGGCCAAAACTGGTGGTGGGCAGTGCGAAAAGCACCGCTAGAACCAACAGCATGGCAGTAAATACACTTCGAGTTCGTTCGGTTTTCATTGCGCCTGTCCTCCAGATGATGCAGGTAGAGTTGTACTTTCGAGCGCCCCGCGAAAATGGAAAATAAGAACACATGAGCGGGCGCCCATGAACGCACTAGGGGATTATTTTTTCTTTGGGTGTCTACAAGGATGGAAAGCGAGTAGTTGTACTTCCATAGGTAAAGATACGAAGAAAGTACATCAAAAAGCCATAAGGAAATTCAAAATAAATTTTTAAACGGGGCAGGGAAACCGTACAATCCGGCCGTTTTTGGTGGTTTCTGGCCGAATGGGCCAACCGCAGGCCGTGAATTGGGGATCAGGAAGAGGCTCGGGAACAGGGCGGATTGTGTCCGCGAAAATCATGCCGGAACGTAATCCTGCTCCCAGATGCGCACCATCAGGTCGCCGGATGAATGGCGGAAGGCGACCACCAGCGAATTCTCCGTAGAGGGTCCGCCGCACCAGGTTTCCGCGGCCACGGCCGACTCGGGCACAGTCATGGAACAGGGGCGCGGGAGCGCGGACTTGATGACGCCCGCAATCATGTTGACGATCTCCCGGACCGCGTCGAGGGCGTCTGCTTCGGCCACTGTCTCCAGGGGTTGCATCATCATGGCCGAGGTGGCGAGATATGCCAATTCGCTTGACATGCGCAACTCGATGCGACCGTTCCATATGCCTTTGAGATTGACACTGCCAGCGAGGTGGCCGGGACAAAGGCAGGAGTCCTGCGGAATCATCGGCGGGCCAAGGTCCATTGAGAGCATCTGTTCCCAGAACTGCGAGTTGGCCTTGATGACACAGGCTTCATCGACTTGAGCAACCACGGACGGTACCCCATGAGAGAAGCGATTTGCAGTCTCTTTATTTACTGGATGTATCGACGGATGGTGAGAGAATATTTATGGAGCGGGGCCCGGGAGGGCGCCGATCGTCATTGGAAGATTCTCATAGTGAGCCAAATCACTCATACAGGTGTGCGCGATCGCACATCCCCGACTGATGGAGCATGGCACTCTTTGTAGAACGAGGTTTATGATGCCGGAGCTGCCCCCAAACTTCCTCCCCGAGCCCGCACCCGACACACGCGCGAATCCTTCGCTCATCGTTGTGCCGACTGATTTGAGCGACCTGGACCGGCTGATGCCTTTTGCGCTTGAGCAGGCGGCTGATACCGGCGCGCGGTTGATTTTGCTGCATGTTCTGGCAACCGGCGGAGCCATGGCAGCCGACGCGGCCGGTATGCCTTACTACGATCCAGCGAGCGCGTTGGAGTTCGCCTCCAAAACTCTGGAGCCATGGTGCGCGCATGCGGGGCGACAAGGAATCAGATGCGATGCCCTGGTGCGGGAAGGACATCCCGCGCGCCAGATCGCCAGTGTGATTCGCCAGTTCCAAGCCGATCGGATTTTGATGGGTACCCATAGCCGCAGCCGTCTGGGCAAACTGCTGCTGGGTTCCGTGGCGGAACAGGTACTGCGCACGGTGAATCTGCCTGTCATCACAGTGGGGCCGGAGGCTCATGTGGCTGATCCTGGGATTGCCACCAAGAGCGAGCGCGTGGTTTTGCACGCCACCACGCTCAAGGAAGGTTCCCGGGCGAGTGCGGAGCTGGCTTGCCGCATCGCCGCAAAACAGGGCGCACGGTTGCTGCTTCTGCATGTGCTGCCTGCTATCGAGGAAGGCGGGCGGTTTGACGGATCGCCCGTGAGAGCCGGACAGAGTGGCCAACCCGCCGGACTGAATTCCACTGCGCTACATGAGTTGCACCGTCTGGCCTGTGAGATTTCAGCCACCCAGGATCCTGGCCCATGCTGCCACGCCATTGTGCCGCACGTTGTCCACGGCAATCCGGCGATCGAGATTCTGGCCGCGGCCGCGGATTACCATGCCGATCTGATTGTTCTGGGAGCGACCGACCGTTCAGCCTTCGCCAATCTGACCCGCGACAGAACGATTTATCGCGTGCTGGCGCATGCTCGCTGCCCGGTGCTTACGCTGCGGGAAGCTCCGGCTGCGCCGGTTGAAGGCGGCAGGCAGAGTATTGCGCTTCATTTTTGAAAGGCTGGTGACGGAGAGGGAAGTCTGAGGAGCCGGAAAGACAGAAAACTAAGCGGTCAGTTTTTCGAGCTGGTCGGGCTTGACGATGGTCATGCTGGCGCCCTTGATAGTGATCCACTGGTCGCGCCGGAACTGGTTCAGCAGGCGGGTGACCGTTTCGCGCGAGGTGCCGGCCATGTTGGCGATCTCTTCATGGGTCAGCGCCATGGTGAAGCGGATTTCCGGCTTGCCGTTTGCCGATGAGTGACCCCAGTCAAGGAGCAACCGGGCTAAACGGCCTGCTGCCGAGCCTGAGAGCGCGAGGCGCTTGGCATCGTGGAACACCGTGAGATATTCGCCGGAGAGAGATTGTGCGGCGTGCATGCTGGCAATGCCGTGGCGACCCAGGAAATCAACGAACTCCTGCTTGCGCACCGTCTTTACCTGGCATGGTTCTATGGCTTCGGCGGTGACTTCGTGGGGGACGTTGGCCAAGACGGCGCTCAAACCCATCACATCGCCGGGGCCTGCGATCTTTAGAATCATGGTTTTGCCGTCGCGGGAGGTGGAGGAGATTTTGACCTGGCCATAACAGATAACGAAAACGTTGCGTGCCTGGTCGCCCTCAGTAAAGAGCTTTGCGCCTCGCGCGTGGCTCATCATGATGCCGATTCCGTCGTAATCTCGAAGCGCCTCGGGAGTGAGATTGCAGAACATTCGCAGATGGCGATGCTCACAGTTAATGCAATCTTCGGGCGGGTGATGAGGGTGAAAGGACGCCATACTTTTAACGCTGATCTGAGTATGAGTATAGCGCAGTTTTGTGACGCAGGATACGCGTTAGAGACCAAGGTAGTGTTTTCGAAGACTTTGTTCCGGGTTAGGCGATTGCCCCATTTCAGGAAACTGTCTTGGATTTCAGAAGTTCGGCTAGAGAGCCGCCTCCGAACTGCGCCCGCGCAATCTGCTGGTACGGGCCTGGCAACTTGCGAAATAGCCGCGGGAAACCTCGCGGGCCAACTCCTCCAGCAACTGCATCCTCATGGCAGGATAACCGCTGAAGGCCTGATTGAGCGCATCCATGGGCAGCATCAACAGCGAAGCCGGCGTAAGGGCAGACAGAGTGTAAGTGTGATGGCCGTCCCCGAGCGCGGCCCCGAGCTCAAGCAGGTCACCGGGTCGCGCCGGCCCGAGCATCAAACGAGACTCCAGTCGTTCCGCCTTGCGCAGAAATTGGCCTGAAACCACCACGTAGAGCCCACGGCAGGAACCGCCCTGGCGGAAGACCATCTCACCCGGCTCGAAATTGATGCACGCAGACGCGGCATTCAGCACATGACCGGTTTCCGGAGGGCAGTTCAATATCTCTGCCAGCGGACGTGCCGCCGCTCCATCCATTCGCCCAGATGCCTTTTCAGCTTGCACGGTTCCAGCTCCCTTTGCCTTGATCGAAGTCGGTGCGGTGGTGAATTCTTCTGATGCCCACGTGCCGGCCGCCATTGAACAAGTGCATCGAACGGTACGGATTTGCCAAGAACCAATTCCAAAAGTGCAGTGAAATGAACCCAGTGAAACAAATCCGGAGAAACTGGTGAAAACTGGAAGGTCGGGCGGCTTCTTTTCCGCTGTCCGACTTTCTGAATACGAACTGCTCCACAGTGAAACGACGGCGCTATTTTGCTTGAGCGGTGGACAAAACTTCTCTATTTACCTCAGCCGCCAGCGGAGCGGGTGGGACGCATACGACCGGCACGCGCGAACGGGCCAGCAATTGAAATGCTGTCCCATGGATACCGGGCGTCTCGCTGCTACGCTTTACGCCGGCAACAAGGAGGCTCGGACTGTATTGCGCAATCGCCTCTGCCACTGCGTCGGCGGGGCTGCCGTCTTTGACGATGAAACGCACCGGGAAACGCCCGCTGGGTTTGATACCGAACTCTTCAAGCGATGTCGCGCCTGGATTCAGAAAGGCCGAAGCCTCGGCAGGTCCGCGCGCATGCAACACCAGCAGCGTGCGATGAAAGGTTTCCGCCAGCGAATAGGCGGTTTCGGCCGCCGCTACGGAAGCCTCGTTTCGCTCCATTGCCAGCAGCACCGGTCCTCCAGGGGTAGGGCGGAACTCGCCTGCATTCCAATCAGCCGCAACTGCCATGACGGGACATGGGGACAGGCGCACCAACTGCTCTGCGATTGCGCCCACGATGACAGGCCCGGCACCGTGCATGCCGCGTGTGCCAATCACTATCAGGCCGGCATCGTATTGCTTTGCCACATCCACCAGCATCTGTGCCACGGCGCCCTGGCGAATCTCGGAATTACTTGGTATTCCTTCGCGGAGAAGCTCGCCGGAGAGTTGATCCAACGCAGACCTCGCCTGTTCCGTTAGCCCCTTCAGCACGCGTCCTGGGATGGAGTCGATGGCCGCATAGTCCACCGGGTCAAGCCCGTGAGCAAGGACGATACGTGCTCCGTAGCCTCCGGCAAGCTTGCGCGCATACTCAAGCGCAGCCTCCGATTGACCGTGCAGATCTGTCGCCACCACGATTGTCTTCATTCCGGCTGCAAAGCTCATTCATGCCTCCCGACGCGACACAGCGCCGATTCGCCTTAATTACCTATTGGTGAGGAGTCTGCACTCCCGTGAAAGGACAATCAGTGACACGGTGCACCTCGCGTTGTGATATGAGTCACATGCGGCTCATTCAGCAGTTTCACCAATTCATAGGTGTGAGCGCACGACTATACATTCGTGCGCCCTATGCACTAGGCTTTTACCGGTTATGAAAACCCTGAAGAATTACGCTGTTCAATCGATTTGCCGACCCGTTGTTACGGGCCTGGTTTGCGCCCTGCTTGCGGGCTTTCTGGCTGCATCTGTGGCTGCCTGGGCACAGGCTCCCGTGCCAGATTCACCTGAAATCGAGGCGAAGGCGCGCGCAATGGTTGCAAAGCTCAGCCTGGAGCAGAAGATCGAACTGATCGGTGGCGTAGACAGCATGTACACCCACGCAATTCCGGCCATTGGGCTGCCGCGCTTCAAGATGTCGGACGCCTCGGTGGGCGTGCGCACGTGGGGGCCGACAACGGCTTATGCCGGCGGTGTGGCATTGGCTGCTTCGTGGGATCCAGAACTGGCGCGCCGCATCGGCGAGGGCCTGGGCAAGGATGCTCGCGCACGGAACGTGAATTTCCTGCTCGGCCCCGGGGTGAACATTGCCCGGTCGCCGATTGCCGGCCGCAACTTCGAATACCTGTCGGAAGATCCTTTTCTGAATGCAACCATCGTGGTGCCATACATTCAGGGCGTGCAATCGCAGGGTGTGATTGCCACGGTGAAGCACTACGCGTTGAACAGCCAGGAATATAACCGGCACAACGTCGACTCGGAAGCGGACGAGCGCACGATGCGGGAGCTTTATCTGCCGGCGTTTGAGGCCGCGGTGAAGCAGGGCCACGTGGACGCTGTGATGAACTCCTACAACCTGATCAACGGCATCCACGCCACGCAAAACGAATTCCTGAACCTGAAAGTGTTGAAGGGCGAGTGGGGATTTCAAGGCATCCTGATGTCGGACTGGGACTCGACGTACGACTCGGTGGGCGCGGCCAATAACGGCCTCGATTTGGAGATGCCTAGCCCGCGCTTCATGAACGCCGCGGGTCTGGTGGATGCGGTCAAGGCTGGAACGGTGAAGGAGGCGACTATCGACGATAAAGTTGTCCGGTTGCTGCGGACTGCTTTGCGCTATGGCTTCATGGATCGTCCGCAGTTTGACCCGGCCGACTCGACCTATTCGGTTGCCGACCGCGCCATTGCGCTGGACGGGGCGCTTGAGAGCATTACGCTGCTGAAGAACGAAGGCGGCGTGTTGCCGCTGGACCCAGGCAAGATCAAGACCATTGCGATTATCGGACCCAATGCGTGGCCTGCTGTGACGGGTGGAGGCGGATCGTCAGACGCGCTGGCATTCGAACCGGTGAGCACACTGACCGGGATTGCCAATGTGGCCGGACCCAACGTGCATGTGCTGTATAGCCGTGGATTGCCGGAGATCACCGATGTTCTTCGTCGCACGCATTGGGACGGCGGGGTAACAGTTGCGACGTACGCAGGGAAGGATTTCAGCGGAACACCGGAGACCGCAACGTCCCCGATGTTTGGCAACCCCGGCCAGGGCAGACGCGGGCAGGGCGGGACGGGCATGCCCGGACACGTGATCCGCTACAGCGCAAGCTACAGGGCGGTGAAGGCCGGCAAATACCTGGTCCTGACGGATGTGGGCGGTTGGGGCACCAGCGTGAAAGTTTCCGCCGACGGCAAGGAGTTGGAGACGCCGCCTCATGCGGAAGGTCAAATTGCGCCGTTCTGGACTCTCGATTTGAAAGAGGGCCAGACGGTGAAAGTGCAGGCGGATTATGTGCCCGGCTGGGGTGCGCGGTTCGGGCTCGGCATTGCCTATGCGCCGGAGTTGGTGATGGGCGAAGCTACGGAACTTGCAAAGATTGCCGATGCAGTGGTGGTTGCGGTTGGCTTTACGGGCGAGACCGAGAGTGAAGGAAGCGACCGAACCTTCGAGCTGCCTTGGGGGCAGGACGCGCTGATTGAGGCCATAGCTGCGGCGAATGCGCACACCATTGTCACTCTGACCGGGGGCGTGGGAGCGGATACGCGGGGCTGGCTCGACAAGGTGCCCGCGTTGCTCGATGTCTACTATCCCGGACAGGAAGGCGGCACTGCCATTGCCGATGTGATCTTCGGCAAACACAACCCCGAAGGCAAGCTGCCGGTCAGCTTTGATCGCAGTTGGGAAGAAGACCCATCGTACGCGTACTACTACCCTGTGAAGGGCGCCGACACTTCGCTGCACGTGACCGAGCCCGGCAAGCCGGCGGTCGACTACGTGATTCCGCATGTGAAGTATGACGACAAGCTGATGGTGGGCTATCGCTACTGGACGACCACGGGCAAGTATCCGCTTTATCCGTTTGGGTTCGGGCTGAGCTACACGAAGTTCAGCTTCTCCAACCTGCAGGCACCGGCGCTGGCGCAGGCCGCCTTGCTCATTCCCAACGGCATCGCGGTCGGCTTCGACGTGACGAATACGGGAAGCGTGGCGGGCGCAGAAGTGGCCCAGCTTTATGTCTCCGATCCATCGGCGAAGGCGACGCGACCGGAAAGGGAACTGAAAGGCTTCCAGAAAGTGCGGCTGGCTCCAGGCGAAACAAAACATGTCACGCTGAACCTTGACGCGCGCGCCTTCAGCTATTGGGATGAGGCGAAACATAATTGGACCATCGACCCGGGCAAGTTTGTGATCCGGCTTGGAGACTCGAGCGAGAATACGCCGCTGGCGGCGGAGTTAACGATCAAGTAGAAAGAAATATGATGCATTGAAGCGGCCTGCCGATCCAATTGAGCAGGCCGTTTCATTTGGAGAACTCGGGGCGACGATTTCGCCTGTCAAAGAATTGCGACATTGGTACCATCGTCCTATGAAGCGTGTTCTCTTATCGTGGAGCAGCGGGAAAGACAGCGCGTGGACGCTGCATGTTTTGCGGCAGCAGCCGGAGATCGAAGTGGTCGGACTGCTGACCACGCTGAATGCAGAATTCGACCGCGTGGCCATGCACGGCACACGCCGCTCTGTGCTGGAAGCGCAGGCGGAAGCGGCCGGGTTACCGCTGTGGATTGTGCCACTGCCGTGGCCCTGCTCCAATGAGGTTTACGAGGCACGGATGGCAGAGGCTTGCCAGCGCGCCGTGGATGAGGGCGTTAGCGCAATTGCTTTTGGCGACCTGTTTCTGGCGGATATCCGGGCGTATAGGGAAGAGAAGCTCAGGGGGACGGGGCTGGAACCGCTGTTTCCGCTATGGGAGATTCCTACCGATGAGCTGGCGCGGACGATGATTGCGGGCGGGCTGCGGGCGAAGTTGACTTGTGTGGATCCGAAGCAACTGCCAGCTTCCTTCGCCGGGCGCGACTTTGATGCTTTGTTGCTGCACGACCTGCCGCCGGAAGCCGATCCCTGCGGAGAGCGCGGCGAATTTCACACCTGCGTCTACGACGGACCCATGTTCGCCGCTCCGTTGCGTTTGCAAGGGGGCGAGGTCGTTCATCGCGATGGATTTGTGTTCGGGGACTTTTGGGAGCCAGCAAACGAAATGGAGAAGCCGGCAGGGGCCGTGATGGTTCCGTTCCGATATGGAGGGTTCTGGGACGTGCCACGATCAATCGTGTTGCGTTATCGGAGAACGCTCCTGCTGCTACACAGCCCATTTGACGATGAGCTTGACGAATATCCGGACGTCTACTCAGTCTATGAACTACCGGAGGCTGTTTTGCCCTCGCTAGCAGCGGGATCCTGGAGTTTCCTCGAAGGCACACCCCTCAAACAGTTGGGAACAGTCAAGATCAAAGATGTGAAGTTCGATCCGACTCGACACGCTAGACTTGACGCGACAGTTTTGGATCCGCTGTTTTGTGCCTGATCGAGTTCGATCGAAATCCCTACTCTAAGCTCTTCAGCGCCGGATACAGCTTCCGCCACTTTGCGTATCCAGCCTTGTAAACCGCAAGATCGCCCTCATCCGGCTCAATACGCGACGCGACTTCAATTGCCTGCGCGCACGCCTCATCCAGGTTTGACCAATGTCCCGCGCCCACGCCGGCCATCAGCGCGGAGCCGAACGCGCCACCTTCTTCCGCCGTAAGCACTTCAACAGCGTGTCCGTAAATCCCGGCTTGAATCTTGCGCCATAGCGGCCCGCGTGCACCGCCGCCGCCCAAACGAATCCCGCTGACCGGAATGCCAAGATCGGCAAACAGCGTGAACGTGTCGTTGAGCGAATAGGCAACGCCCTCCAGCACCGCGCGGACAAAATGCGCGCCGCCGTGGATGGTCGAGATGCCCGCAAACGCCGCGCGCACTTCCGGGTCAAGATGCGGCGTTCGCTCGCCCAGCAGATAAGGCGCCCATTCCAGGCCCTCGCTCCCGGCGGGAATCTTTGCGGCCGCGGAGGTCAATTCGTCGTAGTTCTGTCCGGCAAAGAATGTCTCTTTGAGCCAGCGGAAGCTGAGCCCCGCCGACTGGGTCACGCCCATGACATGCCAAAGGCCTGGAACTGCGTGGCAGAACGTATGCAGCCGCCCCTTGGGATCCTTGGTGGGCGCGGCCGTGGCCGCAAACACCACGCCGGAGGTGCCGATGGTGGCCGACACGGAACCAGGCTGCAAAATTCCCATGCCGACGGCGCCCGCGCCCTGGTCACCCGCTCCGGCAACGACGGGCGTTCCTGCGCTTAATCCGGTGAGGCCCGCCGCTGACTCGCTGATGCGCGCGCATACCTCAGGCGACTCATACACTTTGGGCAGCCAGCTTTCGGCAATCCCCGCAGCCTCGGCCACTTCCTTCGACCAGCGGCGATGCGTTACGTCAAGCAGCAGCGTGCCTGACGCCTCCTGCACGTCGATGGCGAACTCGCCCGTGAGGCGGTAGCGCACGTAATCCTTGGGGCACAGGATGTGGCGGATCTTCGCGAAAATCTCCGGCTGATGCTCCTTGACCCACAGAATCTTTGTCACGGTAAAGTTGGGCAGCGCCGGATTGCATGTGAGCTCAATCAGGCGTTCATAGCCGATTTTTTCCGTCAGCCAGTCGCACTCGGGCTGCGTGCGCGTGTCGCACCAGATCAGCGCTGGGCGCAGCACCGCTCCGTTTTCGTCGAGCATGACGGCGCCATGCATTTGGCCGGTGAGGCCGATGGCGGCAATGGGCTGGTGCGGCTCCGGCGCGGCGGCGAGAGCTACGCGAATGGCCTCCTGCGCGGCCCGCCACCAATCCTCTGGGTCCTGCTCCGCCCAGCCAGGATGAGCCGTTTTGAAGGGCGCATGTTCGCTGGAGGCCCCGGCGATCAGTTGGCCTGTTTCATCCACAACCACGGCGCGCGTGCCGCCCGTACCCACGTCCATTCCAAGGAACCACATGCTCGTTCACCCCTTGCGTAAATCGCTTTTCTCGGCGCAGGCAGCATATCATCTCAGGCGTTGGGAAGGACAGAAACTTGAGGCGGATAGAGTCTCAGTTTCAAACTCGCGGAGGATTAAACTGCCGTGCCGACCTTCCGACATTTGTTCGACCAACGAGAGGTAACTTCCGGATTGGCGGTGATACTCCCACGACGTACACCGAGCAACAATCAGTGAGGTATCCCTCTGCCAACTGTCGTGGGCGAACTTCCTCGATTTCCTCGGAAGTGTGCCAGATGTTCTTGCCATCAATCCAGTTGTTTGGTCGCAGCAATGAAGAGGAGTGCCCCGAGTGCCGCAAGTAAGAACAGGCAGTTGACCCCCGCATGTACCTGATGGCCTGAGGCGAAAGCGGGGGGCGCACCATAGATCGCGCTTTGGAAGTCAGGGTACTCCCATTTCAGCTCGCCCCAAGTCCAAGCGGCTCCTAGTGCTGCGGCGCTGCCGACGAACCTTGCAGACGGAAAGATAACGGTCGCCCCGGCGATGAGAGTTAGAAGAAAATACACCATCCCGACTCCCAAAAGTGCGTCTATACCCAGAGACACCAAGTCGGATCTTACCGCCTCGTCGCTTAACAGCCCGGTTCTTGATATCGCATGGCTCAGCGGGAGTGTTCCGGCGTGAATCGCCAAAATGACTTGGAATGGCGACCAGCGCACCTGTCCGAGGACTTCCGAGTCGGTCTCAACCAAGGGGGCGAAAAACGTCGCCAGACCGATCAGTGCCACAGTCAACGCCATTCGTCGGCGTCGCGAGCCCATCCCAGTCGGCAGGGCCGGTTCAACGATGCGGACCCCGAAATCAAGAGTTTGCATATCGCTGTGAAAATTCTACTCCCGAACGGTCTCTAAATCATTTGACGTGTGGTCGCCAACTCGGAATCTGCACGGGAATTTTCGTGGTGTGATCAACCCAAAGTTCAAACTGAGACCTTACCGGGTCAATTCGTTGTAGCAAGCAATAGAAAACCCCGCCGCAAGGACGGGGTTCTCATGGTTCAAGGAGCCGACAAAGTTGGCAGTGGCAGATCGAAACTAACCACTAATCACTGACAACTAACCACTGCTTTTCACGACATGTGCGTAAACGGCCGATCCGCCAGCCTACCGGGGCGCTTGGGAGCCACCAGTCCAGCCGTCGGACTCACCATCACTTCCGTGAACGTCTTGCGGAAGGCAGCCATTTCGTCCGCAGTACCCACCGTAATGCGCACCTGCGTCGGCCACGCTGGCCAGATGCGGCCAATGTAGATATCCTTCGCCGCCATCGCAGCCAGCACATCCTTGCCGGGGCGCTTCACATCCAGCATGAAGCAGTTGCTTTCTGAAGGTGTGCAGGCATATCCCTGCGATTTGAGCCAGGCCAGGTTCTCCCGGCGGATGTCGCCAATGATCTTGCGGCGCGCGGGCACCAGGTCAGGATCGGTGAGGCTCGCCTTGGCCGCGGCCAGTGCGGTAATGGGCAGCGAGTTCTGTCCGAACTGCTGGTACTTGGCAAGCAGGTCAGGCCGGCCAACCGCGAAGCCCATGCGGATCCCCGCCATTCCGTAGAGCTTCGAGAAGGTGCGCAGAACAATCACGTCCTTGCCTTCCTTCACAAAGTTCAACGCACTCGGCTCGTCGCAAAGGTGAATGTACGCCTCGTCAATCAGCAGGATCGATCCCTTGGGCTGGTTCGCCACCGCGTATTCAATATCCGAGCGCGCAGTGCAGGTACCCGTGGGATTGTTGGGATTGCAGATGTAAATCACGCCGGGAGTCGTCGAGGCGGAGATCATCTTCTTGATGTCGTGCGAGGCAGCGCCCGTCGGGTCCAACAGCGGCACCTTGATCACCGGCGCGCCAGAAACCTGCGCAGCCCACATGGGCGCCTCGTAGCCGGGGTCGGCAATCACCAGCGGCTTGCTTTTATCGGTGAACGCCAGCACCGTGTAGTGCAGCGGATCGCTCGAACCGGCAAACGGCATCACGGACTCGGGGCTCAGCCCTTCAATCTTGGCGAAGGTCTCGGACAGG
>Ga0302319_10000387_pt1 | contig 99343 bp, 92 predicted proteins | sample Bog_T0_2_FD_203319 | JGI IMG/M metagenome (GOLD analysis project Ga0302319, IMG submission 203319) | Peat permafrost microbial communities from Stordalen Mire near Abisko, Sweden - Bog_T0_2 | ecosystem: Environmental > Terrestrial > Soil > Wetlands > Peat | place: Sweden: Abisko, Stordalen Mire... | reverse complement strand
GTCGCCTTGCCCGCTCTGGAACGATTGAAACGCGGTCGTGCCTGACGGAAAAAGGCGATAGGTGACGTCCAAGCCTTCTTGCTGGTAAAAACCCTTTTCGATGGCCATCCAAATTGCGTCGTTATTGACCGACGGCTGCCCGAACAACGTCATCTTCAGCGGCGCATTTTGAGCCTGCGATGCGGTAACGCCGAGCGCGAGGCCGACGACGGCACTCCATAGCACTTTCACGATTTTGGACATGATACCCCTCTCTGTTTTAGGTGAGTGATACGAACGACATATAGCGCGACAGAATTCTGTCGACGAAGAACCGAAATATCCGGTCAACGACGAAGCCGAGGATGCAAATGGTGAGAAGCGCCACGAAAATCCGGTTGGTCTGTAGCAACATTGACGATTTTTCCAGTAAATAACCGATGCCGGAATCGGCTGCTAGAATTTCGGCCGGAATAATGCTCATGAACGACGACGCCATGGCGACGCGCATTCCGGTCACGATGTAGGGTACCGAAGATGGAATGACGATCAGCACAAAGATCTGCAAACGGTTTGCACCGAGGCACTCGGCGGCGCGCTGCCGTGCAATTGGCGCGCGCCATACTCCGGCGATTGTGCTGATGAGCACGATGAATAGTGTCCCCCAAAAAATGAGGAAGTATTTCGACAGTTCGCCAATTCCAAACCAGATGACCGCGATCGGAATCATCGCAGTCGGTGAAAGGAAACGTAACAACTCAATAATGGGATCGAGTAAATCATGTAACAGACGAATGCGCCCTAGCAAAACACCGGCGACAACACCAACAAAGGAGCCGACAATAAAGCCGACCAATACTCTGCTCATGCTAATGCTGACATCGGCGAGGATTTCGCCGCTCATAATCATCGGAATCGCAGTCCTAAAGACCTCAAGCGGCGGCGGAATGAGGAATGGATTAAAGACAAAGGTCGATAAAAATTGCCAGACAGAGAATGCGATCAACAGCGAAGCAGCGGTTAGCAGTAATGTGCGTCGATAACCGTCCCCGATCCGAGCATGAATTGCAGCGAATAGATCGCCAGTCCAGGATCTTGTCCCCGGAATCGTCGTTCCGCTCTCGCGAAGGTTAGTCATTCAATTATATCCTCGGCCGCGGCGGCTGGATTCAAGGGCTTTCCAATAGCTGTTCCGAGCGGGCCAATTCTGGCGCCAGTAAACTTTCGATTCTGTTGAACAATTGGGCGACCGTCGGATCGGTGAGATCACGCGGACGCGGCCGGTCGACTTTAAGGAATTCGGTAATCACCGATCCCGGACCAACCGACATGATGCCGATCCGGTCGGCGAGCAAGATTGCCTCAGCGATGTCGTGGGTGACAAACACGATGGTCTTGTCGGTGCGTTGCCAAATCTCCAGCAGCACCGAATGCATGCGCCGTCGCGTCAGCGCGTCGAGCGAAGCGAACGGCTCGTCCATCAGCAGCACATCAGGCTCGACCGCTAGTGCTCGAGCGATTTGCAGGCGTTGCCGCATTCCGCCAGACAACTCGGCGGGGAATTTCGTACGGTGGGCATCGAGCCCGACCATCTTGAGATACTTGTCGATAATCGAGGGCCATTCGACTTTCGGGACTTTGCGGACGCGCAGGCCAAATCGCACGTTCTCCTCGACGCTAAGCCAGGGAAACAGTGCCGATCCGGCGTCTTGAAAAAACATCACCCGGTCGCGTCCCGCGCCCCTAACCGGCGTGTTGTCGGACAAAACAGAACCCTTGGTTACGGGCTCAAAGCCGGCAAGAATGTTGAGCAGCGTGGACTTACCGCAGCCCGATGGGCCAAGTAGGCAAAGGAATTCTCCGTCATTAATTGTCAGCGAGACGCCATCGAGCGCGATATAGCGACCACGCGACGATTCAAAAATCTTTTGAATATTATTGACGCGTAACAAACTTGCCTCCGAACGGGTGCAAGACGTATCCACTACGCTTCAACTTAGGTTTGGCCGGAGTCTGTGTCAAACATTGCGGTGCCGCTATCTGAGCAGACTTGAGCTATGCAACAATGTTGTTCGCGCCTTGCAAACTTGCGGTCGTGAATGGCGATCGCTGGACATGCCCAATACCATTTGCAATGCTTTACGCGATTAAAAAGTCTCGCAAAGTGCCACCGAATTTACATTGTTGTGGCCGCCAAGTGCTCGCGTTGAATTTCGGAACGTAAGCGTGCGAGCGTTAAAAAATGATCTGGGAGGTTGAAGATGCCCGACGTAAAGCATATTGCTCCAGTTCGCCTCGGCGAAACCGACATCGTGTTTGCGCAAGGTGTGCGAGCAGGCTCTTGGCTATTTTTCACGGGGCATGAGGCTACCGATTTCGAAAATGGCATTGCGGCGTCGGTCGCTGGCAAAGCTGGTCTGCCACTCGGCGGCGTTGCCCGTTATCGGCGCGAGGGCGATTTTCTGTATAACCGCCTTGCAAAATTGATCGCAGCCGAAGGTGGCGACCTCCAGCACATCGTACGTGTCGATCAATATTATCCGCGCGCAGAGTGCGTGAACCCCTATCAGCGCGCTCGCAAAGCGCTGCTGGGAAACTATGTACCACCGAGCACTTCAGTTCTGATGGACGAATTGCTGGTACAGGGAGCCAATATGAATGTTTCGATGCTTGCCGTTCTGCCGGGTGGAGGACGAGAGCCAAAGCCGGCGCGCGCCGACAATGTTCCGGTGCCGCAGCATTCAGGTTTCATCGCTTCTTTGATATCTGGCGACTATGTCTTTGTTGCGGGCCAAATGCCGAACAACGAGGCAATGACCGGACTCGCTCCGAAGGCCTACCGAGCGCCGAATGCGCTCTGGAATGGCACCGACATTCGCCTGCAGTCTGAGTTTCTCATCACCGATCGGCTGAAGCCGGGACTGGAAGCCGGCGGCAGTTCGCTCAAAAATGCGATCAAGGCACAGGTCTATCTCTCGAATATCAACGATCTACCCGAATTCATGGACGTCTGGAATGGCCATTTCAGCGACAGTCCTTGCGCGCTCACCGTGGTGGCGACCAAAGGACTGGGGCTGACCGAGTCGATCATCGAAATCAACATTTTCGGCGTGCGCGACAAGGGCAATATCAAAAAGCAGATCATAGACCACAAGCCCTCGGCGGCGATGCGGCTCGGTCCTGCCGCTGTGAGGTCAGGCGACCTGCTGTGTCTGTCCGCGCTCTACGCGGCCGACGAGGAGGGAGCAATCCCGGCCGCAAGCGCGTCGAGCGGGTTACGCTACCTTGGCGCATCTGCCCAACATCAGATGCGTGCGATTCTGGGCGCAGCCGAGCAGATTTGCGCGGCTAGTGGAACGTCACTTGCCAATGTAGTGCGTGCGCACCACTTCGTCGGCGATCTCAATGTAGTCTATCCGGCGCTTAGGATCTGGCAGGAGAAACTTGCCGGCGCGCCAATTCCATTTGGTGCGGTCCGCTCACAAATGCCGATTCCGGGTTGTGACATAATCATGGATATGTGGGCGTATCAGCCAAGCTAGTCAGATTGCTTTAGGCCGTTTGTCGCCGTGCACACAAAGGGGAGAATTTTTCATGTCGCGTGTAATGGTTTCACTCTGCGCGCGTTTTATCGCTATCGCGGTCCCGTTTTGCGCCGCTGCTGCTGTGCTGGTGCATGGCAGCGCTCTCGCCCAGTCATCCGGATCGTTGAAAAAAATCGTCGTATTTGATCAACCGTCGGTGAACCACGATGCCGTATGGATGGCTCAAGCCAAGGGCTTCTACAAAGACGAAGGGCTGGACGTAACATTACGGATTTTCCCGTCAGGGGTGACCGCATTTCAGTCATTTTTCGCGGGCCAAGGCGACATCATCATGCACGGCGAACTGTCGGGCCTTCAGAACTGGTTTAACCTCAAAGGTCAGTACCGAATCATCCTAGACATGGAACGCGATTCCAAAAGCTATATTGCGGTCGTCTCAAATAACATCAAGTCACCTCAGGACCTGAAGGGTAAAACCATAGCGACCCGCGTCGGCTCGACGGGATCATGGTTTGTGTCCGAATACCTTGCCAAGAACGGCGTTCCCGAGAATCAGGTGATTATCAAGAATCTCGACAATCAAACCCTTCCGGTTGCACTTTGCCATGGTGATATCGACGGCTTTTTTATATGGCAGCCGACCGGTGCGCGTACCATGGAAGTCTGCGGCGACAAGGTTCATTATCTGACGACAGCTGAAGGTTACGTACAGGGCTACAACCTTGCCGGCGCCCGCCGGCAGTGGCTGGAAACGCCCGAAGGCAGAGATGCGGCTTTGCGGTTCGTGCGGGCTACGATGAAAGGCGCGAGCGTTGCTGAAAAGGATTTCCCTGCGGTCGCTGCTTACACGGAAAAGAACTTCGGCATGAGCGAACAGGCGACGCGCGATCAATACGACTTTCTGGTCCGTCCGCTGTCGTTCGACGACGTCTTCTTTAAGGATTTTTGCAGTCTGAGTGCGTGGATGCAAAAAAGCGGCATCAGCAAGGAGAAGGCAGACCTCTCCAAGTTTATCTGGGTGGACGGCGTCAAGGCGGTGGATCCTTCGCTAGTAAAGGCGGCGCCTCCGCCTTGTTAGCTCTGATAGAGATTAGTTGAAACGGGCGATCGTTCAGCATGGCCGCAAAAATCGGTCGCTATTGGTGTAACAGCCGACAAACGCCAGCCGGGAAGCTCAATAAAAACGCAGCGTTTGACCCAACTGCGACATTGGCGGTGCACCGCAACAGTGCGTTTCGCTGGGTTGGCAGGATGCGGGATGGTCGATTAGAGCAGCGGACATCGGTTCGCAACGCCTCTTGGAATTACTGCGGACGGGACTCGGCTTGTCAGATCATCAAAGCTAGGGCATTTTTTCAAATCGACCGTCATCTTGAAAATGGCGGTTCAACCAATTGGGCGAGCGGCGGTCATTTGGAGATAGGTCATGTCGAATAATTTTCGGCTGGATAATTATCTGAAGCGCATTGGCTTTGGCGGAAGGATCGGACCGGATTTCGCGACGCTCGCGGCGATCCACGCAGCTCACGTCAATGCGATCCCGTTTGAAGGTCTTGATCCGCTACTGCGTCGTCCGGTCAAGCTTGATCTTGGCTCAGTGCAGGCAAAGCTCGTCGATGGTCGACGCGGCGGATATTGCTTTGAACAGAACACATTGCTGAAAGCCGCACTTGAGACGATTGGTTTCAAGGTCACAGGATTAGGGGCGCGCGTGCGCTGGATGTCGGCGCCCGACAGCCCGCTCGGTCCAAGGGCGCATATGGTGCTCAAGGTCGATCTTTCCGATGGGCCATATCTCGCCGATGTCGGTTTCGGTGCCTGCGTTCTCGATTCTCCACTTCAGTTTAAGACTGATGTAGAGCAGCGTACAGAAATGGGCACATATAGGCTGAGTGAAACCGATGGCCTATTCACGTTGAGCGCGAAACAGCCAGCAGGCTGGCGGACTATGTACGTGTTAAACATGGAGGCACAAATTCCATCAGACTACGAGCTTGGCAATTGGTTCACGTCCACGAGTCCTCTCGTGCCGTTCACAAATGTCCTGATCGTTGAACGCGTCGGGGACGGCAAACGTTACAAATTGGCCAATCGGAGGTTTGTGATCGAGTCGCGCGATGGTGAGGTTATCGCTGACCGGTCAATCGAAAGCGTCGACGAGTTACGTCAAGTTCTCGATGAAACCTTTAACGTCACTCCGCCCGCGCCGGTCGATGACATTTTCGCTCGGCTCGGAAACTAGCTCTTGACCGGTCTGCTCATCCGCCACATTTCAACCTGACAATTCTGCTTGCTGCAATGCATGAGTCCGATTGTGGTACTTCGCGTCATTCCCCGCGATACACCATAATTGGTCGCTCTTGGAGTAAGAGCCGACAAAGGTCGGCTCGGAGGCTGAATTAGTCCGCAGCGTTTGACCCAAAGCAGACAAAATCGATTTTGGCAAAGGGTTGATTATCCGAAAACGAGAATCACCGAAATCTCGTGTGCTGACTTGCCACCGACACAGCTTGGGGCGGCCACAAGATTTAATTGGCCCGGGAGCGCCGCGAAGCCAGCTTTCGCAGTCCCAAGCCGCGCTGCATAAAAGCGACCAATGCGTCGCTGATTGTTCGATCTTCGACTTCGTTTTTGAGATCCCAGCCGCGCGACACAATCAGCTTCGGCAAATAAACAAGAATGTTGGCCGTCACCAGCGGACACTCCATTAGCAACGGCGCCTCTTTTGAAACGTCGCGCAATATTTTTTGAATGTATTTTCGTTGTTCGGCGGCGAGGGCGAAAAACGCCCGCCGTTTATTTGATTCCACGTGATGTAACTCCCGCAGCATCACAGTAAAATGCTTGCGGTATTTGAAAACGACTTCGATTGTTGCGCGAAGTAAAGCATCCAATTTTTCTCGAGGCGAGGTCGCTGCTGCAATTGCAGAGCCAACGATTTCTTCATAACCGCGGAAATGTTCCTCGCAGACGAGATAGAGTAGGTCTTCCTTGCAACTCACGTAGTTGTAAATGGTGCCGTGCGAGACACCGGCCGCCTTGGCGACGTCAAGGACGCGACTGACGTGATAACCCTTCTCGAAGAACACCTCGACGGCGGCTTGCACAATGACATCACGTCGCGCTTTCACCAAAATCGAGTTCTTCACGCTGGCGACCGACACGCCGGGTCCAAACGCACCCTTGATTTTCAGATCGCCTGCAAGACTCATGGGGTGGTCATCGCTCACTAATTCGCTGCGGCATTCCTCAGCTCGACCGCGCCGCATAGCTATCAAATCCAAAGTGACTTTCCAATCACAATTGTGAAGCAGTCGTCAGAAAAATGACTAATCGATCATTTTGATATTGACACGACAGTTTGATGCCGCCAACACTTGTCGACAAAGCGGGGCTCGAACCGCGTGTAACATTTGCCGGCGATGGAGCTGGCACGGGGAGGTTGCAATGCGTCGTTTGCTGTGTGCGATTTCGGCTGTCTTCACAATGGGTGTGCTGACCGCGGCCTCCGTCTCGGCGCAAACCAATAATCCGATTTTGATCGGCGTTCACCTCGACCAGGCCAAGCAGGCGTCCTACTACTCGCTGCTTCAAAAGGACGCGATTGACCTGTTCGTTAAGGAGTTCAACGCCGGCGGCGGCGTACTGGGCCGTCAGGTCCAGGTGCTCTACGAGGACGATGAGAACAATCCGGTCACCACGGTGACTAAAGTTGATAAGCTCGCGTCCGAAAACGTGTCCTACATCGTGTCCATTGGCTCTTCCGCGACCGGTCTTGCGACGCAGACCCGCGCCGGCGAATTGAAGATTCCTGATGGCGCGCCGGCGAATTTGGCCGAGTCGCTTTCAAGCGATCCGCCGAAGCCGTATTATTTCCGCATTCCGCTGCGCGGAAAGTACGAACTCGCCGCGGTCGCACAATATCTGCACAAAAAGTTCGGGTCACCCAAACTGGCAGTCGTGCGCGACTCGACGCAAACCGGACTCGTCATTTCCGATCAGTGGATCAATGATCTGAAAAAGGCGGGCTTCGATATCGTCACGGTTGAACAGATCACGCCAGGCTCGACCGAAGCGACTGGCCAAGCACTGCGAGTCAAGGACTCAAAGGCCGATGTCGTCATCGTCTGCGGTGCTTCGATTCCTGACCTCGCTAACTACATCAAGGCGCACAAGCAATTCGGAAATCCGGCACCGCTCATCGGCAACAGTGTCTTTACGTCGGGCGGCTTCCTTAAACTGGCTGGCTCCGCGGCCGAAGGCCTTGTCTATCCGGACGCGGTTGACCCTTCGCGGCCTGAAATTCAGGCAATCGAGGCGAAGTTTGCCAAAGCTTACGGCGATCGTTTGAAGAACCAGGCTGTCGCACTTCAAGCCTACGAATACATGCGTTTGGTCATGGACGCGATTAAGCGTGCCGGCAGTGACGATCGACAGAAGATTCGCGACGCGATGGAGGCAACCACAAACTGGCCGATCGCCATTGGGCCGCCGGGCACCAAGTTGACCTACAGCCCGTCGAACCACGATCTGTTTACCAGTGCCGACCAGGTGGTGCTGCGCGAAGTGGTAAATGGCGAGTTCGGGCCCGCATTGAAGTGGCGCTGAGAAGGGGTCGCGGTTGAGTTCTTTTGTGCAAGTCCTACTGTCAGGGCTGCAGATAGGCAGCATTTATGCGCTGATGGCGTTGGGCTTCTACGTGATCATTAGTGCGACGGGCATCCTGAACTTCGCACAAGGCGAATGGATGATGGTGGCCGGAGTCCTGGGGCTGACTCTACTCGGGTTCGGGCTGCCATATCCAGTCGCGGTGCTCGGCAGTATCGCCGGCGCCACCGCCCTTGCACTGTTATCCGAGCTCGCGATTATCGGGCCTCTCCAGCGCCGCAACGCTTCTCCGGCTATCACGCTGCTTGCGCTGTTCGGCATAATGATTGTCGCGCGTTACGGTACTGGCATCCTGTACGGGCGGCTGGAGGAACCGCTGCCGCCGCCGGCAGGCTCGCATGTGTTCTTGCTTGGTAACAACGTGTTCGTGTTCGCGCAGTCTATCTTGATCTACGTTTCAACTGCCGTCATTTTCATCGGCACAGACGCGTTTATGCGTCACACCTGGCTTGGGCGCTCGCTACGAGTCGCTGCCATCGATCCTCTGGCGGCGTCATTGGTCGGCGTCGATCTCGGCAAAGTTCGACTCGCTGCCTTTGGATTAGGCGGGTTGATTGCGGCGACGACGGCATGGCTCTACGCACCGCTCTATGCGGTCGGCTATATGACCGGCGCGATCCCCGGAATCAAAGGTTTTATCGCGCTTTTTATCGGCGGCCTTGCCTCCCCGCTAGGCCCTCTAGTCGGCGGGCTCCTTCTGGGGCTTCTCGAAGTATCGGCGTCGCGCTATTTGCCGTCGATTTATTCGGAGGGAATCGCCTTTGCCTTGCTGATGCTGGTGCTTTTTGTGCGGCCGGACGGGCTGATCGCAAGCGCGAGGCCGCACTGATGGCCAGTCCTGCTGGGTTGGTGCCAACGCGTGCGAGGGACATGTTGTGGGTGGCGCCGGCTGCCTTTGTCATATTGGCGGCGCTGCCTTTTTGGGGCAACGACTACCATGTCACCATTGCCGTCAATCTATGCGTCACTCTGATCCTGACGCTGAGTCTCAATCTTGTCGTCGGTTATTCGGGGCAGTTCCAGCTATCGCACGTCGCTTTCTTCGGCGTTGGCGCCTACACGTCTGCGATCCTGGCGAAGGATTTCGGCCTGTCTCCATGGTTATGCATGCTCGGCTCGATCGCTGTTTCCGCGTGTCTTGCGGCGTTGATCGGCGCGCCGGTGACGCGGTTGAAGGGTCTCTATCTCGCCGTCGCAACACTTGCGTTCAGTCTTTTCGTCGAAGTCGTTGTTAATCAGGCCAGTAGCCTCACCGGCGGCGGTTACGGCATCCAGCAGGTGCCGGCAGCCTATCTCGGCAGTCTCAAGCTTTCGGGCAAATCGTTCTACGCCGTCGGCCTCGTCATGCTGGCCCTTACATTTTTCGTCTTGCGTAACATTTTGCACTCGAAGTTCGGTCGCCAGATTATCGCAACGCGCGATCACCCCGGCGCTGCGGAAGCATCCGGCATCAATCCGGCGCTTATCCGCCTAATGGTGCTGGTCATCGCCGCCGGTCTCGCTGCTGTGGCCGGTTGGGTGCATACCTTCTATCACCTGACGCTCAATTCGAACTTGCTCAATCCGGAATGGACCTTCGTCTGGTTCTTTATGGTGCTGGTCGGCGGCATTGGTGACACGCTTGGCGTGGTTATCGGAACGCTGTTGCTAAGCTTGGTCCCGGAATTCCTCGGCTTTGCCACCGGACAAACAATTTTTGGCATCGGCGTCCTTATGATCCTAGTAACGTTGTTCGCTCCGCGCGGTCTCGGTGGCCTGATTGATGATCTCCTTCGACAGACGGGTCTGCGCCATGCCAACTGACAATGCGCCGATCCTCGAATTGCGCTCGATTAGCAAGCGGTTCGGTGGCCTTACGGCGCTCAAGGACGTCTCACTGAAAGTGGCTCGCGGCGAAATTTGTGGTGTCATCGGACCGAATGGGGCAGGAAAATCCACGTTGTTTAGCATCATCGCTGGCTCGGTATCGCCGAGCTCGGGCAGCGTCATCTATACCGGCCGTGATGTGACGCGATTGCCAATGTACCGCCGCACGCGCATGGGACTCGCCCGCACTTTCCAGCTTGCACACACTTTCGAGTCGATGACAGTCGAAGACAACATCCTGGTCGGAGCCGAGGATCATTCGCACCTCAATCTTGTAAGTGCGATGACTCACCTGTTCCAGAGATCCGAGGCGGGCGCCCGGGCACGCGTCCGCGAGATTATGGGCCTCGTAGGCGTCAGTGACATTGCCTCTCAGGAAGCGTCGCACCTTACCTTCGGGCAGCAACGAATGGTGGCGACGGGACGCGCGCTTGCGTCAGATCCGCGACTGCTGCTGCTGGACGAGCCGGCCGCCGGGCTTTCCAGTAGGGATATCGACGCTCTGGTAGCCGCGATCCGTGGAGCTCGGGCCGCAGGTACCACGGTCCTACTCGTCGAGCACAACATGGATTTGATCATGCGACTTTGCGATCACATCGTGGTCATGCATCTCGGCGAGAAAATCGGCGACGGTCGGCCGGAAGACGTCCGGCAAAGCGAGCGTGTCGTGGAGGCCTATCTTGGCGCCTGATAGTCCGGTGCTCAAGTTGGCCAACGTGCATGCGTCATACGGGCGTGTCGAGACACTGCACGACGTCAGCTTCGAACTGGCGCCAGGGCAGAGCCTCGCAGTTCTTGGCGCAAATGGCGCAGGCAAAACCACGTTGCTGCGTGCAATCTCCGGGCTAATGGTGCGGCGGCGCGGCTCGATCCAGATCGGAGCGGATGAGTTGTCGCGGTTGCCGCCGCACGAGATCGTCGCTCTCGGCCTGAGCCATGTGCCGGAAGGCAAGCATTTGTTCGGGCCACTGACCGTTGCCGAGAATATCGAGATCGGCGCGCTGACGCTGCATCGGGCTGGACGTCAGAACGAAGCGGGCGAGGCCCGTGAGCTGATCTATCAGCTTTTCCCAATTTTGCGCACACGTTCGAACCAGATTGCTGGCACATTGTCTGGCGGCGAGCAGCAGATGCTTGCGATCGCCCGCGCGTTGATGTCAAAGCCAAAAATATTGCTGCTCGACGAGCCCTCGGTCGGTCTGGCGCCGAAGGTGAACGAGATGCTGTTTGACGTTCTGGCCCAACTCAAAAAGCTCAATCTCGTCATTATCGTCGCCGAGCAAATTGTCCGACTGGCCTGCGACCTAGCCGATCAAGCGCTGGTATTGCACCTAGGTCGCGTCGCCATGCGCGGTGATCCGGCCACGGTGCGCCACGATCCAGAACTCAAACGTTTGTACCTCGGTGGATAGAAGGAATGAACACAGTGACTGATATGCAAACCGACCTGCCGATTTACCACAAGAGCATCGACTGGGATGCTTTCTTTGCCGAATACCCTGTGCCGGATGTCTACGAGCGTACTGTCTATAAATGGCCGCGCGACAAGCTGCGCGCCTTTCAGAACAAGCGCTTCATGCGTCTCCTCGATATCGGCTGGAGCAACGAGTTTTACCGCAAGCGGTGGTCAGCGGCCGGCCTGAAGCCGAGAGATATCAAGTCGATCGACGATATCGCCAAGCTGCCTTCCTATACTTCCGAAGATGTCAAGAACGACCAGCAGGAGCATCCGCCGTTCGGCCACTTCCACGGCGCCGGCCGCGAACTGCTCAAGAAGATGCCGTTGAAGGTCCAGACCAGCGGCGGCACCACCGGCAAGCCACGAGCTACGCTTTATGGGCCGACAGACTGGGAAATGAACGGGCTGACCCAGGCGCGCGCCATGTATATTCAAGGAGTTCGGCCTGGAGACGTCGCCCAGATTCCGGCGACCAACTCGTTGGCAAACCTTGGTTGGTGCGTCTACAAGGGCTGCCACGATTATCTCGGTGTGCTTCCCGTGACCACCGGCAGTGGCATCGTCACCTCGTCGCGACGGCAGCTCGAAACCGCCTTTGACTGGGGCACCAATGTCTGGTGCAGTTTCCCTGAATATCTCACGCAGCTTGCCAAAGTGTGTCGCGAGGATCTCGGCCGCGACATTCGCGAGTTGAAGACCAAGTCGATCCACAGCTTCCTTGGGCCCGACACCGACAACTCGCTGCGCAAGCAGCTCGAGGAGATGTGGGGCTGCGACGTCTACGATCTCTACGGCACCAATGAAATGGGAAGCGCCGCGTTCGAATGTCGCCATAAAAACGGCGTTCACGTCATGGAAGATTGTATCTTCCTTGAACTCGAAGACGTTGATACCGGCGCGCCGGTCAAGGACGGCGACACCGGCAATATGGTCGTCACTATCCTTCACCGCGATCTACCGCCAGTGATCCGCTACAACGTCCGCGACCTGGCGCGTATTATCTCGACCGAGCGGTGCGAATGCGGCAGCTGCTTCAAGCGCATGGACAAGTTCTTGGGAAGAAGCGACGATATGGTGAAATTGCGCGGTGTCAATGTCTACCCGATGGCTTGCCTGCCCTCAATCAAAAGCGATGCGCGCACAACAGGTGAATGGATCTGCGTTGTGGACCGCAGCGAAGTAAACGGTGTCATTCGGGATGACATGAGTGTGCGTGTCGAAGTACAGCGCAGCGTGACGAATATCGAAGGATTGAAGGAGATCTTATCTAAGCGCCTGCAGGGTGATCTTGGCGTTAAAGTCGGCGTCGAGCTAGTCGAGGAAGGTAGCCTCGCCGAAGCGGCTAATCTGGGCCGTGAGGGCAAGCCAAAGCGTTTACTCGACCGACGTTTCCCCAAGCAGAAATGACGCACGAAAATAGAGTCAATTAAAGGGATCCGAGCCATGAGATTATTCGACTGCCACTCCCATTGGAGCACTCGTCGCGGCTATGTCTTCCAGACAGAAGTTGAGCTGATGAATCAGGCGAGGATCTGGGGCACTAAGGCGACATTTCAGACTGAAGCCGAGATGATCGCGACCTTTCGCAAGAATAGCGTTCGCGTCATGATGGATTTGGCGACGACCGTGCTCTACCCGATGGATATGGATAAGATTCGTGCGGATCACGACTACACATTCGGCGTGCAGCGCAAAAATCCGGATGCCATTTTCGGTCACTGGCTGTCGTTCGATCCGCGCCTTGGGAAGGCGGCAATTAAGGAATACGAGCGCGCGGTGGCGGCGGGGGCGGGCTTTATCGGCTTCGGCATCATAGGGCAGGCAGCCCACGGCCATCCAGCCAGCGATCCAATCTGGGATCCGTTCTACAAGACCTCGATTGAAGCCAACATTCCGGTACTAATTCATGCCGGTCTGACCGGTATTGGGCAAGGCCTCCCCGGCGGTCGCGGTATTATTCTCGACCATGGCCATCCCCGGCATATTGATGCCGTAGCTGCCCGTTTCCCGGAGCTGAAGATTCTCGCGGGACGTCCAGCTTATCCGTGGCAGGACGAGATGATTGCCATCCTTCTGCACAAGGGCAATGTGCACTATGAGCTGCACGGCTGGTCGCCGAAGACTTTTTCGCCGGCGCTCAAGCGCGAGATTGGCGGCCGATTACAAGACCGCATCATGTTTGGATGCGACTATCCCGTGCTCAAATACGAGATGATGGTCGATCGCTGGCGAGGTCTTGGTTATTCGGAAGAGGTGCTCGAGAAAATCTTCTACCGTAACGCCGAGGCTTATTTCCCCGGCGCGAAAATGGCCTGACGAGGACGGTACACATGCCATTGGTCGTTGCATTCCGAGGCGTGTCACCGCGAATAGCGGCGAGCGCGTTCATTGCAGAGAATGCGACGATTGTTGGCGACGTCGAGATCGGTGAAAACGCCAGCGTCTGGTTTGGAGCCGTGATTCGGGCGGATTTCGCTCATATCCGCATCGGCGCAAAGTGCAACATTCAGGACAATGTGGTGGCGCACGGTGAGTCACGGCAAACCGGTCTTGTGCTGGACGATGATGTGACAGTCGGGCACGGCGCCATCCTCCACGGCAGCAAAATAGGCAGGGGATGTTTGATCGGAATGGGTGCGATCCTGCTCAGCAATTCTGTGATCGGCCCCAACTCACTTATCGCTGCTGGCAGCGTCGTGCGCGAAAATGACTTCATTCCCGAGAACAGCGTAGCGGCCGGAAATCCTGCGGTAGTCAAGAAAGCGCTCGAAGGTAACGCTGCGCGCTGGGTTGCATCAGGCGCGGATAGCTATGTGCGCCTTGCGCGCTATTTTCGCGGGGTCGACGTCTGAACGAATAACCTGTTGAGAGGAGGATTTCCCGTGCCGGACTTTGGTTTTCATTCCCTGAGTAAGCTGCCTGTAGAACACGTCACATCTGAATACTCGCGCCGCAATCTGGTTGGGGTGAAGGAGATGATGACGTGGGCCAAAATGAAAGCTGGCGTGCATGCTAAAACGCATAGTCATCCGCACGAGCAGTTCATCTGGGTGCTGTCCGGCGCCCTTGAATTCCGGCTCGGAACAGAGAGGCGGATTTGCCGGCCGGGCGACATGGTACTGATCCCCGGCGGGATAGAACACGAAGCGCTTTGTGTGGAAGATACCGAATTCGTATCCTTCCTTTCGCCGCCAAGGGACGATCTCGCTACGGGTGCTCCGGTGCCCGATCACATCGCATGATCTCGACGATCGGCAGAAGCCAAATGCAAACTGTCTGGGAGGAACACATGAGAGGCGATAAGGCCCAAGGTCTCAATCGGCGAACACTCTTGAAGGCCGCGGGCGCGGCAAGCCTGCTTCCGTTTTCGCCGGCAGTCCATGCACAGTCGCTCCGCAAGCTCACGCTTGCCATCGGCACGGCGCCGCCTGATCCTGCGTGCCACTATCTCTATTACGCGCGCGAGAAGGGCTTCTACAAGGCGAACGGGTTGGAGATTGACATCAAAGGTATGGTGTCGGCGACTAACGCGACGCGCGCGGTCATCGCGGGTGAGGCGGATGTCGGCTGGCCCGACGGCGTGTCGTCAATCGTCGCTTGGGATCAGGGCGCCAAAATCAAGATCATGTCGGCCTTCGCGCCGAAACTCGATTACGTCATCGTCGGCACCAAGGACATTGCGAATATCAAGGGATTAGAAGGAAAGAGGTTCGCAGTGGCTACGATTGGAGGTGGGACGGCCATCATCCCAAAGGTCATGATCGAGAAGGCCGGCGGCAACAACAAGGCCATACGATACGTCGCGCTCGGCAATAGCGCTGCACGCGCTCAAGCGCTCGTGGCTAAAACGGTTGACGCCACCATTGTCACATCATCTTTTCTTCCGCGCCTGCTGACCTACAGCAATATCCATGTTGTCGCGAACGCAGCGGCCGAAATTCCCGACTTTGTCTACACGTGGGAAATCGTGAGCGACGCGGGAGAGGCAAAGAACGCCGATGCGCTGGCGTCCTTTGGAGTCGCGTGCGCGCAAGCCGTACGCTGGGCTTACGCCAATAAGGAAGATGCGATCCAGATCAGTCTCGCGCTGCTGCCTGATGCCAACAAGGACGAGATCAGGAACAGCATCAAAGCGTATATCGAGCGCAAGTACTGGAGCCAAGACGGCAAGCTGCCGCGCAAGACACTTGACTTCAGCACCGAGCAGCTTTTGGACGCCGGTGTGATTAAGCAGCGTCCGTCGTACGAAAGCTTCTACTCGAGCAAGATTGCAGACGTCATTGCCAAGAAGTTGCGCGCGTGAGCGTGACTTTCTTCCGGGCGAGGTAGGGGTGGCGCCACATGCTTGAGATAAAGGCACTCAATAAGTCATTTCAGGACGTATCCGGAAAATCTGCCCGGACACTGCGCGTCCTCCAGGACGTCAATTTGTCCGTACCGAAAAATCAGTTTGTATGCCTGCTTGGTACGAGCGGATGCGGCAAGACAACATTGCTTCGTACCGTGGCCGGCCTGAGCTATGCCGACAGCGGCACCATCTCGCTAGAGGGAAAACTGGTCGAGGGCCCGGGCCCCGACCGGAGCATGGTGTTTCAGAGTTACGGTCTGCTGCCGTGGCGGACAGTCATGGGCAATGTCGAGTTCGGGCTTGAGGTGCGCGGTATCCGGAAAGTGGCGCGTCGCGCGGCCTGTCAGAAATACATCGATCGCGTCGGACTTAGCGGATTTGAGTATCATTACCCGCATCAAATCTCGGGCGGCATGCAGCAGCGCACGGCGCTGGCGCGCGCTTTCTCCAAAGAACCGAAGATATTGCTGATGGATGAACCGTTCGCAGCGGTGGATGCCCAGACGCGCGAAAAGCTCCAGGAAGAACTTCTCATGATATGGAATACGATGCAGACGACCGTGCTGTTCGTGACCCATAGCGTTGACGAGGCTATCTATCTCAGCGATCGCGTCATCGTCATGGGTGCGCGGCCAGGGCGCATCGTGGCCGATATAGCGACCGGGCTGCCGCGGCCCCGGACCGATTCCGACGTCAAGACATTGGCCCGGTTCGACGAGCTAAGGCGGGTCGTTCGCCGGGCACTCGATGATGGCACAAGGCAACGGATTCAGTGATGACCGAAACCGTCGCTCGCTCCGCATGGCAGCGTCTCAGGGGCTTCACGGCACTCAAAATGTACCCATATCTGGTGCGTGGCTTTTCGTTGGCCGCCACTCTCGTCATTTGGGAGCTTTACGGCCGAACCGTCGATCCGATCTTCCTGTCTTATCCCACGGCCATCTGCCAAGCCGTGCCGGAAATGCTTCAACGTGGCGAGCTCCAGGCCGCCGTTGTCGCCAGCCTTACTGAACTGTTCGTCGGGCTCACCTTAGCCATCAGTCTAGGTACTTTCATCGGCCTTTTGATGGGGCGATATCGAACCATCGACTATCTGCTCGACTTCCAGATCAGTGCCCTGTACTCGACACCGAACGTTGCCTTGATCCCACTTATTATTTTGTGGTTCGGCCTCGACTTCAAGGCGAAAGTGTTCATCATTTTCCTCGCCGGGTTCTTTCCCATCATCGTCAATACCTACGCGGGCGTCAGAAATGTTGGCCGCTCTGTCGTCGATGTGGCGCTGGTCGAGGGCGCGTCCGAAGCCCAGATTTTTACGAAGATCGTCGTGCCGGCGGCGCTGCCCTTCATCATGACGGGCATCCGACTGGCAATGGGCCGCGCCATCGTTGGCATGGTGGTCGCGGAGATGTTCACGGCGGCCGATGGCCTGGGCGGCGCCGTTGTGGCTTACGGAAATGCATTTGCGACCGCCAAGCTTTTCGTCATCATCATAGCATTAGCCATTCTCGGTATCACTCTCACGGAGGCGGTCAAGATGCTCGAGCGCTACACCGCGCCTTGGAAAGAAACGGAACGTGCGAGCTAAAGAGGCTTTCGCACCGTCGAGTAGCATTCCAATCAGAAGCTAGAGGAAATCCAGATGGGCAAGAAGCTGGTTATTCTGGCGGCCGTCACCGGCGGCTCGCAACAAGATCGCGACGGCGCCAAGGTGCCATGCACCCCGCAGGAAATAGCGGACGAAGGGTTCCGCTGCTACCAGGCAGGGGCTTCGGTCGTCCACATCCATGCGAGAGATGAAAAGGATCGCACCCAGCCGACCGGCGAACTGGCTGTCTTCAGTGACATCATTAAGCGGATCCGCGACAAATGCGACATCCTGGTCCAAACCACGAATGGTATTGGGTCAAGGCGCGATCTCGTTACCGGCGCGATAAAGCGGCCTACGGAAGAAGAACGCCTGGCGGTGCTGACGATCGAACCGCGCCAGGATCTATACTCCATCGCCGGCAGCTCCTGGGATTTTTATCACCCGGGCGTACCTGGCAAGAACGAATTCTCATTTGCCAACAGCACGGCGTTTCTTCGCAAATACATCAAAGGCGTCATGCAGACAGGCGCCGCTCTTGAGTTCGAAATCACCGAGACTAGCGCACTGACCAAATTGCGGCGCCTGGCTGACGAAGGGGAGTTCGATGCCAAGACGAGCCGGTTCTGGTTTGATATCTGTATGGGCTTCGGAGGCATGGAGGCAACACCGCGCGAACTGGTTCATGCCGTCGATACGATAAAACGACTGTTTCCCGGCGCGCCGTGGCAGATTTGTGCGACCCATACCGACCAGTTCCCGCTCAGCACGATGGCCCTATTGATGGACTGCGACATTGTCAGGGTTGGTTTTGAGGATAACATTTATCTGCCTGACGGATCGGTCGCTGAGCACAACGGACGACTGGTAGAGGCGATTGCCGATATTGCGCGAACCTTCGGCCGCCAGCCGGCTTCGGTCGCGGAAGCCCGACAGGTCTTTCGAATCGCGAATTAGTTGGGCAAAAAAAGCCTGCCATTGCCGCGCTTGCCTTCCGTGTTGATCGCAAAACGCCGGCGCCAAACCGACGCAGTAGCTCATGCAACCGGAAGCACGTTCGTGTATTTAACCTGTTCCAATGCGAAACTTGATTCGATCGACGCAATGCCTTCGATGCGTGTGAGTTTCTGTTTCAGGAATCGCTCGTAAGCCGCAAGGTCCGGAACGACGACGCGCAACCAGTAATCGCGCGGGCCTGTCATCAAATAGCACTCCAGCACTTCCGGCCAGCGCGCAATGGTTTTGGCAAACTTGTCGAGCAATTCTTCCTTTTGCTTCTCCAGTTTGACGGAAACAAACACGCTGACCGGCAGCCCGACCGCGCGCTGGTCGAGCACCGCGACGTAGCGCGCGATCACGCCGGATTTTTCCAGAATGCGGACCCGTCGCAGGCATGGCGACGGTGATAGCCCCACTTTGGCCGCCAGATCGGCCAGACTCATCCGGCCGTCGTCCTGCAGGTTACCGAGGATCTTCAGGTCCGCCGCGTCGAGCGCCAGAATTGGCATAAGTCGCCTGATTTTCTAACAAAATTGATGGAAACGACCAATAGACGTGGTGATTATAGTATAATTTGGCAGGTTTCGCTATGCCCGAATCCCCATAATTCAAGTATGCAGACCACGTCCGCGGACAAACTGACGACACTGGCCGCGCTGGAGCGCAAGGTGCTCTGGCTCGCGAGTTGGACTATCCACAACGCCAATCACCTGCGCGATCACGCCGATGGCTTGAAAGTCGGCGGCCATCAGGCCTCGTCCGCTTCACTCGCCACCATCATGACAGCACTCTATTTCGACGTGCTACGACCGCAGGACCGCGTCGCAGTGAAGCCACACGCCTCGCCGATTTTCCATGCCATCCAGTACCTGCTCGGGAAGCAGACTCGGCAAAAGTTGCAAGACTTCCGCGGCTACAAAGGCGCGCAGAGCTATCCCTCGCGCACCAAGGATACCGACGATGTGGATTTCTCCACCGGCTCGGTCGGCCTCGGCGTGGCGCAGACGCTGTTCTCATCGCTTACGCAGGATTACGTGCGCGCGCACGGCTGGGGCTTGGACCGGCCGGAAGGCCGCATGGTAGCGCTGGTCGGCGACGCCGAACTCGACGAAGGTAACATTTTCGAAGCGCTGCTAGAAGGCTGGAAGCAGGGCCTGCGTAACTGCTGGTGGATCGTCGATTACAACCGGCAAAGCCTTGACGCGGTCGTGCGCGAGGGCTTGTGGGAACGCTACGAGCAGCTGTTCAAAAATTTCGGCTGGGAAGTGGTGATCGTGAAATACGGTTCGTTGCAGCAGGCGGCCTTCAAGGAGCCAGGCGGCGACAAGCTCAAAGCTTGGATCGACAACTGCCCGAACCAGCTTTACTCGGCGCTAGTGTTTGCAGGCGGCGCAGCCTGGCGCAAACGGCTCAGCGACGAAATCGGCGATCAGGGCAACGTCACAGCGCTGATCAACAAGCGGCTCGATGATGAACTGGCCGCGTTGATGAATAATCTCGGCGGCCACGACATGCCGGCGGTGCTTGAGGCTTTGCACGGCGCGCATCCAGAAAAGCCGACGTGTTTCATTTGCTACACTGTGAAAGGCTTCGGCCTGCCGATGGCCGGCCACAAGGACAACCATGCCGGCCTGATGACGCCGGCGCAGATGGACGTGTTTCAGAAGGCGATGGCCGTGCGGCCAGGCCACGAATGGGATCCTTTTGAAGGCCTAACGCTGCCTACGGAGCAACTGCAAGGCTTTCTCGATCGCGTCCCCTTTGCGACGGATAAGGAGCGGCGTCTGAGCGCGCCTATCATCGACGTACCGGAGACGCTCGCGGTCACCATCCAGCCCACGATGGCTACCCAGAACGGTTTTGGCGCGCTGCTCAATGAAATCGGCCGCGGCGATAGTGCTTTCGCGCAGCGGATCGTCACCACCTCGCCCGACGTGACCGTTTCGACCAATCTGGGGCCGTGGGTGAACCGGCGCGGATTGTTCGCGCGCGAGAAGATGGCCGACACTTTTAAAAGCGAGCGCATCCCATCGACCTTCAACTGGGAGTTCTCGCCCAAAGGCCAGCATATCGAACTCGGTATTGCAGAGATGAACCTGTTCATTCTGCTATCGGCGCTCGGCCTGTCGCATTCAATCAACGGCGAGCGACTATTGCCGGTCGGCACGCTGTACGATCCTTTCATCGCGCGTGGTCTCGATGCATTGAATTACGCCTGCTACCAGGATGCCCGCTTCATCGTCGTGGCGACGCCGTCCGGCATTACGCTTACCGGTGAAGGCGGCGCGCACCAGTCGATTGCTGAGCCGTTGATCGGGCTGGCGCAGGACGGCCTCGCCTCGTTCGAACCGGCTTACGTTGACGAGTTGGCCGTCATTCTCGGTTGGTCCTTTTCCTACATCCAGAAACGCGACGGCGAAGTTTCGGAGAGGAATTGGCTGCGCGACGAAACCGGCGGTTCGGTCTATTTGCGGCTCTCGACGCGGTCGGTCGAACAGATCCAGCGCGAGATGACGCCGGATTTGCGCCAGCAGATCGTCGATGGCGCCTATTGGCTACGCAAACCGGGGCCGAATGCCCAGGTGGTTGTGGCCTATACCGGCGCGATTGCGCCGGAAGCCATCGAGGCCGTTGGCTTGATGGCGGAAGACCGCCGCGACGTCGGTCTGCTTGCGGTGACTTCGGCCGACCGGCTCAATGCCGGTTGGACCGCCGCGCAGCGCGCCCGCGAGCACGGCCTGGTGCATGCGCGTTCGCACATCGAGCGGCTGCTCGCCGACGTGCCGGCGAACTGCGGCATGGTCACGGTGCTGGATGGGCATCCGGCGACTTTGGCATGGCTCGGTGCGGTGGCGGGTCATCGCACCCGCTCGCTCGGCGTCGAGCATTTCGGCCAGACCGGCTCACTCGCCGAGCTCTACGAGCATTACGGCATAGATGCCAATGCCATTATTGCCGCCGCGCAATTTATCGCGCCGGGGAGGCCGATCCTGCACCTCAAGGCGCTGCCTTAATGCGTGATCCCGAAAAGTGGAAACCGATTGGGTTCATTGTCCGCGATGTTGCTACGGCGGTCCAATGACAGCTCCCGTCTTCGATAAGAAGCAGACCAAGCCATTTATTTTCTTCGGGAATACCCGCGCTGGCAGCAGTGACTTGACGGATATTTTGTACCAGCGCAATTGAGAGACTATTACGGACACATGACTTGCCCCCGACCGCAAGCAGAAAGCCAAAAGAATCCCTTGACCCGTAGGCGCCGTCCACACATGAACGGAGCGGACAAAGTTAAATTCAGAATCTCTATGAATTCGCGAATTTTTCTAACGCCGCGCTGGCGACTTGCAAGTCCTGGTCGCCGGTGCCGGAGCCGACGCCGATGCCCCCGATAACATGCCCTTCGCTCATTATTGGCAGGCCGCCCTTCAAATTGACCATGTCGCCATCGGTAACAACCGCAAGCTTCATTTCGATTGCCGGATCGAGGCCACCGGTTGGCTTGCCGGTCGTTGCCGCGGTCATGGCCTTACGTTGTGATGAGCGGATGCTCAAAACGCGCGCACCGTCCATGCGGATAAAGGCCAACAGGTTACAGCCCTCGTCGACGATGGCGATGCATTGTGGCACGCCCATTGCGCGCGCATGATCGACAGCCGCGTTAAGCAGAAGGCGCGCGCCGGCGTCGGTGAGTTTGATCGAAAGGCGAGTCAATTCCATGGTAGTAACCTAGTCTTCGAGGTCATCATTACGTAGATCAGTGACCAGCATGGCACCCGGGGCATGCGTGATAAAGAGCGGAATTCCTGACCGCTCCAGGGCCGCAAGCGCCGTGAGGCCGCAGCCCCAGTACATCGGCACTTCGCCGGGCAACGGCATGAGCGCTTCACCAAAATCGGGCCTGCTGATGTCCAAAATCCCGAGCACACCAGGATGTCCGACATGAAGCGGCGCTCCGTGAACCCGGCTGAACCGACGCGTCACGCCGGTCACGGTCTCAACGTCGCTCCGTGCGAAGGGCCGCATCGACACGACCAACGGTCCGCTAAACTTGCCAACCGGAAAAGCCTCGCGATTTGTGCGAAACAGCGGTCCCTGGATGCCGAGCTCGAGGTGGCGCAACCGAACCCCGGCGCGGGTTAGCGCGTCTTCCATCGAGAACCAGCATCCAATCGCGACTGCGACATGATCGTTCTGCCACAGCGCCGAAACGTCCTTCATGGTCTCCGCGCGCTCGCCATTGCGATAGACCCAATAGGCGGGCAGGTCAGTGCGAACATCTACATTTTCACCGAGCGTGACCATCCGCGGATCGCCGGGCTCGCTCACTGCTAGAACCGGACAGGCTTGCGCATTGGCTTTGCAAAAGGCAACAAAATCGTCGGCGTCTGCCGCGGGCAAAATGGCCAGGTTGGCCTGCACGTAACCGGGCGCCAAACCCGTAGTGAGGCCTGTGAAGCGCTCCTGCCAAGCCGCCCGGCGTAAATCACGCGGTTTTAAGCCCGGCGTCACCATGATCGCACGACACCGCCGTCGATACGCAACATCGCGCCCGTCATGTAGCTGGCGCGCGTACTACAAATGAACGCCGCCGCTGCGCCCAATTCGTCCGGTGAACCATAACGCCCCATAGGAATAGTCGCGGTCGAGTGAGCTGTCACCGTTTCGATCGACATGCCCTGCTTCTCAGCGGTCGCCTTGTCGGTCAGACGGACACGTTCTGTATCGATACGGCCCGGCACAAGAATGTTGACAGTCACACCGTCGGCAGCGACTTCTCCCGACAGCGTCTTTGACCAACCAACGACGGCGGCGCGCAGGCTGTTGGATATGGCGAGAATCGGAATCGGTTGCATGACGCCGGAGGATACCACAGTGAGAACTCGGCCCCATTTCCGTGCGCGCATCCCAGGCAACAGGGCGTCGGTCAGCGCGATGACGCTCAATACCATGTCTTGGAAGGCTTCCCGCCACTCGTTCAAAGGCCGGTTGGCGGCACCGCCATAAGCCGGTCCTCCGGTATTATTGACCAGTATATCGATCGGGCCGAACGAGGCCGTAATGCGCTCTGCAAAGGGCGCCAGTTCGCCAGTCTTCTGCAAATCAATTTCGGCGCTGGCGATTTTGCCGGCGCCATTCGCGCTCAGTTCATGGGCTGCCGCTGCTAGCCGCGCCGGATCGCGCGCCGCGATCAGCACATTGGTGCCTTCGGCGGCCAAAGCCTTCGCGATGCCAAAGCCAATGCCGCGGTTGCCTCCGAGCACCAGCGCGCGTTTGTCGGCAAGCCCTAGATCCATGTTCGCCCCCCCGCGCCGCCATGACGCGGCTTGACCGGTTCCGGCAGGCCGCATTCGAGAAACTGGCCGCGGCCCTTGATCCCGTGTAACACGCCGTTGTCGCATACCAACTCGCCGCGGGAGAGTACCGTAACCGGCCAGCCTTGCACATTCATGCCCTCGAACGGTGTGTAGTCGACATTATGGTGCAGGTCGGCATTGCGGATCACGACTCTCTTTTCGGGGTCCCAGATCGCGATGTCGGCGTCGGCTCCAACGGAGATTGTGCCCTTACGTGGGTAAATCCCGTAGATCTTCGCGGCATTGGCCGAATTGAGGGCGACGAAACGCTCGATGTCGATGCGGCCAGCGACCACGCCCTCGGAGAATAGGATCGGCGCGCGCGTTTCCAGCCCCGGCAGGCCGTTAGCGACCTTGCGAAAAGAGGCATGGAGGCCGTGCAGCTTCTTGCCGCCGGAATCGAAGCGATAAGGCGCGTGATCGGACGACAGGATATCGAATAGCCCATCCTGCAAGCCCTGCCACAACACCGCATGGCTGGCTTTGTCGCGGGGCGGCGGCGAGCACATGCATTTGGCGCCCTCGAAATCCGGCAAGTCCAAATCGGCCTCTGTCAGCAAAAGATATTGCGGGCAGGTCTCAGCGCGAATGTTGAGCCCGCGCGCCTTTGCGCGGCGTATCTCGTCGGCCGCCTCGCGCCCGGATACGTGAACAATCAGAATTGGCACGTCCGCGATTTCGGATAGCGCAATAGCGCGATGGGTTGCCTCGCGCTCGACCGCCATAGGCCGCGAGGTAGCGTGATATTTTGGCTCGGTCTTGCCGGCTGCTTCCAGCTTTTCGGTCAGCCAGGTCAAGCACTCGAAATTCTCGGCATGGATCATGACCAGCGCGCCGAGTTCGCGCGCGGTCGCCAGCACATCAAGAATCTGCCGGTCGGATAGCACCATGGCTTCGTAGGTCATGTAGACCTTGAGCGAGGTATAGCCGGCTTGAACCAATGCCGGCAGTTCCTGACCGAGCACGGCCGCGCTCGGGTCGGACACCACCATATGGAAGGCGTAATCGAGATAGGAATTGCCGGCGGCACGCTGGTGATAATCGGCTACAGCAGCGCGCAATGACTGGCCGCGATGCTGCACGGCGAACGGAATAATCGTCGTGGTGCCACCGAAGGCGGCCGAGCGCGAACCGGTCTCAAAACCGTCCGCCATTATCGCGCCGCCAGAGGCCAGCCCCTTTGCGCGCGGCTGGTCGAGATGGCAATGTGCGTCGATGCCGCCGGGCAGCACCAGCCGGCCGCCGGCGTCGATGATGCGCTCTCCACCAGCGAGCTTTTCAGCCAGCGCTACGATGCGGCCGCCAACGATGCCGATATCGCAGCGGGTGACACCGCCCGAGGTGGCGACGGTGCCCCCGGCAATCACTAGATCGAATGCGCTCATGTAAAAAACCCGTCGCCGCGCTTCGCCCAAAAGGTCATTCGTTGTTCCGCGACGGCGAAGATCGCGTACATGACGATGCCGAGGATCGCGATCACGAACAGACCAGCGAATACCAGCGGCGTGTCGAAATTGGCGGTCGCAGCCATCATCAGGTATCCGATGCCCTGACTGCCGGCGACGGTCTCCGAGATGATGGTGCCGACGAAGGCAAGCGTGATCGCGATCTTTAGCGACGCGAAAAAATAGGGGAGGGACCGTGGCAGGCCGATCTTCATGAGAATCTGGCTTTTTCGCGCGCCGAGCGAGCGAAGCACGTCGAGCAGTTCAGGCTCGACAGTGGCGAGTCCGGTCGCGACATTTACCGCGATTGGAAAGAACGACACCAGAAAAGCAGTCAGCACGGCAGGTATTGAGCCGGTACCGAACCAAATCACAAACACCGGCACTACGGCGACCTTGGGCACGCTATTGAAGCCGATCAGCACCGGATAAAGCCCGCGATAGATCAGCCGCGACGAGCCGATGGCGACGCCGAGCACGCCGCCGAGCGAGACCGCGAGCGCAAAGCCAGCCATGGTGCGGACCAGCGTTACCCAGGAGTTTTCCAGGATGGGCCCGGCTTGGGCGTATAGCGATTGCGCTACGACGGTCGGGCGCGGCAGGATAAACACTGGAATGTTGAAGGCGACCGCGATGAACTCCCACCCGATCAAGAGGCCCGCGACGAACAGCCAGGGCATAGCTCTTTCAAGTTTTCCCATCAGGCGGCGCGCACTTCGGCGATGCCGTTATGGAGATCGCGTACCAGCGAGACGAATTCGACCGAATACTTGTCACGCGGATGCGGCAGGTCGACGTTGCGGCTGGAAATGACGCGGCCGGGCCGCTTCGAGCAGACGTGGACGTGATCGGCAAGGAACACAGCCTCCGTCAAATCATGCGTCACCAGGATCACGGTGAAGTGCTGCGCTTTCCAGAGGTCGCGGAGTACGGTCCACAATTCCTCGCGCGTGAAGGCGTCAAGCGCGCCGAATGGCTCGTCGAGCAACAGTAAGTCGGGCTCATGAATGAGCGCCCGGCACAGCGAAGCGCGCTGCTGCATGCCGCCGGATAACTGCCAAGGATAACTGTCCGCGAAGCCATTGAGGCCGACAGCGGCGAGCAGGGCCTTGGCCTTTTGTGCATAAGCCTTGCGGTTGGTGCGGAACCGGCTGGCATGCGGTTCGACGATTTCGAGCGGCAGTAGCACGTTGTCGACGGTGGTGCGCCAGGGCAGCATGATCGGGTTTTGGAACGCCATGCCGACGATCTTGATCGGTCCGGCTACTTCATGACCGGCGACGATAACGCTGCCTTTGGTAGGGGCATGCAGCCCTGACACCAGTTTCAACAGCGTTGACTTTCCGCAGCCGGACGGCCCTACGACCGCCACGAACTCGCCTTTGCCAATCGATAGCGAAGCATGATCGAGGGCGAGCGTCTCGCTCGCCCCCGCGCCGGGATACATCAGGCTCACATCTGAGATTTCGACAAAAGCAGTCATCTGACGGTTGGCGTCCGATCAGGGCAGTTTGCGGATGGCGGCATCCGGCAGATACGAGGCATCGAATACGTCGGCCGGCTTGACATCTTTAAGGCCAAACGCGGTCGCGACAGTTGCAACCGATTTGCCGAAGCGGTCTGGGCGGACATTGCCGAGCCCGTCGGCTTTCGATTCAGCGGTGGTGATCTGGTTCTTGATCAGCCATTGGAGCTTTTCGATTTCGACCGCTTCATTGATCAGACTCGAATGTTTTTTGAGGGCCGCGATCGCAGCTTTCGGGTCCTTAATCGCGTCCTGCCAGCCTTTGGCTGTCGCCTTGACGAAGCCCTTCACCACCGCCGGGCGTTCGGTCATCACTTTCTTCGAGGCGAGAATGGCGTTGCCGTAAATATCCATCCCGGCGTCGGAGTAATACAGGAATTTGATGTCCTCGGGCTTGATGCCTTGCCGCACCAGGTTGAAATACATGGTCGAGTCGAAGCCGAGAATGCCGTCAACGTCGCCTTTCAGCAGCATAGACTCGCGCAGGCGCAAGTCACCGTAAGACCAAGTGACCGAATCCGGCTTGATGCCAACGACACTGGTATAGGCGGGCCAGAGCTTGTAAGCGCCGTCGCCGAGCGAGCCGCCGAGTTTCTTGCCGGGCAAGTCGCTCGGCTTAGATATGCCAGCCTTGGCAAAGCTGCCGATCGCCAGCGGCGAGCGGTAATAAAGCATATAGACGGCTTTACCGGCATTGCCTGGGTTTTTGGCGTTGAAGTCGAGGAGCACGTTGATGTCGCCGAAGCCGAAATCATAGGTGCCGCTACCGATACGAGTGACCGCTTCGCCCGAACCGCCGGACGGATCGAAGGCCGGCGTAATGCCCTCGGCGGCGTAATAGCCGCGTTCCTCGGCGAGGAAGAAGGCGGCATTGGAGCCGTCGAACGGTGCGTTGAGCGAGACCTTGACCGATTCCTCAGCGGTCGCCGGCGCTGTGGCCGCGAGCAGGCCGGCGGCGATCGCACCTAGCGCCGTGCGCAAAAGCAGGCGCCGCGATCGGTACGCGACCTTGCCGAAATGTTTCAATGCCATGATATCCTCCATGATTGGCTGCCCCATCCCGTTGAGCAAGCGCCATGCCAAATTGAACGGCATTAAATTCCCTTTATTGCTCAATATATGGTCTTGATTGCACGCAATCGTGCGCTCAATATTCCAGCACAATGCCCAGAAAATCTTCCGTTGCGCCCAAACTTGTGGGCCTCAGTAACGCCTTCAACCGGCCAGAGGCCGACACGCTCGACGACGTTTACGACCATATTTTTTCGTCGATTGTCGACCAGCGGTTGCCGCCGGGCACCAAGCTCAACGAACTGACGCTATGCGAAATCTTCAATGTCGGCCGTCGTCAGGTCGCCCAGGTACTGACGCGGCTGTCGCACGACAAGCTCATCACTCTGCATGCTAACCGCGGCGCCTTCGTTGCCGCGCCCGACGTTGCCGAGGCGCGCACGATCTTTCAGGCGCGGCTTACGATTGAATGCGAGATCACGCGTATGGTCGCGACCGACGCGACCCGCGATATGCTCAACCCATTGCGTAAGAATGTCGAAGAGGAAACCTCGCACCGAATGCAAGGGCGCCTGCGCGAGGCAGTCCGCGCCTCCGGAGCGTTTCATATCCTGTTGGGCGATCTCTCGGGCAACGAGATTCTCGCCGGTATCGTGCGCCAATTGGTGGCGCGGACCTCGCTAGTGGTGAGCCTTTACGAGAACCAGAGCACCATGAGTTGCTGGCACGACGACCACGGCGATTTCATAAAGCTCCTGGAGGCGCATCGCGTTCAATCGGCGGTGACGCTGATGCGCAAGCATCTGGCGCATGTCGAAGAGAGCTTGAACTTCAACAGTCGAGCGCGCAGTCCATTCGACCTCAGAAAGATATACGCACCCAGTTTGCGGGGCTGATGTGAACGGCCGCGATCATAATACTGCGCGGTCGTCAGGACCACGTTATATTTTTGCGCGGTCATTAGGAAAAGTCGCCAATGCCTTAATCGGGGATGATCGGAATTTTGTCGGTCAAATTCCCTGTTCTCTCGCCAAAATTCCCTGTTTCGCCGAAATAATTCCCTGTTCCCCTGAGTAGGGAATTCGTGCCGAAGCTCCCGTGATGACGGCGTTATTTTCAATTTCTAGCGCCCCCTAATTTCGTATGTTTTCATCGCGTCCGCAAACACATGTTCGCGTTAGATTCACGTCCGAAACTTCGAATGGTGACGGTAGGATTAGCAGCTGTTGATTGTTGTGAACGCATTCACTCCGTCTCGGGCCGGGGGAAAGCATGCTCGATAAGTTGCTGCTGTACCAGCGCGAGGTGCGTGCGCATGGCTTCCTCGGCAGATTTCGGATTGCGCTCGCAAATGGCTGCTGCGATCTTTCGGTGAGCCGTTGCGTAGCGCGCCTGATTGTTGATGCAATGCGCCGTTTCGCGGCCGTGGCGCCAGCTGCGGTCGGATGCGACGTGCAGTACCGCCTCAAAGATGAGGATCAAAAGTGGGTTGCGTGCCGCCGCCGCGATCCGCCGGTGGAAGGCAGCATCGGCCTTTTCGTAGTCGATCGGGTCTTTGGCGATGCGGCTGGCTTCGGCCGCCTCAAACAATTTTTCGAAGTCGGCAGCGGTCCCCCGCAGCGCTGCAATCCGGGCGAGTTGAGGTTCGATCGCCATGCGGGCCTCCAGCGTGTCGACCGGGTTTGTTAGCTTGGCGAGTTGAGTGCTCAAGTCGAGTGTACCGGCCTGCGCATTGCAAATCAGCGTGCCGCGGCCTTGCTGCCGCATGATACGGCCTTCGGCCTCCAAGGTGTCGAGCGCATTCCGCACGGCGCGGCGGCTAACGCCGATTTCCAACGCCAGCAAGCGTTCCGGCGGCAATTTTCCCGCCGCCTGTATATCGCGGCGTTCGATAAGGGCGCGCACACGGTCCAATGCAGTCGCTTTGGCCTCGGCATGCGTCATTGATGTGCTGGAAAACGTCGCCGCTGCCGGCGTGAGAAATTCTGTGCTCACGTTTCTCATCTCCCTTTGGAACCGACGCATGCGTGCCATTTGTCTGGGCGCGGCCGACCTACTACTTAGCATACATGTGCGAACCAATAAAGACATTGGTGCACGGCACCGCGTTGACGTCCGGACCATGTGTGTTAGCTTTGGACCAAGCCAAAAGCCATAAAATGGAGTTCTGCCATGTCTCCGCCCCCCGCTGGCAATGTAACACGGCTTCCAAACCGCGACGCCGCGCTAAAATCCCTCTACGATGATGTTTCCGCAAAACACATGTTCCCGTTCTGGGCAACGTCGACCGACGTCGAGCATGACGAGGTCAAGCAGTTGCTGGCGACGGCGAAAGCCATCCCATATCTGTGGCGATGCGCGGAAGATATCGAACCAATTCTCGATCGTGCGGTCGAATTGGTTACGATGGATGACAGTGAGCGCCGATCGCTAGTGCTAGTGAATCCGGGTCTGGCGCCGAAGCGCGCGACCGTCAGCACCATGTATACGGCCTATCGCCTCAATGACGCCAACGAGATCATGCCGCCGCATCGGCATTCGCCAAGCGCGATCCGGTTCGGTCTCAAAGGCAAAGGCAATTTCACCGGCGTCGACGGAGAAAATATTGTTTTCGGCCCCGGCGACATGGTGCTGACCCCCAACGATACCTGGCACAACCATGGCACGGTCGGTAACGAGCAAGCGCTCAATCTGTCGGTGCTCGATCTGCCGCTCGTAGAAACCCTCAATGCGATCCACTTCGAGCACGATTACCAGGAAGAGATCGACGGCAAATTGGTCAAGCTGAAGCAGCAGACCCCGCGCTTCTCGCCGGATTTTTCGCAACGAATCTATGGCTATGGCGGAATGCTGCCGCGATTCGCCAATAAACAAAAGCGCGGCGCCGGTCTGTCGTCGCCGATGTTCGTGTATCGCTGGGACATGATGCGCGAATTGCTCGATCGCCATAGAAATGAAGATGGCGATCCGCATGACGGGCTAATGGTCGAATACATCGATCCTACTACCGGCGAAGCGGTTTTTAAGACGATCACCTTCATGGTGCAGATGCTGCAGCCCGGTCAGAATACATTGCCGGTCAAGACCACCTCCAGCCTGCTGGTCTCGCCCTTCGAAGGCAAAGGTCACTCGATTGTCGACGGCAAAAAATTCAAGTGGAACGCGTACGACACGCTCGCGATCCCAGGCGGCTCCTGGTTCGAGCATAAGAACGAATCGTCGACAGACCCGCTCTTTCTGTTCGTCGCCAGCGACGAGCCGACGCTGAAAAAACTTGCCCTCTACAAGAAGTGGGGCAAGTCTGCGTCCGGGGAGATCTCGCGGATTCATGACTGATGGCTTGTGACCTGCGGCGCTCGCGCCGCAAGTTGCGCTTTGTCTGTTCCGTTGTCAGTGCGAGTTGCTTTTTGCCAAGCCAATCCAACACCAAGTTAGTATCTCATATCGATTGCCCCGGCGGCGGGCAGGTCTGGGTCGAGGGTACAACGCTCTATGTCGGCCACATGCGCCCGACCAGTGGGACGACAATCATCGACGTTTCCGATCCGCGCAAGCCGAAGACCCTCGCCAAGCTTGACGTCCGCGAAGGCTGGCATTCACACAAGGTGCGTGTCTCCGGCGATATCATGGTCGTCAACCAGGAGAAGTTCGGTAAATCCGGCCGCGGCGAAATCGGCGGCGGCATCGATATTTACGATGTGTCCAATCCGGCCACGCCCAAGCTGATCACCGAATGGCGCACAATCGGCGGCGGCGTGCATCGCTTCGATTTCGACGGCCGCTACGCTTACATCTCGCCGACCGCCGAAGGTTACATCGGCAATATCGTGATGATTCTTGATCTCGCAGACCCGGCCAAGCCCGTCGAAGTCGGCCGCTGGTGGATTCCGGGGCAATGGGAAGCCGGTGGAGAGGATTATCCTTGGGCCAATTGGACGTCACCGCGATGCCATCATCCCTTACGCGTCGGCGACCGGCTCTATGTGAGCTACTGGCATCACGGCTTCTTTATTCTCGATATCGCCGATATGTCGAAGCCGAAGCTTGTTTCGCATCTCAACACCAGCCCGGCTTTTCCGCATCCGACCCACACCTGTCTGGTGATGCCGGATCTGCTCAAGGGACGGAAAGTCATGGTTGTCGCCGATGAAGACGTCGCCAAACTGTGGCCTTCGGCGCCGGCCTTTGCCTGGACCTACGATATAACGCAGGAGCTGTCTCCGATACCGATTTCAACATTTCAGGTGCCAGGACTGGACAAGGATGGCAGCCCGCAACCTGCGATGACCGGCTGCCATCAGCCCTCGGAGCGTTTTGCCGGCTCCATCATACCATTCGCGTGGTTTGCGCAAGGTCTACGGCTGGTCGATTACGCCGACCCGTTCGCGCCGAAAGAAGTGGGCCACTACATCCCTGCGGCCGCGCCAGGCGCCGATCGGGCGTCTTCCAACGACGTAACAATCGACGACCGTGGCCTAATTTATCTCGTCGATCGCGTTAACGGCGTTGACATTATCGAAGCCTCGGCCGTCGGCTAATGCAAAGAGAGCAGCCATGAGCGACGAAAAGCGTAAAGATGTCTATCCGATCGGCAAGAAGAACCCGAACCTCCCGTTCCATCCGGCCGTGCGCGCCGGCGATTTCATCTTCGTCTCCGGCCAGGTTGCCAAGGACGTTAACGGCAACATGATCTCGGGCACCATCGAAGTAGAAACGGCCGGCACCATTGAGACGATAAAGCGTGTTCTCGCCGAGGAAGGCGTGACTCTCGCGGACGTCGTCCGCGTCACGACCTACCTGGAAGATACGCGCGACTTTGGCCGTTACAACAAGGTGTTTGCCGAGCACTTCAAGGATGCTGTGCTGGCCCGCACTACGGTCGAAGCGCGCGCGGTTATCAGCACCAAGATTGAAATGGACGCGATCGCCTACAAGCCGAAATGAGTGCCAAGACGATGAGTGTCACCGCCGCAAAATCCATCGGGGCGAAGCCGGTTACTGCCGCAGCGACTAAGCAGACCCCGGTGGCGCACATAGCGGCCACCAATGTCGCCGTGGATTTCGTTGTCGGCGGGCGCCGCCAGCGCGTCCTATACGACATCAACGTCGCGGTGCCCAAGGGCAGCTTTGTCTCGCTGATCGGCCCGTCCGGCTGCGGCAAAAGTACGCTGCTCAAGGTGATGGCTGGACTGATCGAACCGTCGCAAGGCGACATCAGGGTGGCCAACGTCAAACCAAAAGAGGCCGCCAAATTGCGTCTGATCGGGCTGGTATTTCAGGATGCGACTTTGTTGCCGTGGAAGAACGCGGTCGAGAATGCGGCTTTCCTGCTGATGACCGCAGACGAGACCGTGAAAAAGAGCGACGCGATGGACCGGGCCGCCGAGAAGTTGCGACTAGTGGGGTTGGCGGGAGCGGAAAAGAAAATGCCGTCGCAGCTTTCCGGCGGCATGCGCCAACGAGTGGCCATCGCGCGTGCCTTGGCGCTCGATCCCGAAGTGCTGCTCATGGATGAGCCGTTCGGTGCGCTCGACGCCATCACCCGCGAGGAAATGAGCGAGTGTCTTCTCGATATCTGGGAGCGCACCGGCAAGACCATAGTTCTGGTGACCCACTCGATTGACGAGGCCGTACTGCTCTCGCGCGAGGTTCATGTCATGGGCACCGGGCCGGCACGTATCATTGAAACGTTGCCGATCACGGTGCCGCATCCACGTAACGAAGAGAGCTATTCTGATCCCGCCTTTACGGCGGCCGAAAACCGGCTGCGAAGCCTGTTGATCGAGAGCCATCGGAGAGCCCGGTGATGAGCGAAATTGCAGCCGAAGCAGCGGCGCCAAAAGTATCTGCCGGATACCGCCTCTGGCGGGGCCTCAAGGAGGTGTTGCCGGCGATTGCCTTGTCTGCAGTGATCCTGATCGTGTGGGAAATGTTCATCCGGATTTTCAATGTGGTGACTTTTGTGTTGCCGGCGCCATCGGCGATTATCGTGTCGTTGATAAAGAACCGCGCTTCGCTCGCGGTCGCGACTCAGGCGACTGCCTTCGAGGTGCTTTTCGGCTTCGTGCTCGCGGCGATTGTCGGCGTTGTGGTCGCGCTGCTGATCGTGCGCTTTGAACGGTTCGGCCGCGCCCTCTATCCGCTCATTGTTTTGTTCCAGAATGTACCGAAGGTAGCGCTGGCGCCGATCTTTATCCTTTGGTTCGGCTTTGAGTTGACACCTAAGATTCTGCTGATCGTCGTCATCGCGTTCTTTCCGGTGACCATCGACATGCTGGCAGGTCTGCAATCGGTCGAGCCGTCGTTTGTTTCGCTGATGCGTTCGGTCGGCGCGAGCAAAAACAAGATCATGCTGCGCGTGCGCATTCCGCATTCATTGCCGCACCTGATGGCAGGCCTCAAGGTTGCCATCACTTTCAGTGTCATTGGTGCCATTGTCGGAGAGTTTGCCGGCGCGAACAGGGGGTTGGGTTACGTCATCCAGTTCGCGTCTACGCAGCTTGATACACCCTTGATCTTTGCGGCGTTGCTGGTCGTCTCGGCTCTCGGCTTGGCCTTTTACTACGTCGTCGAATTTGCCGAACGGCTCCTAGTGCCTTGGGCGCCGAAATACGATCCCATTCAACTCACCGGCTAATCAAACCTCAGGGGACGAACAAATGAAACTCACCAAGACACTGTCGGTCGCTGCTCTTGTCGCCTTGCTCAGTTCCGCTGCGTTCGCCGCCGACATGGTGACGGTGCAACTCGATTACGTTGTGCGCGGCAATCACGCGATGTTCTTCGTCGCCAAAAAGAAGGGCTACTTCGAAAAGCAGGGCATCGACGTTACCGCGATTCAGCGCGGCACTGGGTCGCCCAATGCAATGCGCATCGTCGGCAACGGAACTGCCGAGTTCGGCTTTGGCGACCTGCCGACCTTGGCGGTCGCCCGCTCGCAGAATGTGCCGGTCGTGGCGATCTCCGCCGTCAACCAGCATAGCCCGCTTGCCATGTTGTCGCTTGCCAGCAAGCACAAGCTGACTAAGCCTTCCGACTTGAAGGGCCTTAATGTCGGCGTTCAGCCGTCCGGCTCGACCTACGTCTTTTTGAAGGCATTCCTGGCGAGCAATGGCATGTCCATGGACGACATCAAGCAGAGCACGGTCACGCCGCCTTACGAGAGCTATCTGCTGCTCGGCCGTGTCGATGCCGTGCCCGGTTATATTGATGCAGAGGTGCCTGAGCTCGAAACAAAGGCCGGCGGCGCCGGATCGCTCTCGATCATGCAAGGCTCCGATTTCGGCTACACGGTGTACGGCTCTGGTCTCTTCACCTCTGAAAAGATGATCGCCGAAAAGAGCGATCTGGTGCAGCGTTTTGTCACGGCCTACACGCAGGCGTTCGCCGACGTCATCAAGAGCCCGGCAGAGGCCGCCGATATTATCGTCGAGGCCAACCCGGAATACGCCAGCAAGAAAGACGTCCTGGTCAAGCAGATCGAAGCCGACGTCAAGGGGACTTTCTTCAGCGCCGACACCAAGGCCCACGGTATTGGCTGGATGACGAAGGAGAAATGGGCAAGCACCGCCCAAATCCTGCTCGACCAAGGTGCCATGAAGACTGCGATCGATGTCGACGCCGCCTTCAGCGACAAGTTTGTCGCCGGCGCCAAGCCGCTCAAGCAATAGACCGCAGTCATATCGGGAGAAAAACCATGGTTCGTCTACTTGGCCGCCAGACTTCTGGAAACGTCCAGAAGGTAATCTTCATGCTTGAAGAGATCGGTCTGCAATATGTCCGCGAGGACTACGGCCGGCAGTTCAAGAATACCGACACCGACGCCTATCGGGCGCTCAACCCGAACATGAAGGTTCCGACCTTACTCGACGGCGATCAAATCATATGGGAATCTAATTCGATCCTGCGTTACCTCGCCGCCAAGTATACGCCGGCTCTGACCGGATCGACCCCGGCGGAAAAAACCCAGGTCGAACGCTGGATGGATTGGCTGCTGGCGTCGCTGAACACGCCCTACGTTGCTGTCTTCAAGGATGCCAAGAAGCCGGCCGAGGAGCGTGGCGCCGATTTTCCGGCGCAAAGCGCTGACATGATTGCGCAGTTGAAGATCCTCGACGGACATATCGCCGGCAAGGAGTGGTTTGCGCTTGGCAAGATGACGCTTGCCGACATTGCTCTCGCTCCGATCGTCAAGCGGTGTCTCGAGTTTCCAATTGAGAAACCGGCCTTTGGCGAACTAAACCGCTGGCAGAAAGGCATCGAGGCCCGCCCAGCCTTTGCGGTTGCGACCGGCACCAAACCAAGCGTATTGATGACGGCGGCATAGTCTCTAGCGAAACGGCAGCGAAGCCAGAGCAGGCCACTCCATGCCTGGACAGGCGTCGGCGTTCGATTACATCATTGTCGGCGCCGGCTCGGCTGGTTGCACGCTGGCGAACCGTCTGAGCGCTGACGCTGGCACGCGCGTGCTGTTGCTCGAGGCGGGAGGCTGGGACAGCCACGCGTTGCTCAAGCTGCCGCTTGGCTGGGGCAAGGTCCTGCTGAACCGGATGTATGACTGGGGCTATTACACCCAGCCGGAAGCGGGCATGGGAGGTCGCCGCATCGAAGTCGCGCGCGGCAAAGTCATCGGCGGTTCGTCGTCGATCAACGCGATGGCTTATGTCCGCGGCAACCGCGCCGATTACGCACGCTGGGCGGCGCAGGGCATGCCGGACTGGTCCTACGAGAAGGTGCTGTCTTATTTCCGCAAGCAGGAAAGTTGGGAAGGCGGCGCGAGCGACTATCGCGGTGGCGCCGGCCCGCTGGCAACGCGAAAGGCGCGTTACGTGGACCCCCTGGTCGATGCGTATATGGGCGCGGCTCAAGACATGGGTTACGTCTTAAACGACGATTACAATGGCGCCGTGCAGGATGGCTTTGCCCGGATGCAGATGACCATCCGCGGCGGCCGTCGCGAGAGTGCCGCGACCGCCTACCTCCATCCTGTTCTGTCGCGCAAGAATCTGACTGTACATATCAATTGCCTGGTCACGCGAGTTGCCATTGAAGGCACCCGCGCCGCGGGCGTCGAATACATCAAGGACGGCGAACGTCGGTTTATGGCGGCCGGGCGCGAGGTCATTCTCTGCGGCGGCGCCATTAACTCGCCGCAACTGCTGATGCTTTCCGGTGTTGGCGATTCGACCGAATTGGCGATGCACGATATTGCGGTAAAAGCGGCGCTGCCGGGCGTCGGCAAGAATCTGCAGGATCATCTTGCGGCGCTGCTGATCTATGGCCGCCGCGATCTCAGTCCGCTGTTGCATCACATGCGTGCCGACCGGCTGTTGCTAGCATTGGGGCAGGGGCTGCTGGCCGGGAAAGGCTTTGCCACCGAATTGCCGGGCGGCATTACCGGTTTCATTAAAACCAGTCCCGACGAACCGATCCCCGATATCCAGTTGCTGTTCATTGCCGGATCGCTGGCAGCCAAGCCCTATCTGCCGCCATTCAGTCAGCCTTTCGCCGACAGCTTCGCCTGCCGCGTTGTGCTGCTGCGTCCCGAGAGCCGCGGCTCGATCAGACTTGCGTCAGCGGATCCGGCCGCGCATCCGCTGATCAAACAAGGTCTGCTGTCAGTCGACAGCGACTGGCATAAACTTTCGGCCGGCATTCGCATTTTTCGCGATCTTGCGCAATTGCCGCGGCTTGCGCCCCATGTCGCTCGCGAAATTGGCCCCGGGGCAGGCGTGACGACCGAAAGCGACCTAGAAACCTACGTTCGTAAAACCGCCGTCACCGCGCATCACCCTTGTGGCACCTGCCGCATGGGGCCGGCGAGCGATAGCGCAGCGGTGGTTGATGGCGAATTGCGGGTCCACGGCGTAGACGGATTACGGGTGGCGGACGCTTCGATATTTCCCGATCTCGTCGGCGGCAATATCAATGCCCCGGTAATTATGATCGCCGAAAGAGCGGCTGATTTCATCTTGAAAGCACATTGATGACGGCGAGGCGATTTTCTAGCCGTCTTTGGCGGAGACCACCCAGCCAGACAGCCCGACGTGCTGAGCGTGAAGTTGCAGCCGAATTGCTCTTACTGGCGGAGGCTGTTTCCTGGTGTTGGATTAGGCTGCCTCAGCCGGTAATGAGCGAAACCGCACAGGCAGCCAAGGCCAACTGCCGCACAATCCGCTGATGTCGCTGGTCGCGTGGTACCAACACAAAGCTGACCAACGTGCGCGGATGGCGAAAGCCACCGTGAACCCCTCTAAGCGGGCCGACCACAAAGAAATTCAAAGACTTTGGCTTGAGATGGCCGCAGAAATTGAGCGGTTGCCAATGGGGGACGCGCCAAAGGCCCACTAAATGGCCAAGCTAAGAAACGAGAGGTCGCCTCAGTTGGAGGTTTCTCTTATTTTACGCCAAGTGCGCCACGTCGCCTTTTGGCTGATATTGTTGCAAAAGTCGGCAGCCCCCTCCAAGTGAGCAACATTAGAATCCAACGAGCGCCCTGTTTGAATCAATCTTGCGCGACGCATCTAATTCTTGAATCAATGTTGTGCGCCAGGATACGAAAATTCTTTTTGCAACAGTATCGGCTCTTAGCGACGTTTCGGATCCATGCCCAAAAAGGGCCGCTAGTTTTGCTCGCCTACAAAATTCAAGCGCTGAGCGGGAACGGGTAGACGCGGAAATCCTCAATGGGTCGTTCGAAGGCGAACTTTTTATTAAAAAAACCGCGTCAAGCGGGCGCGGGTTGTGCAGTGTGGAGGATTATGGCCGCTCAAACGCCAACAAATTGCCCTTGGCGGCACTTCGCACGCAATCACACAGCGCTTTAGAAAAATAATGCGCAATAACTTTTTCATAAATACGTAGTCTGAAACGAAGATCTGCTTTCGAGGCGACGAGCGCGATGTCTGCTCGTGATGCTGGAGACGGCTCCTACACCGGCACGTGAGTGTCATGAATGCGAGTGTTGCTAATGCCCCCCACTAATTGAACGGAGCCAAGCATGAAAACGATTACAACAGTTGGTTTCGATATCGCCAAGTCGGTTTTCCAGGTTCACGACGTTGATGCCGTTGGCGAGGCGGTCATTCGCCGTCAGTTAAAGCGGCGCAACCTCAGTAAAATCAGATTGGGCATCTTGTTTTACCTGCGATAGCCGCGGCGGCGCCCAGAACGGCTCCTAATCGATTGAATGACCCGTTGACAAAACGGTCGGACGCTCAGAAAGTGGCTAGTCTAGTGAAACGTTTACATACGACGTTTATAGGAAAATATCGGCGTTTTAGGCCAAAGGGAAAGCCGTGAGCCAAGGGTCGTTGACGCATAAACCCATGCGGGGACGTAAGCTGGCAATGTGCCGGCCTACTACAAAGGCATCAACCAAGGCACCAACGATCAAGGATGTCGCGGCACGCGCGCGCACGTCGATCGCTACCGTGTCCTATGCGCTCAATAATAACGAACGCTATTTGCGCCCGGAACTGCGCGAGCGGGTACTGCTAGCGGCCGACGCGCTCGGCTATGTCAAGAACGCCGCGGCTAGCAGTCTTAAAGGTTTGCAGCGCGGCATCCTCGCAATATTGGTACCGCAGTTCGGCAACGATTTTTTCACGCGTATCTGCGTTGAGGTGGAAGCCGTCGCGCGACGCGCAGGATTCATTGTGACGATTTGCAACAGCAATGAAAATCCAGACCAGGAGCGGAGCATCCTAGAGCGGCTTGTGTCGCAGCGCATCGACGGCTGCATTCTCTGCCCAGCATTGTCGCGCACCGATAACGCGCTCTTTTTGAAACGCCATCATGTACCCTCGGTGATTCTGGAACGGTCCTTGGGAAGGCAAACTCCCGATCACGACTTTATTGGACATGATAATTTTCAATCCGGATATCTGGCAGCCCGCAAGCTTCTCGAGGCCGGACATCGGAGGATTGCTTATCTTGGGTGGAATTCCCCGATCCCCAACATTCACGATCGTGAGCACGGTTATCGGGCAGCCTTGGTGGAGTTCGGCGTCGAAATACGGCCGGAATGGGTCCTGCTTGGCGCTCTCACCTATGACGGCGGCCGACAACTGGCCGAACTATTGCCGCTTGGCGAAATATCCGCAGTGGTTTTAGGCACGCATCACGAGATGGCCAAAGGCATCCTGCTGTGCCTACAGGAAAAGGACATTCGATGGCCCGACGATCTCTCTTTGGTGTTGATCGGTACGCCCGAATGGTCGGACCTCCTGCGCCCGAGCCTGGCTTGTGTGAAGCGGCCCGAGTTGGAAATGGGCGGCGCAGCAGCATCGCTGCTGTTGGAGAAGCTAAAGAATCCGACCCTTCGGCGGACCCGGCAAGTTCTTCCTACCCGCTTTATCGAGGGGCGATCCATTCGGGTCGTAAACGGAAGCTAACAAATAGGGCGACCCATACCCCGCCCTGATGCAGAGAGTGTTGCAATGGCGAAGATAAGAATCGGCCTGGTCGGCAGCGGCTTCGTCTCAGAATTGCACATGTATGCCTATAAACGCGTCTATGGCGTGAATATCGAAGTAACGGCGGTCGTATCGCGCGGCGACCACGTCGAGCTTTTCGCAAAAAAGCATCAAATTGCGCAAACCTATCGCGACTACCGGGCACTCCTCGCCGATCCTGCGATCGATGTTGTCGATATTTGCACGCCGCCAGCTTCGCATGCCGGGATGATCGTCGAGGCGATGCTCGCGGGGAAACACGTTATCTGTGAAAAGCCATTTACCGGTTATTTCGGCCAGCCCGGCGATCAGGCGCCGATCGGTAAGCATGTGCCAAAATCGTTGATGTATGAGCGCGTCTTAACTGAGATGGAAAAGACCCGAGCGGCGATCGACGCCAGCGGCAAGCTTTTTATGTATGCCGAGGATTGGGTCTATGCGCCCGCAGTCGCGAAAACCGTCGAGATCCTGAAAGCCACAAAGGACAAAATCCTGTTCATGAAGGCTGAGGAAAGTCACAGTGGGTCTCATGCCGCGCATGCGGCCCAATGGTCGATGACTGGAGGCGGCTCGCTCATCCGCATGGGATGTCATCCTCTATCGGCTGTGCTGTATCTGAAGCAGATTGAGGCGCGAGCTCGCGGCGAGACAACCCGCGTGTCTACCGTGACGGCCGATGTTGGCAATGTTTCCGCCTGTCTCACGCCGGCGGAGCACAAGTTCATCAAAGCCAATCCGGTTGACGTCGAGGATTGGGGCACGCTCACCATATCCTTCTCGGACGGCACTAAGAGCACGATCTTCTCCGGCGACATGATCATGGGTGGCGTACGCAATCTAATCGAGACCTACACGAGTGGCGGATCGCTGTTTGCAAACATCACGCCGAACAATCACATGACGACCTACATGACAGACGAACAAAAGCTTGCCGATGTGTACATCACTGAAAAGGTTGACCGGAAGACCGGTTGGCAATTTGTTTGTCTCGAAGAGGAATGGACCCGAGGTTATCTCCAAGAAATACAGGACTTCATGGAATGCGTTGCGACCGGGCGCCAACCGTTGGCGGACCTCGAACTCGCCTGCGAGACAACACGGATACAATATGCCGGGTACTGGTCAGCGGAGGAGGGGCAACGCATCAAACTATAAAACCGATGGACTCACAGTTCACGCGTTAAGACGCCGAAAAGGCGCAAGGCCACATTCAACACATAAACGGAGGAGACTTCAATGAAACGCATCTTCAATCAGCTAATGGGCCGTCGAGCCGTCCTTTCGTTGACGGTAGTAGTACCGATGCTGCTGCCCTCAGTGGGCATAGCGGCCGATTGGAAGCCGATTCGCCCAATCAATCTTATCGTGCCTTGGGCCCCGGGCGGCGCGACCGATCAAGTGACCCGTGTGGTTGCGGCGGAACTGGAGAAGTCGCTTGGCCAGACTATCGTTATCGTAAACCAGCCGGGGGCGTCGGGTGCGATTGGAACCGCGAGCGCCCTCGAAGCGACCAAAGACGGCTACACCTGGACCGCCGGCGCCGCGCAGGATCTTGGTGCATACGAGACTCTCGGTTCGCTCAAGACTCGCATCACAGATTGGCATCTTTTTCTCAGCGTCGCCAATCTACCAGTGCTTAGTGTCACTGCCGCTTCGCCCTATAAGACGGCGAGAGAGCTGTTTGATGGTATGAAATCTAATCCGGAAAAGATCTCGGTTGCGACCGCCGGTCTGACCTCGAGTGGGCGCATGGCTATGGAATTGGTCGCGAAAGCAGCGGCAATCAAATATCGCCACGTAAGTTACGATGGCGGCAATCCGGCTGTGGTCGCTACCGTTGCGGGCGAAACAGACGCCACCAGCCAACTGGGCGCTGAGGAAGTCGACATGATCCGCGGCAAGCGGCTTCGTCCGCTCGCAACGATCAGCGATAAGGCGCTCGAGATCGAAGGTTACGGCGTTATTCCGCCGCTGTCGGATACGATCTCTGGCTTCACCGCGCCGGCGCTTTATTTCGGCATCTTCATCCCCAAGGGCGTACCCGATGAGGTGATCCAGACGCTGAATCGGATCTGGACGGAGAACATCAGCAAGAACGAAGCATTGAAAAAATATGCCATCAGTCGCGGTGCCTTATTCGCGCCCCTCTCGGGCGAGGCCGCGCAAAAGGCGGTGTTCCCGGCAGTGCAGGCTAATGCTTGGCTGTTGTTCAATAGTGGGAAAGCAAAGACGTCCCCTGACAGCGTCGGTATTCCAGCGCCCTGATGTCACGGCCAGTTGATCCCTCACGCGTCTTAAGGCCAGAAACTATGTCTTCGCCTGACTCACCAGCGGCCGATCCAGCCGCCGCGCCGCATCAAACCGAAATTGGACGCCGATCCGATTTCGTGGCGGCGCTTGGCTGGATCGCGCTTGGCGGCGCTATTTTGTTTGGCTCCTGGAAAATGGATCGTCTCGAGAGCCAGGACGTCAATCCCTATACGGTGCCCGGCTTACTGCCTGGACTACTCGGAATTGCCATGATGCTGCTGGGCGGCTGGTTGTTTCTTCGAAGTTGGCGACGGGGAGGCCATGAATCTTCGACAGGTGAACCGCATTTGTCGCGACCTAAAATATCAATAAGGCAGCTCTCGCTGGCAATCGGACTTTGTATGACCTTCGATATCGTATTGATAGGGCATGGCCTGCCGTTCTGGCTTGCCGCAGCGACATTTGTATCGGTCGCTATTTTGACGCTTCAGCATAGCCAGCGCAAAGCGACGGGCCAGCGACTGACCTTGCGCGCCTTGATATCCGCCGTTGCAATCGGCCTCAGTGCCGGTTTGGCCGTTACCGTGGTGTTTCAGCAGATCTTTTTGGTTCGCCTTCCCTGAGGTCCGGTTGGAGCATGTCATGCTGGTTGGACTTAGCGATCTTGGTCACGCCTACCTCGGAGTGCTGAATTTCTGGTCGTTGCTGTTCGGACTCGGTGGCGCTCTGATAGGCGTTATCGTCGGCTGTATGCCGGGTTTGTCCGCTACGCTTTGCATTGCGCTTCTGACAACGCTGACGATCAAGCTACCGACCAATGATGCGATCCTAATTTTGATCTGTTCATATGTTGGCACTCTCTATGGCGGATCTCGCACCGCAATTTTGCTCAATATTCCAGGGACCGCGGCCAATGCCGCTTCTTGCGCCGATGGCCACGCTTTGGCTCTGCGCGGTGAAGCGGGTCGGGCTATAGGCATCGCAACGTCTGGCGCCTTCACGAGCACGCTATTCGGTGTTGTGTGCCTTGCGGCCTTCACACCTGCGCTTGCTGAGGTAGCGCTATCTTTCGGCGCCTATGAGTTTTTTTGGCTAGCACTATTCGGCGTGGTTATGTCGGGCAGCATCGTCGGCGACGATCCTGTGAAGGGATGGCTGATGGGATGTTTGGGGTTGTTCGTTGCGCAGATTGGCCAGGATAGCCTCTTTGCTTATGATCGCTTTACCTTCGGCATACCCCAGTTGGCGGGCGGGATTGCATTAATCCCGGCGCTCGTCGGCGCGTTCGGATTCTCGGAAGTGCTTATTACGTTGGCCGATCCGATTGAGCGCAAGATCGTCGAGATGCGCGATTCTGTTCTGCCTCGCTTTCGCGAAGTGATCCAATATTGGCCAACTGTATTGCGATCGGGCGTAATCGGCGTGCTAACCGGCCTAATGCCGGGTGTCGGTGAGGATGCTGGAGCATGGATGTCATACGCCGCGGCCAAAGCCGTCAGCAAAGAAAAGGAACTATTCGGTAAGGGTTCGATCGACGGGCTGATGGCGGCGGAAACCGGTGACATGGCGTCAATTCCTGGCCACATCATCCCTTGTCTTGCGCTCGGCATTCCGGGATCCGCTCCGTCCGCAGTCTTGATGTCGGCGATGATCATCCACGGCATTCAGCCCGGGCCCATGTTGATGATCAACCATCCACAATTCGTCTATGACGTCGTTGCGATGACAACCCTGGCAATGATCAGCATTCTGATTTTTGGCCTGTTTCTCGTGAAGCCGCTGCTAGCGGTGATGCGAGTGAAGCGCACCATCTTAATGCCTATCATTTTTCTGCTCTGCACGGTCGGCGCTTTTGCCGGCGCCTCGCGGCTATTCGACGTCTATTGCATGCTGGCAGTCGGCATTGGGGCCTTTTTCCTGCGGCGACGCGGCTATCAGATGGCACCCTTCGTACTCGGCCTAGTGCTGGGTGGCTTACTCGACAAGAGCTTGCGACGCGGCTTGGTTCTTTCTGACGGCAGTCTCCTGCCCTTCTTTACACGGCCGATTTGCATCGGCTTTGCGTCCGTTACGATTATCACGATGATGCTATACATCCCCCCGGTGAAGTCGCTAATCAAAAGCGTGACCGGAGCCATGGGCAGAAAATTGCGCGCTTCCGCAACCTTATAACAAGTAAGTTGGGGCCAATTCGGTTCACCGCCAAAATAGGTGAGACTGCGGACTGACACCCGTAAGTCCGATATGGGTCGATTCTGTTGAAAAAATTCGTAGGCCGACTCCATCGAATATTTTTAGCGTCGTAGGCGCGGCTTTCGGAAACGGATGTCCGACCGGATGTGCTCAGGCACACCGCGCACCAGCATCACATCGCCCATCGTCTCCAGCACGCCGAAGCTGTTGATCCGGCGGGCCACCCTGATGGCCACGCATTCACGGGTGAACTCGTCGATCAGCGTCGTCAGCCTAAGTTTGCGGCCGTCGTGGGTCTGGGCCTCCACGAAGTCGTAGGACCAGACATGATTTCGCCGCTCAGGTCGCAACCGGATGCAAGGACCCATCGTTAAGCCAGAGCCGGCCTCGTGGCCCTTGTTTCTGGGGTACTTTTAGCCCCTCACGGCGCCAGATCCGCTGCACCCGATCGCAGCCTACATCCCACCCGGCCCCGTTTAGTCTTCATTTATCGCACCTGACGCAGCGTGTTGCTGATCTCGCGCGCTGCGCCGAGCAATTCGGGCAAAAGGCTATCCTTAAATTCGTCGTCGTTGCGAACGCCGGCATACCAGCCAATGCCGAGCGCGGCGACGATGCCGTTATTGTCGGTGACCGGCACGGCGATTGAGCAGCGTTCGCCAGATTCCTGTTTCACATATGAAAAGCCGAGGTTTTGATCACGCTTAATGGCGGCTCTCAGCTTTTCCGGGTTGGTTATAGTGCGCGGGGTCAACGGCACTAGCTGCGCCTCGCTGAAATATTGGTCGAGCGCAGCTGGCGAGAGGCCGCCGAGGAGAATGCGACCGAGCGACGTCGTGTAGGCGGGAAACCGCCGGCCGATGTGGATACCGAGATCATCGCGGACAATTTGTTTTGCGGCGACGCGTCCGACATAAATAACCTCCGTACCATCTAGCATCGCAAGATTGCAGGGCTCTTTCACCCGCAAAACCATGTCTTCCATAATCGGCTGGGCGATGCTGCCGAGGCTGAGCGACGACAGGTAGGAATATCCAAGGTCAAGAATCTTCGGGCGCAGCCGAAATTGCCGGCCGTCCTTTTCCACGTAACCCAATTCGAGCAGGGTAAGCAGAATACGCCGGGCGTTCGCCCGGGTGAGGCCGGTGCGCTCGGCCGCTTGCGTCAATGTCATCGACGGCGTGCTGCTGCCGAATGCTCGGATTACCGCCAATCCACGGGCGAACGACTGAAGAAATCCAGGTGAGGCTTCGGCGTCGTCGTCAGTCATTGTAGCAAAAGACCCATTGACCCCGCGACCGGATCGAAATATTGTTCTATATAAGAATAATTGTTCGCATACCGCACAAACAGAGTCAAGCTGTAATCGATTTTGATGTCGGTTTGCGTCGTGAAAATGGATGCGAGTTGGAGCTCCGGGGAATTGGACCAGATCGACGCAGACGTCCTGATCATCGGTGGCGGATTTGGTGGCATCTGGGCGGCGCTGCGCGCCGCTGAAGTCGTCGACAACGTCGTCTTACTTGAGAAGGCCTATGTCAGCCGCAGCGGTGCCTCGACAATATCGGGCGGGGTGACCACGTGTCCGCTAGATGACGACGATCTGTCGAAGTGGGTCGCCGAATTCGTCACCAAGGGCGGCTACATGTGCGACCAAGACTGGACCGCGCAACTTCTCGAAGGCCAGCGCGAGCGGGTAAAGCAACTGGCGGGCTGGGGCGTGCCGATTTCGCGTAATGATAAAGGCGAAATCCGCCGCTTTGCGAGTCGTGGCATGATCGAGGTTCGCTGCATGCAATACAGCCCCAAAAAAGCGATGGAGGAACTGCGCAAGCAGGTTATTGCGCGCGGCGTGCGCATTATCGATCGCATTTGCGTCACTGATTTGTTGACGACAGATGGCGAATATCCCACCAAAGGGGCGGTTTGCGGGGCGTTTGGTTTCAATACGCGCTCCGGCGAATGCCTTGCCGTCAGGGCCAAGCAAACCATTCTCGCCACCGGCGCGATGTCGATGAAGGGGCAGCACCAAATCGACAACGTCGTCTGCGACGGCGTTGTCATGGCCTATCGCGCCGGCGCGCGGCTAGTCGATCTCGAGTTCAGCTTCGGCGGCACGTTCTCGCTGTTGATGAGCAAATACACCTTCGGTAGCTATAACGTCGCAATTGCCCATGGCGCCCGGCTGATCAATGCCGAGGGCGAGCGGTTCATGGCGAAGTACGATCCGGTTCGCTATGAACGCGGGGAACTGGCGCGCGTTGTCGCCGCATTTGCCAAGGAGATGATCGACGGCCGAGGTCCGGTCTATGTCGACATGCGTAACGTCGATCAGTCATACTGGGACGATCTGAAAGTCGTGCAGCAGAGCAAGGGCGCCAGCATTCTGCTGTCCGATCGCATCCCCGATCCCAAAGTCTCGCCGCTGGCCATTGAGCCGACATGGGGCCTGTGGAACGGCGGTCGCAGCGGACTGATGATCGATCTGAAATGCCGGTCGAGCCTGCCGGGATTGCTTGCAGCAGGCGTCGCCGCCAAAATAACCGCGACCGGCACGCATGCCAGCGCCGGCGTGCCGACAGCCTTTTCGATGACGTCAGGTTATTGCGCAGGCAATGCGGCCGCCGAACTGGCCTTGTCCATGCAAAAGCCTCGGATGCCAGACGATCTCGTCGATCGGCTTGCCGAACGTGTCCGCGCGCCGCTTGGCCGCGCCACAGGAAAAATAAACGCCGACAGGCTGCACGATTCATTGACTAAGCTGGAAAGCTCGGTGGTCGAAACGATGCCGCTAAGCGCGCCAAGACTGCGCAAGATGATAGAGCAGACCGACGAGGTGGCCATGACTGCCGACCGTGTCGGCGCTGCGGACGTTCACGATCTCGTCAAGCTGCACGAAGCCCGCAACATCGCCGAATGCGCAAAGCTGGTTTATCTGTCGGCCCTCGATCGCACCGAAAGTCGCGAACAATTCTATCGTGAGGATTTCCCGGAAACTGATGATGAGGAATGGTTCTGCTGGCACGGCCTAACCTCCACGGCAGGGGGTCCCGTCTTCGACCGGCAATCCATTCCGTTCGAGAGGTTTCCCTTGCAGCCCCCGGGCAAGCGGCCTCGGCACCTCAGCCCGATCGCGGCCATTATGAGGGGGTCGTTCGATCCCACGAATTATGACTGAACCGCTGAACAGCCCCGTCTCCATCAATCTCGATCTTTGCGACGGGTGCGTGAAGTGCCTGAACTCCTGCCCGACAGATGTGTTCGGCTTTAATACGCAAACCCAAAAGGCCTATCTGGCTTACCCTGGCGACTGCTCGGTCTGCTTTCTTTGCATTGGTGATTGTCCGACCGGTGCAATAAAGGTCGATTTTGCAATTACCAGCGTGCGCAAGCATAGCGCATACGCATCCTATGATCCGGATCTGCTGGTGCTGGATCCGTCCGCGTGCTGATGATTTTCACGAATACTGGAGCTTGATCGATGCAGGGAGGCGAAATCGTAGAATTCGACACAAGCTCTCCCGTTACCTATCGGGAACTGCTCGTCGGTGCGACTGCGAAAGAGCGCATTTTCGGCTATCTTTTTCTGCCGCAGCCGACCGGTAAGAAGCCGCCGATCGTGGTCATCAGCATCGGCTCACAGGGCTTCAAGTCCGGCCGTGAGGATCTCTACAGCCGGGCGCTTACGGAAATCGGATTCGCAGCCTTTGTTGTCGACAGTTTTGGGCCGCGTGGCTTCAGCGAAACGACATCGGGGCAGGGGCGGTTGTCGATGGCCGGATCGACCGCCGATGCGCTACATGCTATCGCACATATCCGAAACGACCCGCGCATTGACAGCGGCAGAATCGGTATTCTTGGCTATTCGCGCGGCGGCCACGCTTCCGTGACATCGTATCACCGCAAACTCCAGCAGGCGGTCCTCGGCCGCACCGACGCCATTGCTGCGCATGTCGCACTCTATCCGGCTCTCAACCCGCGCTGGCGAAATCCGCAACCAACTGAAGCGCCGATGCTTCTCCTCTACGGCGAGGCCGACGACCTCGTACCGGCCTGGAAGCCGCAGGCCTGCGCCAAGGAAATTGAAGCCGCCGGCGGCTCGATTGAATTGGTGGGCTATGCCGATGCCCATCATGGTTTTGATTCGATTACGGCAGCGAAAAACGTGCCCTCGGCGAATTTCTCCCGGTGCAACACCTTGATCGAGGACGATGGCGACATCGTCGAACAGACGTCACAAATACGCTGCGGCTCGAATTGGGCGGAGTTCCTCGACAATATCCAGAAAGTTTGCGGTAGCACCGGCGCCACTGTCGGCTACGGCCCGGCACCGCGTGACGTAGCGGTTGCTAAAATCCAGAACTTCTTTCGCACCAATTTAATTGAAAATGCTGGTCGACAATAGCGGAGCAAACCAACCTTGAGTTCCTCATCGCATATTAAAGTCGACGGGCTTGATACGTTCGTTCGCACCGCCGGTTCAAAAAATGCGCCGGCGGTTTTGCTGGTTCACGGCGGCGGCATGGGCACGAGCTCGACCGTCTGGCGCCATGTCATGGTGGAGTTGGCCAAGGCCAATTACGTGATTGCCGCCGACGCGCCCGGCTTCGGCCTCAGTAGTATACCGGCTGGCGACTATGATGTCGCGGTGATCACAAAGCATCTCCTGCATGTGCTCGACGCCCTCAACATTGAGCGCGTGAGTTTGGTCGGCCACTCGATGGGCGGTCAGATCGCTATGCGAATGGCGGCTGAGCATCCTGCACGCGTGGGCCGGATGGTCCTGATGGCCATCGGCGGTCGCTCGCTCGGGCTGGACTATAAAAGCCCTGGCATGGCGTTGATGGATCAACTAGCCGTCGATCCCAATCCGGCAATGGTCCGAGAACTTGTCGAGATGCTGAATTTCCGCCACGACAACATTCAGGAAGAAATAGACGAGCGGATTGAAACGGCGAAGCGTCCTGGGGTGCTCGAGGCGCAGCGTAAACTGAGCGCCGCGCGCGGCTCCGAAAAAGCCGGGCAGGCGGAGCGCGCGACCGCGCTGGTCAGGAAACTTAAGGCGTCGGGCGCGCCGATTATGCTGTTGTGGGGCGACGAAGAGCGGCTCAACCCCGTGGAGCTCGGCGACGGTATCGCAAAAGTGCTCGATTGGGCCGAATACCACCGCATCGCCGGCGCCGGTCATAATATTCCTAATGATCAGCCGGAGAAGGTGAGTGAACTGCTGGTGCGTTTTCTGAACGCATAAAAGAAACAAAAAGGGGGGGATGATAATGTCGGCGCTTAAAAAAATCTTGGCTGGCGTTCCGTCTGGTCGACCATTCCGCCGGTGCCGGAAAGTGACGGTTTTATCTGGATCGCGGCCGAAGCAGCGGTGGCAAGGACGTTTCGTGCCTGTTTCGTTAACCGGCTTCAGCATCCCAAGGCCTGGATAAAAGCGGCGGGCTACTGGAAGCGACGCGTCGCCAATACGTACCTGAAGATTGAGAATTGAACTTGCGCCGAACCGGTTCTCTCACTCTTGAGGCGAAGCCGCTGCCAGTGCGGCGCCTCACCTTACATCTTTTTCACCGATCGGAGGATCGCTCTATGTTACGAACTCTTACTGCGCTGATTGCCATCGCGCTCTCCTGCGCCGCGGCGTCCGCCCAAAGCTATCCTTCGCGGCCGATCACAATGATAGTACCGTTTGCCGCCGGTGGGCCGGCCGACACGCTGGCGCGTTTCCTGGCCGAGCCGATGCGGCGCACGCTAAATCAACCTGTCATTATCGAAGATGTTCCGGGAGCTGCCGGCACGCTGGGTGTTGGACGGCTCGTACGCGCCGCGCCTGATGGCTACACAATTGGCATCGGACATCTTGGCACTAACGTCTTTAACGGCGCAGTTTACAACTTGCCGTTCGATCTTTTGAAAGACCTAGAACCGATCGCGCTACTACCATCAAACGCTTACATGCTACTGGCAAAGCCGGGTGTGCCCGCAAATACAGTTCCGGAATTGATCGCCTGGCTGAAGGCCAATCCGGAACAGGCGACGGCGGGGACAGCTGGCATCGGATCGATTGGACATTTGGCGACCATAGACTTCGAAAGGCGCACCGGCGTTTCGCTACGGATTGTGCCGTATCGCGGCGGCGGGCCGGCGTTCAACGACGCGCTCGCCGGCAACATCACTTTGCTGTTCGATCTGCCGACCGCGGCCACCTTGGCCATCGCCAGCAATGCCAAGATGCATCAGTACGCGATCTTGGCGCCGCATCGACTGCCGGCCGCGCCGGATGTGCCAACGGTGGATGAAGTCGGATTGGACGGGCTTTACACCGCGGCCTGGTATGGCTTCTGGGCGCCAAAAGGGACGCCGAAGGAGATCATCGCCAGGCTCAATGCGGCGGCGCGGGAAGCCATGGCCGATCCGGAATTCATCAAGCGCATGCAGCAGCAGTCAGCGACAATCCCTACTGCAGAACAACAGTCACCGGAGTGGCTTGCCAATTTCCAGTCCAAGGAAATCGCCAAATGGTGGCCGCTGATCAAGTCGGCGAATATCAAAATACAATGAATTGGACATCCACGGCACAGCGACATTTTGTTCGCTAACAGCGGACATCCGCAAAGACCTCCGAAGCCTCGAACGGGGATGATCGGAATTTTGTCGGTCAAATTCTCTGTTCTTTCACCAAAACTTCCTGTTTCGCCGAAATAATTCCCTGTTCCACTGAGTAGGGAATTCGTGCCGAAGCTCCCGTGACGACGGCGTTATTTTCAATTTCTAGCGCCCCCGAAGCCCCGATTTTGTTAAATTCCCTGTTCTTTTCCCTGTTAGCAGGGAACAGGGGTGCAGAGATGGGTTCGACTGCGACTGCGTCCGCCACCACGCATTCTCGCGCTTAGGGCGCCGCCGAACGACCCGACGGCTTGCTGATCACTCTGATTTCAATCAAACTGAACGTCGCCCCGAACCACAGCCATCAAATTTTGTCTGATTCGTTAATTGAGAGCCCACGAATGAGTGCGCCACGAACGATACGGCTTTCATCCGAAGATAACGTCATTGTCGCCGTCGATCAGATTGTTTTGGGCGCGGACGTTGCGGGCCTGACCGCTCGGGAATGGGTACCGCGCGGTCACAAGATGGCGATAGCCGCCATTCGCGAAGGCGAGCCGGTGCGGAAATATGGCCAGATCATTGGTTTTGCATCAAAGCACATTGCGCCTGGCGATTGGGTTCATGAGCACAATGTTGGTTTGCATGACTTCGCGCGCGACTATCAGTTTGCCGAGGGCACCAAGAATGACGAGGTCTTGCCGCCGGAATTGCGCGCGACCTTCGAGGGTTATGTGCGGCCAAATGGCAAAATTGGAACGCGAAACTATATCGGTATTCTGACGTCGGTAAATTGTTCGGCGTCAGCTGCAAAATTCATCGCCGAAGAATTGAATCGGTCTGGAATTCTTGATGACTATCCCGAAATTGACGGCGCTGTGGCGTTTGTTCACGGCACCGGGTGCGGCATGGCGGCCTATGGCGAGGGCTGGGATTTGCTCCGGCGGACGCAATGGGGCTATGCGACACATCCCAATCTTGGTGCCGCGCTGATGGTCGGTCTTGGCTGCGAAGTATTTCAGATCGACCGTATGAAAGCTGAATATGGCCTGGTCGAAGGCGATCACTTTCAAACCATGACGATCCAGGCGACCGGCGGAACGAAGAAGACGGTTGACCAGGGGGTCGAACGCATCAAGGCAATCCTGCCGATTGCGGCGCGCGCCAAGCGTGAGACGCGGCCGGCTTCCGAAATTGTCTTGGCGCTACAGTGTGGCGGGTCGGATGGTTATTCCGGCATTACGGCCAATGCCGCGCTGGGCGCTGCCGTCGATCTTCTGGTCAAGCACGGAGGCACCGCGGTCCTTGCTGAAACACCGGAAATCTATGGTGCCGAGCATCTGCTGACGCGACGCGCGGTTAACCGCGCGGTCGGTGAAAAGCTCATCGAGCGGATTCACTGGTGGGAAGAATACTGCAAACGCACCGGCGGTGAGATGAACAATAACCCCTCGCCCGGCAACAAGGCGGGTGGACTAACTACAATTTTGGAAAAGTCATTGGGGGCGGCCGCCAAAGGCGGCACGACGGCGTTACGCGCGATTTATGAGTATGCCGAACCGGTCAAGGAGAAGGGGTTCGTTTTCATGGATACGCCCGGCTATGACCCGGTCGGAGCAACCGGCCAGGTTGCCGGCGGCTGCAACGTTATGTGTTTCACCACGGGTCGCGGTTCAGCCTTTGGCTGCAAGCCGACGCCTTCCATCAAGCTTGCCACCAACACCGAAATGTATCGGCGCATGACGGACGACATGGACATTAATTGCGGCGATATTCTTGATGGAACGTCGATTGAGGCAAAAGGACAGGAAATCTTCGATAAGGTTTTGCAGGTTGCTTCAGGCACGCACACCAAATCGGAAGACCTGGGCTATGGCGATCTGGAATTCGTACCGTGGCAAATCGGCGCGGTGATGTAATTCTAGCGCACGTAAATGTTCCGCGGCCTCGTCGTGCCAATTGCTCAATTAGATGAGCATAGCCGCCCAAGCGGCCCCTGAATGCGGGGCTTGATCGCCATGAAGTATATCAGAAATGCTAAAAGCGCCTGATTTTATTGAGTCTTTTTAGCAAACTGCATTGCAACATTAACCCGCCAGTAAATGCCGACGCGACTGCCCAACAATTGCGCGGGCGCAAAATGACTTAGCTTTGACTAGGCACCTATTCATTTAGGGTATAGCCTTAGTGCAAAATAACAATAACTCATCGCCAACGTCAGGGAGGAATGCCCGATGCTACCAAGGACTACTCGCAGAACCGTTTTGAAAACTGCGGCTCTAGCTACAGCGGCTGTTATCACCGCTCCTTATGTCAGAGGCGCTTACGCTGCAGGTAAGCTGACACTCGGCTGCTGGGATCACTGGGTGCCCGGCGCCAATAAAGCCCTCGACAAACTCTGCAACGAGTGGGGCGAGAAAAACAAAGTCGAAGTTCACATCGACTACATCACGTCGCAGGGTGAAAAAGACAAGCTCACGGCGGCCGCCGAGGCGCAGGCCGGCACCGGCCACGACATCATGTCGCATCGCGACTGGAATGTTCGGATCCACCAGGCGGTGCTCGAGCCGCTCGACGACGTCGTCGACGGCCTGATCAAGCAATATGGCCCGATCAGCCCGGTCGCCGAATATCTCGCCAAGATCAAAGGCGCCTGGCGAGGTGTCCCGACCACGATCGGGAGCCAGGTCAAGCCGTGCTGCTCGCGCTTCGATCTCTACAAGGAGCACGCCGGTCTCGATCTCCTCGAGATGTTCCCGGCCGACGAAAAGAAATGGGACAAGGCCAAGGTCGCCGCGTGGAACTGGGATGCCTACGTCACCTCGGCGCAGAAGCTGTTCAAGGCCGGCTTCCCGGTCGGTCTGCCGATGGGCCAGACCTCCGACTCGGTCGATTGGGTTGGCGGGCTGTTCAACGCCTATGGCGTGGTGATGGTCGACGCCAAGGACAACATTAAGATCGATTCCGACCAGACCCGGCAGGCGATGGAAATCGCCCGCAAGATCATGGAGGTGTCGCCGCCCGAAGTTTACGCCTGGGACGACGCCGGCAACAATCGCTGGCTGATCTCCGGCAAGGGCTCGAACATTATGAACCCGCCGAGCGCTTGGGCGGTCGCCAAGCGCGACAATCCGAAGGTGGCGGAGCAGTGCTGGACCCATCCGGTGCCGACGGGGCCAAAGGGCCGCTTTGTCGGGCAGTTGCCGCAGTTCTATGGGGTGTGGAAGTTCTCCCAGAACAAGACAGCTGCGAAAGAACTGCTCACCTTCATCTCACAGAAGGATTCGGTCGCACAACTGGTCGCAGCGTCGGTCGGCTACGACCTGCCGTCGTTCAAGAGCATGTACGACCTTCCCACCTGGAACACGGTCGGGCCGCCGGTCGGCACCGTCTACGGTTATCCGCCGCGCGGTGACGAGCAGACCTCGATCGCCGGCGCGCCGGCGCGTTCCGATGTTGGCGCCCAGATCTACAATCAGGCGATCAACACCGTGATGATCGCCAAGTTCACGCAGGGCAAGGAGAAGCTCGACGACGTGATCAAGTGGGCCGAGAAGGAACTCGAAGGTACCTTGCGCGCCTGAGCGTTCGTCACGGCATTCACAAACTTCGCATGCCGGCCGCGCTGGCCGGCATGCGCGAGCTTAGGCGCCCCATCCTCGAATCATCAGAGACCGAAACATGGCCGATACCGTCCAGGGTTGGAGCGACGTAAGCCTTGCTGACACCGCGGCGCCGCCGGCGAGAAAGCGGGGCCTCAAGCTATTCATGCGGCAACGCTCGACCACCGCGGTCTTGATGTGCCTGCCGCTGATTGCCATCGTCTTGGGGCTCATTATCTACCCGGCGTTTTATTCGATTTATCTGTCGATGCTGAACAAGGCGCAGACCCATTTCATCGGGCTGGGCAATTTCACGTTTCTGCTGTCGCGCGACACGTTCTGGATGGTGGCCGAACAATCGACGATTTTCGCGCTATCCGCGGTATTTTTTAAGGCGCTAATCGGGCTGATCACTGCGCATTTGGTCAACAATCTGCCGGTCAAGGGCCAGCGCAAATGGCGCGGAATGCTGCTGGTGCCGTGGGTGATCCCGTTGGCGCTTTCCACCCTCGGCTGGTGGTGGATGTTCGATCCGACCAATTCTGCATTTAATTACACATTGCGAAGTCTGGGCTTTGCCGGAATTCCGTGGCTGAGCGATCCGTATTGGGCGCGCTTCTCGGTTATCCTGGTCAATGTTTGGTATGGCGCGCCGTTCTTTCTGATCATGTATTTGGCGGCGCTCAAATCGGTGCCCGAACAGCTCTATGAGGCGGCTTCCATCGACGGCGCCACCGCCTGGCAGAAGTTCCGCCACATCACGCTGCCGATGATGCACAACATCATCGCCATCACGGTGCTGTTCTCGCTTATCGTCACCTTCGCCAATTTCGACATCGTGCAGATCATGACGGCGGGCGGCCCGCGCAACATGACACATATGTTCGCGACCTATTCGTTCCTCCTCGGCATCCGCTCCGGCGATCTGCCGCTCGGCGCGGCAACTTCGCTGTTCATGCTCCCGATCCTGGCGGTCGCCGCCGTCTTCATTTTGCGCGGTGTGCGCAAGCGCGGGAGGGAAATCGGATGAGCACGGCTGCCATCGCTGTTCCGACCACCAAACGCATCGGCGTTGGCGTCAGTCTTCGGCGCAACCGTCGCTGGGCGCTGATGACCTCGTATTTTTTCTTGATCCTGTTTGCGATCTTCTTCCTGCTGCCGCCTTATTACATGGTGGTGACGGCGCTCAAGAGCGACGCCGAGATGGCGCGGATGGCGACCAATCCGTGGTTCATCTTCGACGGCGCCACGCTCGATCAGTTCAAAATCCTGCTCACGCAGACGGACTTTCTGATCTTCTTCAAGAATACAGCCATCGTCACCGTATGCGTGGTGGCGATCACCATGGTCGTGAGCGTGTTGGCCGCTTTCGCGCTTGGCCGTATGAAGTTCTGGGGCTCCGGCATGCTGGCGACCGGAATCTTCCTGACCTATCTGGTGCCCGATACGCTGCTGTTCATCCCGATGTTCCAGATCGTCAAATCGATCGGCCTGCTCAATTCCTATTGGGGCATGGTGCTGGTCTATCCGACCCTGACCGTGCCGTTCTGCACCTGGATTATGATCGGCTATTTTCAGTCGATTCCAAAGGAGCTTGACGAGGCCGCGCTGATCGATGGCGCCGGCCACATGCAGATGCTTACGAAGATTTTCATTCCGGTCGCGCTGCCCGGCATCATCGCCGCGATGATCTTCGCGTTCACCGTGTCCTGGGCGGCGTTTGTCTATCCGATGGCGTTTCTTTATTCAGCCGACCAGCAAGTGCTAACGGTGGGCACCGTGACCAGCCTGATACGCGGTGACGTTTATAAGTGGGGCATGCTGATGGCTGGTGCATTGGTCGCGGCGGCGCCGCCGCTCGTGATCTATGCGTTTCTCATGGACTACTATATCGCCGGCCTTACGGCGGGAGCGACCAAGGGCTAGCAATTCACCATCCCCGAAAGCGGGAACCAATATTCTGAAACGATTACGCACCGAAAATAAATCGGGCGACGTAGCAAGGCGGGGTAACGTGAATGGCGGAAGTAACTTTGCGGAACGTGGGCAAGCGCTACGACGATGTTGTCGCCGTCAGCAACGTCAACCTTGATATTCCCAATCACGAGTTTCTCGTATTGGTTGGCCCGTCGGGCTGCGGGAAAAGCACGACCTTGCGGATGATCGCCGGGCTTGAGGAAATCAGTGACGGCGAGATCTCAATTGGCGGTGAAGTGGTCAACGACCTGCCGCCGAAGGATCGTGACATCGCGATGGTTTTTCAAAATTACGCTCTTTATCCGCATATGACCGTCGCTGAAAATATGTCGTTCGGGCTCAAGTTGCGTAAATTTCCCAAAACGGAAATCAAGCTGCGGGTCGACAATGCTGCCCGCATTCTCGACATCACCGAACTTCTCGGTCGTCGTCCCAAACAACTCTCCGGCGGTCAGCGCCAGCGTGTTGCCATGGGCCGCGCTATTGTGCGCAATCCTAAGGTGTTCCTGTTCGACGAACCGCTGTCCAATCTCGACGCTAAATTGCGCGTCCAGATGCGCACCGAAATCAAACGTGTGCACCAAAAAGTCAAGACAACGACCGTTTATGTGACGCATGACCAGGTCGAAGCCATGACGTTAGCCGATCGGGTGGTTGTCATGAACAACGGCAAAATTGAGCAGATAGGCACGCCCAATGACCTGTACCACCACCCCAAGACCCGCTTTGTGGCAAGCTTTATTGGATCGCCGGGGATGAATCTTATTCCGGCCAAGCTGGAAAACAACGGCGGCGGTCTGAATGTCAGACTCTCCGACAAACTGTCATTCCACGTACCGGAAAGCCGCGCCGCGCGATATCGCACGCATACCGGCAAGGACGTGTTGTTCGGCTTACGTCCGGAACATCTCACTGAAACGCGTGGCAGCGAAAATGGCGTCGGTCAGGAATTTCAAATCACGCTCGACGTAGTCGAGCCGATGGGCATGGAGACGATGGTGTTTTTCAAAGTCGATGGCACCGAAGTCTGTGGCCGTGTTGAGCCTACCGCCGCCAAGAATTCAGGCGAGGAAATGCAATTACGCGCCAATCTCGACCACATGCACCTCATCGATCCGGCGACCAACGTCGTGCTTTGAGTATTTCGAAGCCTATGGTCGGAACGACGAACAAGTTCAAGGCAGCAATATCCGGTGCGTGATTGCTCAGCGGGTCGTGTGTTGAATAACGAGTAGCGCCAGAACGGCGAGCGCAAGGATAAACGAAAGGAATTTCCAGAACAGCAATGGATTGCGCTCCATAAGGGGCGGATGAGAAGAATTGAGATATTTCAAGTTGGGGTGACGGAGGTCGTAAATGAATTCCGACAGTTCGTCGTACCGTTTGAGCGGGTCCGGGTCCAATGCCTTCTTCAGCGCGCCGTCAATCCACACAGGAATTTCGCGATTGTCGTCAAATACAGATTTATATTTTAATTTTCTTTGTTGAGATTTCGTCCGGGTATTTACCACTTTTGCTCCATAGGGGAGCCGGCCGGTCAACATCTGGTAAGCAATGACTCCGAGCGAGAAAATATCGGAACTTGAAGAACCGCGCTCGCCGAGAAAATATTCGGGCGCCGTGTATTGCACCGTCCCGAGAATGTTGTCGTCAACGCCGGATGGCAAATCATCGGCAATGCCGGCAATTCGCGTCGCGCCAAAATCGATGATCTTTGCCGTTCCGGTCCCATCGATCATGATGTTGTCCGGCCGCAGGTCCTGATGCAGCATTTCCATCCGATGGAACGCCTGCAGGCCGGCGGCAATCTGTTCGATAATTCCACGTACGGCTTCAAGACTCGGTTTCGGATTATCCGTCATCCACTGAGTCAAAGTCTGGCCGTCAACGAATTCCGTAACTACATATAGATAATTTCGTACCCTCGATTGAACGCGAGGCTTTAAAACGTGAGCATTATTGATGCGGCGGGCCACCCATTCTTCCAACATGAATCGTTGCAGATAGGCGGGGTCGCCGCGCAAGTCGATCGACGGTGTTTTGAGCGCAACCAGGGTGCCATCAGCGCTATCGACGGCAAGGTAAATGTGGCTGCGGCTACTGCCATGAACTTCTCTGACGATTTGATAGCCGTCCAATACCATTCGCGCTTCCAGCAGCGGTGGACAAGGCAGTTCCAGCACCTGTCTTACGATTTCGCTTTCGTCGCTGTCGGGCAGTGAGTCGATTCGCACGATTTGGACGGTCAGATTATCTGGGCTGCCCTGCCGTTCGGCTTCTTCGACGATAGCTTTCGCCGCGCCGTCCAATTCGCCCGCCATGCCGTTGATGGTTTCGGCGATATAGCGGCCGCTGACATGTTCGTAGACGCCATCGGTCGCCAATAGGAAGAGGTCGTCTTGTGCGAGCTTGACTGGCCGATAATCGATTTCGATTTGCGGGCTAATCCCCAGTGCGCGGCCCAGATAGTTTTGCTCGGCAGACAAGACGATGCGGTGATCTTCGGTCAACTGCTCGAGGCCATGGGCCGCGACGCGATAGACGCGGGCGTCACCAATATGAAAAATATGCGCCGTCGTGGATTTGAAAACCACCACGCTGAGCGTGCACACATAGCCCCTGTCTTTGTCGTAAAGATACTGGCTTTGACGCGTTTGCGCGTGCAGCCACGAGTTCGTCGCCGATATCACGCGCTGCGCCGAGGTTTTGACGGACCACGATTCCGACGTGCAGTAATAGTCCGTCAGAAAGCCTTTGACGGCCGACTCGCTGGCAATGCCGCTCACCTCGCTGGTGCTGATCCCATCCGCCAGCGCGACCGCGATACCTTTCAGGCTCAGCAACGGCTCTTCGGGGATAAGCGCGCCGTGAAAATCCTGATTGGCTTCCTTGCGGCCTTTATCGGAATATTGTCCGATCGATATTGCGAGATGGCTAGGCATGGTGGACCAAAAAAAAAGAGCCTCAACCCGGCCGGGTTGAGGCTCCATGCTAGCAGATTGCGCTAAGCGGCGCGCTTGAGCGCCGTGCGCTTGGGGGCGGTCCTGACGTGGGTGGCATAAAGCGTCAACCCGGTGAAAGCGATGCCGCCGACCAGATTGCCGAGCACCGTCGGGATCTCGTTCCAGATGAAATAGTCCATGATCGAGAATGGGGCATGGAGCATCAAGCCCGCCGGGAACAGGAACATGTTCACGACGGAATGCTCGAACACCATGTAAAAGAACACGAAGATCGGCATCCACATGGCGATGACCTTGCCGGGGACGGAAGTCGATATCATGGCGCCGACCACGCCGGTCGAGACCATCCAGTTGCACAGGGCGCCGCGCAGGAACAACGTCGCCATGCCGGCCGCGCCATGCGCGGCGTAGCCCAGCGTTCGGGCTTCGCCGATGTTTCCGATCACGGTGCCGACCTTATCCGGTGGCTGCGTGAAGGCGAATGTCGTCACGAACGCCATCAAAAAGGCGGTAGTGAGCGAACCGGCAAAGTTGCCGAGGAAAACAAGGCCCCAGTTGCGCATGACGCCGCCGAAGGTCACACCCGGCCGCTTGTCGAGCAAGGCGAGCGGGGTTAGTACGAAGACACCAGTGAGCAGGTCGAAACCCAGCAGGTTGAGCATGACGAACCCGACCGGAAAGATCAGGGCGCCGACGAGCGGCTGCCCGGTGTTGACGTTGATCGTGATCGCCATCCACGCCGCCAATGCCAAAATTGCGCCGGCCATATAGGCGCGAACGAGCGTATCCCTGGTCGACATGAAGACTTTTGATTCGCCGGCATCGACCATTTTGGTCACGAATTCCGAAGGCACGAGATAGGCCACGTGAGATCTCCCTTGGTGACTTGTAGACTCAAGACGATCACAGCAATTGACATGCCAACTGAGAATTTCGGGCCTGCGGCCGTGCTTGTTGCGCGCTTTTGAGTGAAGAAAAGCGTCGGCGTTTCGAACCGCACCGGCATCGCCGCTATAAGCGCGCCGGCCGACATGATTTTTTATGCTGCATAAAATGCTATCGCGGGCGCCTAATTTAAGGGCAGCTATGTCGCTAAAGTGCAGAAAATGTTGTTCTATCAAATGTTTATCACATGGCATGGTCGTTGCTGCTAACGGGCCATGATACAGGTGCCGAACAGATGACGACGGAAGCCGGACAGAAGTCAGGCGAAGAGGTAGCGACTGGCGACTTTGACTCCGAACAAAAGCGTTACCTGGAAGGGTTTGCCGCCGGCCTCCAGATCGCCAAGACGGCAAAGGGGTTAGCCGCGTCTGGCGCCGCGCTGGCGGGCGCCTTGGCCGCGCCCGAGCCGACCGGGCCAGAGGCTGCCGCGCTCAAGGCGCAGAACAAAGTGCTGGCCTCCGGCGGAAAATTGTCCGACCCGGAAAAATTCAAACGCGAGCAGCATCCCTTCGATACTTACGACCGGCTGAAGGATGACGCCGCCAAAGGCGAATATCCCAAGCCCGCGGACAATTTCCGCTGGCGGTTCTTCGGCCTGTTCTACGTGGCGCCGAACCAAAACTCCTATATGTGCCGGTTGCGAATGCCGAACGGTATTCTCAAGGCCACGCAATTGGCCGGGCTCGCCGATCTCGCCGAGCGCTATGGCGGCGGTTATTCACACGTGACAACGCGCGCCAATTTGCAGATTCGGGAAATTACGGCTGAGAACGCCGTCAACATGATCGAGGCGATCCAGGACCTCGGCCTGTGCTCGCGCGGCTCCGGTGCCGACAATATCCGTAATGTCACCGGCACGCCGACCGCCGGCATCGATCCGCAGGAATTGCTCGACACCAGACCTTACGCGCGAGAATGGCACTTCCATATTCTCAACGACCGTTCGCTGTACGGCTTGCCGCGCAAATTCAATGTCGGTTTCGACGGCGCCGGTTTGATACCGGTGCTGGAAGACACCAACGATATTTCATTCCAGGCCGTCGACGTTCAGGACGGATTCGGCCTGGAACCGGGTATCTGGTTCAAACTCGGTCTTGGCGGCATCACCGGCCACAAAGATTTTGCACGCGAAACCGGCGTCGTGGTGAAACCAGCCGATGCCACCAAAGTCGCCGACGCGGTGGTGCGCGTCTATATAGAACACGGCGATCGCACCGACCGCACCAAGGCGCGGCTCAAATACGTGCTCGACAAAATGGGTGTCGAGAAATTCGTTGGACTCATGGAGGAAACGCTCGGTCGCAAGCTCGACCGCGCCGTGCCCGGCGCGCTGGCGCCGCGTCCGGTATTCTCGCGTACCGCCCATATCGGCATCCATCCGCAAAAGCAGGAAGGCTTGCACTGGATCGGCATTGTTGTGCCGGTCGGGCGTCTGACGGTCGCGCAGATGAAAGGTCTGGCCGCCATTTCGAGCGAAATAGGCGACGGCGATATCAGGCTCACGGTTTGGCAGAACCTGTTGATCTCGGGCGTTCCGACCGAAAAATTAACGGTGGCCCGGGCGCAGATCGAGGCGCTTGGCCTGGCGATCGAAACCAATGCGATCCGTTCCGGCCTCATCGCATGCACCGGCAATACGGGATGCAAATTCGCCGCCTCTGACACGAAAGGTCACGCCGAGGAAATCGCGCGTTGGTGCGAAACGCGCGTGGCGCTCGATACGCCGGTCAATATCCACCTCACCGGCTGCCATCACTCATGTGCGCAGCATTTCGTCAGCGAAATCGGCATGCTCGCCTGCAAGGTCGATGTCGGCGAGGATGCCGATCCGGTCGAAGGCTATCACGTGCTGATCGGTGGCGGCTTCGGCCCGCAGGCAGCGCTCGGGCGCGAGCTTTATCGCGATGTCAAAGCCGAGGATGCGCCGAAAACGGTGGAGCGTATTCTCAAGGCCTATGTCGCGCATCGCGCATCGAGCGATGAGAGCTTCATCGACTTTGCGCGGCGGCACGAAATCGACGCGCTCAAGGCCATGGCCGAGCAGGAGGCGATGGTATGAGCATGTCGCAGCGTCCGCCGATTCCGTCCTTCATTCCCGAATCCGCGCCGTTCAGTGTTGAGCAGCGAACCTGGCTCAACGGTCTGTTCGCCGGGATGATTTCGCTCGATGAAAGCGTCACCGCGCTGTCGAACCAGCAGGCGGCCCAGCTGCTGCCGGGCCTTCTCGAGGCTGGCGCTGCCCCGGCGGAAGCCGACGATGGCGCGCCCTGGCACGATCCAGCCATGCCGATGGCCGACCGCATGAAACTCGCGGAAGGAAAGCCGCTGCCACGGCGCTTGATGGCGGCGATGGCGCAACAGGATTGCGGGCAGTGCGGATATAATTGCAACGACTATGCAGACGCGCTGTTCGTAAAAAAGGAAGAGCGCCTAAATTTGTGCGTGCCGGGCGGCAAAGAAACCAACCGTATGCTCAAGGCGCTCTATGCTGAAATGGGCCAGTCGCCGCCCGCGGCCAAGGCGGATGTCGCGCCGGCCGCGCCGGTTTCCGCGCCTGGCCGCTCACGCGACAACCCTGTCTACGCAACATTCATTTCACGGCGCCGTCTCAACGGGGAAGGCTCGGAAAAGGAGACCTGGCACGTCGAATTCGATCTTGCCGACTGCGGTCTGGATTATGTCGTCGGCGACTCGTTTGGGGTCTATCCGGCCAACGATGCCGCGCTGGTAGATGCCGTTCTTGCAGCAATCGACGCGCCGCCCGATTTTCCGATCGCCGGGCGCACATTACGCGAGACGCTTACCGATGGCGTCGCGCTGTCGCCCGCGCCCGACATGCTGTTCCAGTTGATTTCCTATCTTACCGGCGGCGAGCGGCGAAAAAAGGCCAAAGCCTTGGCCGAAGGCAAAGATCCTGACGGTGATGCAGCGACGCTCGATGTACTCGCCGCTTTGCAGAAATTTCCCGGCGTGCGGCCGGATCCTGAGGCTTTCATCGAGGCGCTCGATCCCTTGCAGCCGCGTGTCTATTCGATCTCGTCCTCGCTCAAGAGTAATCCCGGCCGCGTATCGCTGACGGTCGACGCCGTGCGGTACGACGTGGACGAGCGCACGCGCCTCGGCGTCGCTTCGACGTTTCTTGGCAGCCGGCTGACACCCGGCGACAAGATCAAAGTATACGTGCAAAAGGCGCAGCATTTCGCGCTGCCCGCCGATCCGAATACCTCCATCATCATGATCGGCCCGGGCACTGGCGTTGCGCCATTCCGCGCCTTCTTGCAGGAGCGCATTGCCACTAAAGCGCCGGGCGGCAATTGGCTATATTTCGGCCACCAGCGCAGCGACTACGATTTCTTTTACGAGGAAGAATTTGTCGCCATGCGATCGGCCGGCCATCTGCATCGGCTAACGCTGGCGTGGTCGCGTGACGGCAAGGATAAAATTTATGTTCAGCACCGCATGCGCGACGACGGACGTGACCTGTGGGAGTGGCTAAGTCATGGCGCACACGTATATGTTTGCGGTGACGCTTTGCGTATGGCGAAGGATGTCGAGCGCGCGCTGATCGACGTGGTCGCCGAGCACGGCAAGCGCAGCCCCGAAGAAGCTGCGCGCTACGTCGCCGACCTTAAGAAAAACGACCGTTATCAAGCCGACGTCTATTAGAGGATAAAACAGCTGTGATCCGGTCGCGCATTCCTTCTGAAGCGAGTTCGGGCCGAATGGATCGGCTGGCACGGCTCCCGGTATTTCTGGCGCTCGAGGGCAAGCGCTGCGTACTGGTGGGCGATGGCCACGCCGTGGACTGGAAGTTGGAACTGCTGGAGGCCGCCGGCGCACAGGTTAAGCGCTACGCCGTGCATGGATGGACAGCCGACGATTTACGTGGCGCGGCCATCGCGATCGGTGCTTTCGACGATGACATTCAGGCCAAGGCATTTGCGGATGCGGCGCGCGCGCAAGGCGTACCGGTCAATGTGATCGACAAGCCGGCCTTCTGCGATTTTTCATTCGGCGCCATTGTCAATCGTTCTCCGTTGGTCATTGGCATTTCCACCGACGGCGCCGCGCCCGTATTCGCGCAGGCGATCCGGGCCAAGCTGGAGGCTTTGCTGCCAAAGGGCTTTGCCAATTGGGCTTCGGCCGCGTCGCGCTGGCGTGTCGCGCTCAAAGCGTCGGGTCTGTCATTCGCCGGCCGGCGCAAGTTCTGGCAGATATTTACCGCGCAAGCGGTCGCTAACCCGCAGAGCGAGCCGAGCGAGAGCGATTTCGAACGCTTTATCGCGGAGGTGAGGGGCCTCGGTACGGCGATCGAGCATGGCTCGGTCACTTTGGTCGGCGCCGGTCCGGGCGATCCGGAATTGTTGACGCTGCGTGCCGTGCGCGCGCTGCAATCCGCCGACGTCATCCTGTTCGACGATCTGGTGTCGCGCGATGTGCTCGATTTTGCCCGCCGCGAGGCCCGCAAAATGCTGGTCGGCAAAACCGGGTTTGGGCCTTCGTGCAAGCAGGACGACATCAATGCGCTGATGGTTGGCCTGGCGAAACAGGGCAAACGCGTAGTGCGGCTCAAGGGCGGCGATCCGCTGATCTTTGGGCGCGCTGCGGAGGAAATCGCGGCTTGCGAGGCGGCGAACCTTGCCGTCGAGATTGTGCCCGGCATCACGGCGGCGCAGGGCGCAGCGGCCACGCTCGGCCTGCCGCTGACCGACCGCAAACATGCCCGCCGGCTGCAATATGTCACCGGCCATGCGCACCATGGAAAATTGCCGGTCGACATCGATTGGAAGAGCCTGGCAGACCCCGCCACGACGACCGCGATCTATATGCCGATCATGACCTTAGCCGCGCTGGTGGCAAAAGCGACGGCGCAGGGGCTTGACCCCGCGACGCCTGCGCTCGCCATTGCTCGCGCCACGCGGCCCGACCAGCAGGTGGTCGCAAGCCCGATCGGCGAACTCAGCCAGCGCATCGCGGAGGCTGCATTGCCCGGCCCGGTCCTGGTTTTAGTTGGGAAAGCTTGTAGCGAAGCAAATTCGGCGACCAACACAATACATCGAAAAGCAGTGGGTTGATCCGGCGATTGTCGTGCCGATCTCCAGCCCGGGTCCTTACGATTTTCGCTTCGTGCCGCCGCTTGCCTCAGCCATTGCCTCCAGGCTCTGCGCGATGCGTTCGGCGAATACTGCAGTGGCCACGGGAAGATTGCGGTCGCGCAAACGGCCTAATACGAGATTGGCCGTGGGCACGTCGCGGTCGTCAATGTCCCGCGCCACTAGGCCTAGCTTGTTGCCTTCCGGCATAGTGCCGATTCGAATTTGAAACGATATCAACCCGGCGTGGCTGACGAGGCCACGCAGCATTTCGAACGAGTTCGATTCCGCGGCGATCTTGAACGTTAATCCGGTTCGCGCCGACACTTGATCGAGCAATTGGCGCCCGCCAATCGATGGCGAGGGCAACGCCGCCGGGTAGGCCGCGCAATCGCGCAAACGGAGTTTGCGCCGCTTGGCAAGTGGGTGAGTTTTGGCCATGACCGCAACCAGTCGCTGCTCAAGCGTGATCAGGGGCTGGAAATTGGCGAGAAACGGCGGCCGATACACCAGCAACAGGTCCACTTCGTATGCGGCCAATGCCGCCATGGCATGTTCGTGATCGACGACCTGTACGTCGAATTCCACCAGCGGATAGGACTTGCGGAAACTGGCGACGGCGCGCGGGAGAAAATCTAGCGCCAGCGCCTGGCTACAGGCAATGCGTACCGTCCCGCGCCGCAGCCCCTTGAGATCCTCGATCTGCGACTTCATGCGTTCGGCGTCGCCGCTTTGCTTGCGCAGGTAGTGCACGAAGACTTCGCCGGCCGCGGTCAACCGGACGCCGCGCGGCAGCCGCTCAAACAGAGGCGCGCCAAGTTCTTCCTCAAGATCGGCGATGCGCCGGTTCACCGCCGATGCCGTTACGTTGAGTTGGGCTGCCGCCTGTCGGATCGAACGGGCGCGCGCGACTTCGTCGACATAGTCCAGAATCCGCAGATGTTTCATGGCCGTGGAACCCGCCTGCGCCAGTGATGCTTTTTCGGCACCACTCTAGCAAAAAATCAGCAGCAGATGGCAACGATGGCCTGGACTAGGGTTTAGCCAGTATAACCTTCGCTTCGATCGCCGCCGGGCGCCCGCAACCCAATGGCTTCCGACAGGAGTGTACCGATGATCCGACCCGCTCATTCTTTGCTGATCGCGCTGACCGCGACGATCGGACTAACGCTCGCCGCCGCCGCGCCGGCCACCGCCCAGACCAAGCTGAAAGTGGTGTTGAACTGGAAATACCAGGGCCCGCAGGGCATGTTTTTCCTGGCCGACGACCGCGGCTACTTCAAAGCGGAAGGCATCGAAGTCCAACTCGACCAGGGCAATGGCTCCGGCGGCGTGCCAGTGCTGGTTGCCAACGGCACTTACGATGTCGGGTTCGGCGATATGAACGCGCTGATCGAGCTTGCCGCGAAGAAGCCGGATGAAGCGCCGATCGCGGTTTATGACATGTACAATCAGCCGCCTTTCACGATCGCGGTGAAAGCCGACGGCCCGATCAAGACCGCCAAGGATCTCGAGGGTAAGTCTATCGGCGGTCCTGCCAACGATGGCGCGCTCAAGCTGTTCCCCGCCTTCTGCAAAATCGCAAAGATCGATTGCACCACGGTCAAGCTCAGCAACATGCAGCCCAGCTTGCGTGAAAACATGCTGATGCAAGGCCAGGTCGACGGCGTGTTCGGCTATGTCAACACCATCCGGTTCTCCGCCAAGCTCGCAAAAATCGATGAGAAGGCGATCCGCTACATCAAATATTCCGACTACGGTATGGACCTCTATTCCAACGTCATCATCGTCACCAAGAAGATGACGAAAGAGAAGCCCGAGGTGATCAGAGGCTTCTTGCGCGCGCTCAACAAGGGCATGCTCGATGCAATCAAAGACCCGGACGCCGCGGTCGCCGCGGTCGCCAAGCGCGAGCCGCTGATCAATACCAAGCTTGAACGCGAGCGTTTCGACGCGACTTTTGCCGACGAGATGAATCACCCCGAGATCAAGAAGATCGGCCTCGGCAACGTCGATGAAGCCCGCCTTAAGCGCTCGATCGCCATTCTGGTCGATGCGCTGGCGCTGCCACGCACGCCTACCGTGAGCGAGGTCTGGGACGGCTCGTTCCTGCCGCCGGCAACCGATCTCCCGCACAAGCTGTTCTGAAATCGGCTCGAAACCGCCGCTCTCCCGCGTGGGAGAGCGGCGCCCTCCCATTCCCTTGCGGCGGACGGACAATGAAGCTTGATCTCGACGGGCGCATTGCCATGATCACCGGACCGGCCAAGGGCATGGGTGCGTCCATCACCAAGGCCTTTGCCGCCGAAGGCGCAAAGCTGGCGCTCATCGGCCGTGACATTGCCGCGATCGAGCCAGTTGCGGCTGAAGTCAAAAGCAGCGGTGCCCAGGCCATCGTCGTAGCGTGCGATCTCACAGATTCGGCGCAATGCGAACAGGCTGCGGAGAAAACCAAAGCGGCGTTCGGCGGCCGCATCGACATATTGGTCAATGTGGCCGGCGGCTCTGGCCCGGTCGGCAAAACGGGTCTTGAGACCACACCAGAAGAATTCGACGACATCGTCAAGCTCAACATGAACGGCTGCTTCCACACCATGCGCGGCGTGCTGCCGACCATGATCGCCCAGCGCTACGGCAAAATCGTCAATGTCGGCGGTACTTTCGGCATGCGCGGACGCGCCGGCCGCATGGCCTATTCGGCGTCGAAATGGGGCCTGCGCGGCATCACCAAGAGCTTCGCGCTCGAGGTCGGCCAATACAATATCAACGTCAATAACGTCGCGCCCGGCATGGTCGACGGTCCGCGGTTTCGCGACAAAGTCTGCGCCGATATGGCCAAGCGCCTTGGCATTAGCCTTGAAGAGGCGATGGAGCGCCATGCCGCCGACTACGCGCTCAAGCGCGTCACCGTTGACGACGATGTGGCCAACGCCTGCCTGTTTCTTGCCAGCGATGTTTCCCGCCAGATCACCGGCGCTGATTTACCGGTTGACGGCGGCTGGGCGATGCTGTGAAAACATGAACCTCGGTCATGAACGCTGATCTCGTCATCCATAACGGCAAGATTGTTTCACCCGACGCGGTGATCGACGCCAGTATTGCCATCAAGGATGGCCGCGTGCTCGCCGTCGGCGATATGGATGCCATGCCGGCTGCCAATGAAACGTTCGACGCTACCGGCCTGCATATCTTGCCCGGTGCCATCGACGTGCATGTGCATTTCCGCGATCCGGGCTACCCGCACAAGGAAGATTGGGAAAGCGGCACCGCCGCTGCCGCTTTCGGCGGCGTCACTACTGTCTTCGATATGCCCAACACAATCCCGCCGACCGGCAGCGCGGAAATTTTGGCGGCCAAACACAGAATCGCGGCCAGCAAGGCCCATGTCGATTTCGGCCTCTATGGCGTGCTGGGCGACGACACCATCGCCAATGTGCCGGAATTGGTCGAAGGCGGCGTTATCGGCTTCAAGCTCTATATGGGCAATACCTTCGGCAAGATTGCCTCGCCTTCCACCGGCGCAACGCTCGAAGCCTTCGAAGTTGTGGCCGCGACCGGCAAACGCATATCGCTGCATGCCGAGACCAATTCGATCATGGAGCGGCGGCAAAAGCGGCTGATGGAAGCCGGCATCAGCGATCAGTTCGCCCATCTCGCCGCGCGGCCTGCCGTAGTCGCGGTCGAGGCGGTGAGCCGCGCCGCCATCCTCGCCGAATGGACCGGCGCGCGCATTCATATTCTTCATATGTCGTCGGCGGAGGAACTGCGGCCCTTGCGCGAAGCGAAAGCGCGCGGCGTCGATATCACCGGTGAGACCTGCCCGCATTATTTGATGTTGTCGACCGACGACTATACGCGCGTGCCCGGTGTCATCGCGGTCAATCCGCCGGTGCGCGAGGCGCGCAATCAGGCGCCGCTGTGGCAAGCTTTGCTCGACGGCACGATCGATCTGATCGCGACGGATCATGCGCCGCACGCGCCGGAAGAAAAAACCCGCAACGATATCTGGACGGTGGACTGTGGCTTTCCCGGCGTCGAGACGCAGATGCCGCTGATGCTGACCGAGGTGAATGCCGGCCGCATGTCGATCAGCGATTACGTGCGAATGAGTTCCTATAATCCGGCGCGCATTTGGGGCCTTTTCCCGCATAAGGGCAATCTGGCGCCCGGCGCCGATGCCGACATCGCCCTGGTCGATCTTGGCCGCGAGCACACGATCCGCGACGCGGAAATTCAATCGCGCTCGAAAATCTCGCCCTGGGACGGCCGGCGCATCAAGGGGCTGCCGGTCCACACAATCGTGCGCGGACGTTTCGTCATGAAAGACCGCGTCCTTGTTGCCGCCACCAAGGGCTGGGGCCGCTCGGTGCACTCAATTCAAAAAATGCCGGCCGCCGCTCCCCGCAATACCGAAACCACAATGCAAGCGATCACGACTCAACGCTCTGCCGGGCGAAGGGAAAGATTGCATGAACTCCGCCGCTGAAACCGAACTGCCAAGAACGGATGACACTTTCGTCGAACTTGAAAAAGTAACCCTGACATACGGGCGAGGGGATAAGCAGGTCACGGCGCTTGGCCTCACCGATCTTCGCATCGACAAGGGCGACTTCGTCGCGCTGGTCGGTCCGTCCGGTTGCGGCAAATCCACCATTTTGAAACTGGTGACCGGGCTCATCACCGCCAGCGAGGGCTATGTCTATATCGCCGGGCGCGAAGTCGGCGCCGCGGAAGTGCGCGTCGGCATGGCGTTTCAAAATCCGACCATGCTGCCGTGGCTGACGGTGCGCGAGAACGTCATGATGCCGTTGAAGATCGTGCCGCCGTTCCGGCAAGAATACCGCAGCAAACACAAGACCGAATTTCGCGACCGCGCTGATGCGCTGCTCAAGGAAGTAGGGCTAGCGGGCTTTGGCGACAAGCATCCCTGGCAGCTTTCCGGCGGCATGTTGCAGCGCGCCTCGCTGTGCCGCGCGCTGGTGCACGAACCGCAACTGCTGATGCTCGACGAGCCGTTCGGGGCCCTCGACCAGTTCACCCGCGAGGAACTGTGGGCGATCATGCAGGAACTGTGGATGAAGCTTAAACCCACCGTGCTGCTCGTCACCCACGATCTCAAAGAGGCCGGTTACCTCGCCACCCGCATTTGCGTCATGACCACGCGGCCTGGCCGCATTGTCGATGACGCCGCGGTGCCATTTCCGCGCCCGCGCACCATCGACATGTCCTACACGCCGGAATTCGTTTCCATGACGCAACGGCTGCGGGAATTGATCGTCTCGGCGCGCCCCGTGAAGGAGACCGTGTGATGAACTCGCAGTTCCGCCGCCATTTGGCATCGACCGCCTTTATTATCGGGTTTTTCCTGTTGTGGGAGGCGCTGTGCTGGGCCTTTAACGTCAGCGATATCGTGCTCCCAAAGCCTAGCCAGATCATTGTTACGCTGGTGCAGCGCGCGCCAGCCTTGTGGCCGCACACGTTGCAGACGCTTTATACGACCATGGTCGGCTTTGCCTTCGGCATCGTCATCGGAATAGCGCTGGGGGTCCTGATCGGATCGTCGCGGATTGCGTACGACGTGGCCTATCCGCTGCTGGTCGGTTTTGCCTCGATACCGAAGGTCGCCGTGGTGCCGATCTTCGTGCTATGGTTTGGCGCCGGCACGGTTCCAGCGGTTCTCACCGCCATGATCATGTGCATCTTTCCGATCGTCGTAAACGTCGCGACCGGGCTCGCCACCACCGAGCCCGAGCTCGAGGACGTCATGCGGGCGCTGCGCGCCACCAAGCTCGACATCCTCTGGAACGTCGGCCTGCCGCGAACCATGCCGTTCTTTTTCGCGTCGTTGAAAGTCGCGGTCACCTTGGCCTTCGTCGGCACCGTGATTTCGGAAACCGTTGCCTCCAACCGCGGCATCGGCAATGTGATGATGATTGCGAGTTCCAATTTCGATGTTCCGCTGGTCTTTGCCGGACTGCTGATCCTCGCCTTCCTCGGCGTCGCGCTCTACGCGATCTTCTCCGTCATCGAATCCCGCATCACCGGCTGGGCGCATCGCAAGGATAATTTTGCGATGGGCTGAGTGCCCATTTTTCAACAGGAGTTACCATGCCTTTCAAGCGTTTGTTCGTTGCATTGCTGCTGAGTTCGATCTGTACGATTTCCGGCGCCAGCGCGCAGGAAATGACGAAAATCAAATTCACTTTGGATTGGAAGCTGCAAGGCATTCATGCCTGGTATTTCTGGGCCAAGGACAAGGGCTATTTCGCCGACGAGAAACTCGACGTCACCATCGATCAGGGCGAAGGTTCGGCGGCTACCATCGGGCGCATCATGTCGGGCGCCTATGACGCGGGCTTTGGCGATACCAATGCCGTGATCCAGACCGCGGCGCTCAAGCCCGGCGAATCGCCGCTGGTGGTCTATATGATCTACAGCAAGGCGCCGTTCGCGCTGCTCACCAAGGCGGATAGTTCGATCAAGACCGTCAAGGACCTCGTCGGCAAGAAGCTCGGCACCTCGCCGGGCGGCGCGGCGCTCAAGCTGTTGCCGCTACTCGCCAAGAAGAACGGCATCGATCCCGCCAGCATCGCGGTCACCACCGTTGCGCCCAATCTCCAGGAGCAAATCCTGATTCAGGGCCAGGTCGATGTCGCCGCCGTTTTCACCGCGACCAGTTACATGAACCTGGTGGCGCAGAAACTCGATCCGGACAAGGACTTCCGCTGGATCTACTACGCCGACTCCGGTCTCGATCTTTATTCCAACGGCGTCATGGTTTCGGCCAAGCTTGCCAAGGAAAAGCCCGAGGCCGTGAAGGGCTTGGTAAAAGCCATCAACCGCGCGCTCAAAGAGACCATGGCGGACCCGGACGCGGCCATCGAGTTGCTGGCGAAGCAGGAACCTTTGCTCAACAAGAGCATCGAAAAGCGCCGGTTGATCTATGTCTACAATACCTTGATCGATACGCCGGAGGCTCGTGAACTCGGCATCGGCGACGTCAACGACAAGCGGCTTGCCGACAGCAGCGCGGTGATCGCCGAGTCCTACGGCCTGGCGCGCACGCCGGCGGCGTCGGAGATTTTCAGCCGCGCTTTCTTGCCGCCCAAGAGCGCGCGTGTGCCGGTCAAGTTGACGAACTAGCCGAAATTTCCGCTCGTCCCCCGCTTAAGCTGGAATCCAGTGCTATCTTGATTTTAAAATCGAGGCACTCGGTCCCCGCGTTCGCGGGGACGAACGGATGATGGGTGATAGAGCACCATGCGAACGATTTCTTGCGCCCAGCTCATCGCGGCAGCCGATTTGCCGGTCATGCGCGACCGCGCGATTGGGATCGACAACGGCCAGATCGCTAGTGTCGAGAGTGTAGCGACAAGCACGGTGCATGCGCTATTGGCTTTGCCCGCGCTGGTGAACGCGCATGATCACGGCCGCGCGGTGCGAACGAGTTCAATCGGGGCCGGCGGCAAGCCGCTCGAATCCTGGCTGGTGCATCTGGCGCTATTCCCGTCGGTCGATCCCTATCTCGCCGCGCTCGTGGCCTTTGGCCGTAACGTGCTTGGCGGCGTCGGCACGGTGCTGACGCATTACACGCGGGCGCAAGGCTTCACGGATTTACCGACCGAAGCCGCCGAAGTGGCGCGGGCGGCGCGCGATATTGGCTTGCGCGTCGGCTTTGCCATATCGATGCGCGATCGCAATCCACTGGTCTACGGGCCGTCGGAGCCGGTGCTGGCCATGCTGCCGCCCGAGGCGCGCGGCGTCATCGAGCGCAAATTCTTGAGCGCCCCTTTGCTGCCGAAGGAATATATCGCGCTAGTCGAGGCCGTTGCGGCCGCCGCGGCCGGCCCGATGTTCGAGGTGCAGTTCGGCCCCAATGGCGTGCATTGGTGCAGCCAAGCGCTGCTTGAGGCCATTGCCGAAGCGTCGGTGCGCAGCGGGCGGCGAATTCACATGCATCTGCTGGAAACGCGCTATCAGCGTGCTTGGGCCGACGCCAATCATCCCGAAGGCGTGGTCAAATTTCTCGACAAAATCGGACTCCTGTCGCCGCGCCTGGCTCTGGCGCATTGCGTGTGGGCGCGGCCGGATGAACTCGAATTGCTGGCGGAGCGCGGCGTCACACTTGCCACCAATAGCAGTTCCAATCTGCATTTGCGTTCCGGCGTGGCGCCGGTTGCCCGCATGATGGCATCGGGCTGCCGGGTCGCGATGGGCATCGACAGTCAGGCTTTCGACGACGATGGTGATGGCTTGCGCGAACTCAGGGTCGGCGAATTGCTGCATGCCGGCACGGGTTTCACGCCGGCCACCACCAGACAGCAGATGCTGGCGATGGCATTCGCCAATGGCCGCTTCTCGGTGACCAATAGCGAAGATGGCGGCACGATTTCACCCGGCGCGCCGGCCGATATTCTGCTGCTCGATTGGGCCGAGATCGACGACGACCGCTTGCGTGACGATATCAACGTGCTGGACCTGCTAATCACGCGCGCGACCGCCCGCCACATTCGCGAACTGATCGTCGCCGGACGCAGCGTCGTGAAGGACGGCGCGGTGTCGGGCGCCGATTACCCCGGCGCACGCGCGGAAGTTATCGCGAAAATGCGCGCCGGCATGAGCCAGAATGCCGCGCTGGCGGCGGCTTTGCCGGCGCTCGAACACGCCTTGGCGATTCATTACGAACCTGACAGCGGCTGCTGCTGAAAGCCCGCCATGCCGATAGCCAAGGTCCACCGTATTTCGGCGTCCGCGCCCGACGATGTCAGCGGCATCGAACGGGCGATCCAGACCGGCCGCATTGATCCGGCCGGCGTCGTTGCGGTGCTGGCGAAAACCGAGGGCAACGGACTGGTCAACGATTTCAGCCGCGGCCTCGCCAACACGCATTTGTCGCAGTTGTTCCGCCGCCATCTGCCCGCCGAAGCCGCCGACCGCGTCTGCCTGGTGATGTCTGGCGGCACCGAAGGCGGTATGGCGCCGCATTGGGTCGTGCTGGAGCGGTCCGAAGGCAATGGCGGCAATAATGGGAAATCACCCGCGCTGGCGATCGGCCGCGCGCATACGCCGGCTTTGCCGTCCGATCGGCTCGGCCGCCTGGGCCAGGTCGATCAGGTCGCCGATGGCGTACGCGACGCGATGCGTAACGCCGGGATCGGCGCCGTCGGCGATATTCACTTCGTTCAGATCAAGTGCCCGCTGCTGACCTTGCAGCGGATCGGCGAAGCCGAAGCCCGCGGCGTCACGGTGACAACGCGCGATACGTTGAAGTCCATGGGCCTGTCGCGGGCGGCGAGCGCGCTCGGCGCCGCGGTCGCAATGGGTGAGATCGACCGGGCGCGGTTGACCGACGGCGATATCGGCGTCAATTGGGATCTCTGGTCCCGCCGTGCCAGCGCCTCGGCCGGCATTGAATTGCTCAACCATGAAATCGTCGTGCTCGGCATGTCGGCGGCCTGGTCCGGGCCGCTGGCGATCGATCATGCGGTGATGGCGGATGCCATTGACATCGAGCCGGTGCGCGCGGCCTTCGGCCGTCTTGGCCTCGCCACCCAAGGCCAAATGAACGCGGCCGAGCGAGAGAGGCTCATCGCATTGCTCGGCAAAGCCGAAGCCAGCCACGACGGCCGTCTGCGGGACAATCGCCATACCATGCTCGACGATTCGGATATCTCGTCGACGCGTCACGCGCGCGCCTTCGTGTGCGGCGCGCTGGCTGGCCTCATTGGTCACGCCGAAATCTATGTCTCCGGCGGTGCCGAGCATCAGGGCCCCGACGGCGGCGGGCCGGTAGCGCTGATCGTGGATCGCGGTTAAATTTGTCAGCCGGCGCGCAAGGCCGATTTTGCCAGCATGACATGCGCGCCCTTGTGGATATTCACCAGTTGCGTGACATGCACATCGGCCGCGACGCTACATAGCGTATAGGCATCTGCCGCGCTGAGACCGCCGCGTCGCTCGATGAGCTTCACCATCTCACGCACCGCTGATTGCGCGGCGACGTCGAGATCGCGGTCGAAGGCCATGGTGATCCAGTGTGACGGCGTCTGCGCCCACGGCAGCGCAATGCCGATGTTTTTCGCCAGCGTGACGCGCAGGGTTCCACGCAAGCCGGTCTCGATTGCGGTCAGGCACACTTCGCCATCGCCCTGGATGGCATGGCCGTCGCCGGCCGACAGCAAGGCGCCCTTATTGAATACCGGCAGGTGCAGCGTCGCGCCGGCGCCCAGATTTTTATTGTCGATATTGCCACCCCATGCACGCGGGATGACGGATGTCAGACGCCCGTCCGCCGGCGCTGGCGCAACGCCGATGATGCCGAAAAAGGGCTGCGCGGTCAGTTCGAGCCCCCATGGCATTTTCACGATACCGCGCTCTCGGTCAGTTGCGACGTGGATGCGGCGAAGCTGCGGGAAATCATCGGGCAAAGTGCCTTTGCCCGGCCGCGTCAGGTTCCAGCCCCAGTCCTGCGCCAGCTCCATCTTGAGGATTTCGACGATTAGTTCGTCGCCGGGCTCGGCGCCATTCACCGCGATCGGTCCGGTCATGAAGTGGGGACCTTCGCCGGGCGCAACTTTGGCGAGGACATGCAAATGGTCTGGTGAAACGTTATATCCAGAATCGCGGCCGGGCAGGTCGTCGTTATCGCCGGACAGGGTCGTGATTTCGACGGTGTCGCCCGGCTCGATCGTCAGCACCGGAGCAAACGCCGCATCGAACGCGCCGCGATGCACGGTTCCGGCATTTGCGGGCAATTTGTGGTGCGCGCTCACGGAGACTAATCCCTCGGGCAATTTGCACGCGGCCCGCCCGCCGGCAAAATATTCGGTTCGGATTAAAGAAGAGCCATCCCAGGCCGAAGGCGTCAAGCCCCGGCAGCGGCACAATCAAGACGCGTCAGGCGGTGGCTGCCACGTCAGGCGTGCGCTGTTTCGGCAGACCATAGGTCGCCTGCAGCCGTTCGCTCAGATAATCGGCGGCAAGGATCGGCGGATATTTCGGCGGATGTTGCGCGCTGCTGCACCCCGGCAGGCAATCGATCAGTGTCTCCGGGTTGGGGTCCAGGAAGAAGGCCACCGAATAGCGGTCGCGGCCCGGCGGGCTCGTCACGCGATGCGGCGTCGATACGTAGATGTCGTTGCTCCACCGCATCAGGCAGTCGCCGATATTGCACACGAATGCGCCCGGGATAGGCGGGGCGTGCACCCAGGTGCCGTCGCGCCGGCGCACATCGAGCCCGCCCGCGTCGTCGGTGAGCAACAGCGTTATGCTGCCGTAATCGGTATGCTCGCCCGCGCCCGGAGCGGCATGTTTGGCGCCTTCGCGCGGCGGATAGTGCAGCAGCCGCAGCGTGGCCATTGGCCGGTTGAATTTGTCATCGAAGAAGTCAGGCGCCAGTTCGAGGTCGGCCGCGATGGCTTTATGCAGGTCGCAGCTAAGCCGCCAGACATCGTTGAAATAGCTCAGCACCGTGGTGTGAAAGCTGGCCGAGGACGGCCATAGATTCACACCGCGAAACGGCTTGCCGGCCAGCACCTCCGGATCGGACGGCGATAGATCGAGCCCGATATTGAAGGCTTCTTTGAAGTCGGCCTCTTTGCGGTTGAGCTTCTCGCTCGATATGCCGACATAGCCGCGGTTGTGGGGCGAGCGCGAAATCGACAGCGCGGCTTTGTCCGGGGCCGGAAGCGCGAAAAAGTCGCGCGATTGCTCAAAAATACCGCTCAGAAGAGCGTCGGGAACACCGTGGTTGCGAACGTAGAAAAATCCCACGTCGCGGCAAGCGCGCCCGAGCTCGGCGCCGATGCGTTTGATCGCGGCCGGGTCATGTTGCCGTAACCCAGCAAGATCAATGAGATCCAGCATGAGGCACCCCGTAAAGCCGAATAACGGGCAGCAAGTTACATGCCACGAATTGTATACAATTCAGGTCCGAAGGGCGTTTTTGGCACAAAGTTTGCTCGTTACCTCCCTGGATCACGTTCAACCCATAACCAGAGAGATCGACATGCAGTATTCGGGGTTAAATCGCCGCCACTTTATGAAGGCAACCGCAGCGTCGCTGCTGGCCGGTGCTGCCTCCACTCGTTTGGCCCACGCCGCAGATACGACCATCGGCATCGTCTATGTCGGTCCGCGCGATGACTATGGCTGGAACCAGGCCCATGCGGTGGCCGCCAAGGCGTTGAAATCCTTGCCCGGCGTCAAGGTCGTCGAAGAGGAGAACGTTCCGGAGACGGACGCCTGCGCCAAGACCATGGAATCGATGATCAACCTCGACGGCGCCAAAATCGTGCTCGGCACCTCATTTGGTTATTACTCGCCGTTCATGATCGATATGGCCAAGAAATACTCGGCCGTCCAACTGCGCCATGCCGCGCCGCTGTGGACGCCCAAGGACCCCAAGAATCTCGGCAGCTATTTCGGCTATCTCAACCAGGCGCATTACGTCGACGGCGTTGCTGCCGGCCTGAGCACCAAGTCGAACAAGCTCGGCTTCGTCGCCGCCAAGCCGATCTCCTCGGTCTTGAGCAACATCAACTCGTTCATGCTTGGCGCAAAGTCCACCAACCCGAAAGCAACCGTGCAGGTGATCTTCACTGGCGACTGGTCGTTGCCTGTGCGCGAGGCAGAAGCCACCAACGCGTTGATCGACGCTGGTTGCGACGTCGTTACCTGCCACGTTGACGGACCGAAGGTCGTGATCGAGACCGCCGAAAAGCGCGGTGCCAAGACCTGCGGCCACAATGCCTCGCAAGCGCCGCTGGCGCCGAAGGGCTTCATCACCGGCGCCGAGTACAAGTGGATTACGATCTACAAGGGTTATGCGACCGATCTGGCCGGTGGCAAGCCGCTCCCGAACATGACCAGCGGCGGCTACGAAGCCGACATGGTGCAGAACTCGCCGTTCGGCGCTGGCTGCACGCCTGAGGGCAAAGCCGCGGCCATGGCGGCGATAGCCGCGCTCAAGGCCAAGAAGCCGATCTACACCGCGGGCCTCAAGGACAACAAAGGCAAAGTGGTGATGGATAAGACCTACGACAACCTCGATCCCTATCTCGACCAAATGAACTACCTGCTCGAGGGCGTCGTCGGCTCGATCACCTAAATATTATGGTGGACGTCGCTCAACCATTAAGCGGTTCGGGGGCAGCCCCGAACCGCGCCAGCGATTTGTCGATACGGATTCGCCGCTCGGCCGAATTCGTGGCGATTCCGCTGTTCGCCCTGATCGTTTCGGGCGTACTGTTTTCGATCTTCCTGCTGGCGCTCGGCAAATCGCCGGGTGATTTTTATTCACTGGTCTGGCGCGGTGGCTTCGGCACGGCGTTTTCCATACAGAACACCTTGCAGCGTTCGGCGCCGCTGATCCTCACCGGGCTCGCGGTCGCAATCCCAGCACGTATCGGGCTTGTCGTCATCGGCGGCGAAGGCGCGCTTGTGCTCGGCGGCTTTGCCGCGGCGGCGATCGCCATTCCGCTGGTGATCGGACATTTTCCGCCATTCCCGACCTTGGTCATCATGATGGCGGCCAGCATCGTCGTCGGCGGATTCTGGATCGGCCTGGTCGGCTATCTGCGTTACGCCCGCGGTGTCAACGAAACCATTTCGTCGCTGCTGATGACCTATATCGGCATCGCGATCATGAATTTCTTCGTCGAAGGTTCGATGCGCGATCTGTCGAACCCGAATAAGCCGTCGACCATGCCGATCGGCGATGCCTATATGGTGGGCTATATTCCCGGCACCCAAGTACATTGGGGTTTCGCTGTCGGCATTTTCCTGGCCGTAGTCCTGCAAATCCTGATGTCGCGAACGACCTTCGGCTTCGCCGTCCGCGTCGCAGGCGGGAATCCGCGCGCGGCACTCGCGCAGGGACTTCCGGTCGGCCGGCTCATCGTCATTTGCTGCGCGATAGCCGGTGCCTGCGCCGGCATTGCCGGCTTTTATGAGGTTGCGGCGATCCAGGGCAGGGCCAATGCCTCCTTGGTCGCCGGCTACGGATTCACAGGCATTCTTGTCGCCTTTCTCGCACGCCAAAGTCCGATAGCCATCATCCCCGTGGCCATTATGTTCGGCGGCATCGTGGCCTCCGGCGGCCTTGTGCAGCGGCGCATGGAATTGCCGGACGCGACGGTTTTGCTTTTGCAGGGAATGACCTTTGTCGTGCTGTTGACGTCTGAGACGCTGTACGGCCGCTTCAAGATATTCCAGCCGCCTGAAACCACGGACAGGACATGAGTGATAACTCACTCGCCATCGTCTTCTTTGCGCTTGTCGGCGGCGCGTTGCGCGTCTCGACACCGTTCATGTTTGTCGCGCTTGGCGAATGCCTTACGGAGAAGTCCGGCCGCGTCAATCTGGGCCTCGAAGGCACGCTGGTGCTGGGCGCCATGACCGCTTACGCGGTTTCCTTCCACACCGGATCGCCCTGGCTGGGTGTTTTGGCGGCGGGCTGTTCCGGTTCGGTGCTGGGCGCCATGCACGGCTACATCTGCAAATTGCCGAAAGTGAACGACATCGCGGTCGGCATCGCCATGATGATTTTCGGTACCGGCGTCGCCTTCTTCTTCGGCAAAGCCTATATCCAACCTTCCGCGCCGCGGCTTGGCTCTTTCTCGCTCGGCGCCTGGACCGGCAACGCGCAAATCACGCAGGCGCTGCAAATCAATCCACTGTTCCTCGTCGGCATTGCGGTCGCCATCGTAATGGCCTGGGCCTTCGCCAATACGAAATGGGGCCTGATCGTTCGCATGGCCGGCGACAGCGCGCCCGCCGCCACTGCCATGGGCGTGTCGGTCGATCTGGTGCGGTTTCTCTCGACCACGTTCGGCGGGTTCCTGGCCGGCGTCGGCGGCGCGTTTCTGTCGCTATACTATCCCGGTTCCTGGAACCAAGGCCTATCGTCCGGCCAAGGCTTGATGGCCGTGGCACTGGTGATCTTTGCGCGCTGGAGCCCGATCCGTTGCATCCTCGCCGCGCTTTTGTTCGGTGCCGCCGGTGCCATCGGCCCAGCTTTGCAGTCCGTCGGCATTACGCAGGGCTATTATTTCTTCAATGCCGCGCCCTACATTATGACGCTGTTCATCATGATCGCCTCGGCCGGTTCCAAGCGCGCGATGCGCGACGTGCCCGGCGAATTGAGCATCACCAAATGATGCGCACCCATGCACCGCTGGAGAAACTGCCGTGAGTGTCGCCGAGGTCATGCCGCCGGTGGTGCAAAAACAAGCGCTCTCGATCGAAACGATCGGGATGACCAAGATATTCGGGCCCCTTGTGGCGCTGGAAGACGTTTCGCTCAAAGTCGAAGCTGGTACGTTCCATGCGCTTCTGGGCGAAAACGGCGCCGGCAAGTCCACGCTCGTCAAATGCATCATGGGTTATTATTCGGCGACGCGCGGCCAGGTGCTGCTCGACGGCGTAGAAGTCAAAATGAACAATCCGCGCGAGGCGCGCGCCAATGGCATCGGCATGGTCTATCAGCATTTCACGCTGGTGCCTTCGCTGACCGGCGCCGAAAATCTGGTGATCAGCCGCGCCGACGCACCGGCCATCATCGACTGGAAAAAGGAGATGCGCGCGCTCACGGCATTCCTCGATCGCATGCCGTTCCGCGTCCCGCTTGATATTCCGGTCGCCTCGATGGCGGCGGGCGAAAAGCAAAAGCTGGAAATCCTCAAGCTTTTGTATCTCGACCAGCGCCTGTTGATCCTCGACGAGCCGACATCGGTGCTCACTCCCGATGAGGCGGACGAGATGCTCGGCCTCCTGCGCGGCATGGCCAAGCGCAAGGAAATCACGGTTATCATGATCACGCATAAATTCCGCGAGGTGACGACCTTCTGCGACAGCGTCACCGTGCTGCGGCGAGGCCGCAAGATCGGCGGCGGCAATGTGGCCGATCTGAGCACCGAAGCCATGGCCAAGATGATGATCGGCGATACCGTCATTCGCGAAGGCGCTGTGCGCAGCGCCAAGCCGCCGGGCGATACCGTGCTGGAATTGGTGGCACTCGAGGCCGAGGACGAGGAGGGGCTGCCGGCGCTCGACAAGCTCAATCTCAAAGTCCACGCTGGCGAAATCGTCGGCATTGCCGGCGTGTCGGGTAATGGCCAGTCCGAACTGGTCGAAGTGCTGTCCGGCCAGCGCCCGTTTTCCAATGGCCGCATCATCGTCAAGGGCAAGCCGTTCGAGCCGAACCGCGACTCATTTTACCGCCTCAAGATTTTCGGACTGCCGGAGGAACCGTTGAAGAACGCCACGGTGCCGAAGATGACGGTCGCCGAAAACATGGCGTTCCGTAATTTCGACCGGCCGCCGGCGGCAAAATTCGGCTGGTGGCTTTCCCCCGGTCCCATGCGCGACAAGGCCCGTGAACTGATCGCCCGCTACCGCGTCAAGACCCATTCGCCCGAAAGCGCCATCGCCGATCTGTCCGGCGGCAATGTCCAGCGCGCGGTGCTGGCGCGCGAGCTGTCGAGCGATGTCGATGTGCTGATTGTCGCAAACCCATGTTTCGGGCTTGATTTTGCTTCAGTCGCGGAAATTCGCGCCCAGATCATCGAGCAGCGCAATCACGGCGCCGCGGTTTTGCTGGTGTCCGAAGACCTCGATGAAGTCCTCGAAATGGCCGATCGGGTGGCGGTCATGTCGGGCGGCAAAATAAATTACGTCGCGCCGATCGGCGAAACCGACCGCACCACGATCGGCAAGCATATGGCGGGGCACTAGCGCGCGCTCACCGCTAGCCGCTTATTTCCGGGTCAGATCCCACAGCTTGCGTCCGCCGCCCGGCGGATGGCGCCGCACCGCCGCGGCATCGACGGCGATCTCATTGCCCTGAATGCGAACCGGATAAAGTTTGAGCGCACTGACCTTCCAGCCGCGCGACACCTCGCCATCTACCAGCGAATAAGACGCGAGGTGGCGAGGACAGATTAAGCGGCCGTCCTCGATGCGACCCTGCGCGAGATCGGCCTGTTCGTGCGGACAAGTACCCTGAAAGGCGTAGATGGTGGCGCCGTTGCGGGCGATGACCAGTCCGTGCGCGTCGATCATGACCCGCAGAAAGGCGCCGTCTGGCAGGCGGTCGAGCCCCGCCACCACGACGAATTGCGTCTCGGCATCGATCGCGGGCATTCAGGCCGCGATGGCGTCGGGGATCAAGGGCGAATCGCTGTCGTGCCGCACGCCCGCGCGCAGGCAAAAGACCGGGCGAATGAGTTTGTCCGTCACCACTTCGACGCCGCTGTTGTCAGATAATTTGAAGCGGCCATTGAGAATTTCTAGCACGCTGATGTCGGCTTCGCGGCCGGCCTTGAGCGCACCGATTTGATCCTGCATCCGCACCATGATGGCCGGATTGGACGTCACCGTGGCGACGATCTCGGGAAGCGGCATGCCAAGCGCCAACAGTTCCGTCATGGCGATGGTGAGGCTGAACGGCGCGATGCCGAAGAACGGATTTGCCTCGCGCACACTCTTGTCGGCCGAAGCCGACGGTATGCGGACATTGTAGCCATGCAGGTCGGCGCCGAGCGTGAACGGCCGCACGCCGGCCTCTAACACCCGTTTTGCAACCTCGAAACTGAAATGCGAGCCATGGCCGACATCGACCCGCACGCCGCGTGCGATCGCTTCGAACACGATGGGATGGACGTCACCTTCCTTGGAGACGAAGCCGCCGGGATGACGCGTAAACGGATGCGCCAGAATATCGCCGGCCTCCATGAACGGGACGAGTTCGCGGATCAGTTCATCGGCGTCCGGCACCGGCCCTTCCTCAAGGCTCGGCCATAGCTGACCGAGATGGATATAGAGCGGCAGCCCGGTCTGGCGGGCGATTTCGCGGCCGGTCTTGATCACTTCGAGGCCCCAGCGCGACTGGCCGCCGATCTCGGCATGCGCCTTGATGCCGCGCACGATATCGAGATTCTCCTTGGCAACGCGCACAGTGTGTTCGACGTTGACGCCGTGCGGCCCGTAAAGCTCCGGGTAAAGATGCCCCTCTAGGCCGCCGACCAGATAGCAAGAAATAAAGCACAGCAGCCGGCTGTCAGCCGTGTTGACCAGGTAATTGCGGAAGCCGCCGATGGTCATGCAACTCGGGCCGCCTTGGTCGATCAACGTGGTGACGCCCGAGCGCACACCCACCATGTCGGGGTTGAGCCCGAACTTGCCGGTAACGTGCTCATAGACATGGGCATGCGTGTCGATCATGCCCGCCGTCACGATTTTCCCGGTGACGTCGATTTTTTCGCGCGCCTGTGCCTGCGACAGATCGGGCACCACCGCCGCAATCTTGCCGCCCGCGATGGCGACGTCGTATCGGCCGTTTAGGCCGGTGGCGGGATCGATCACCGTTCCGCCGGTGAGGACAAGATCGTAGGGGATCGAGACTGTGTTCATGACCATACCTTCTGGGCTCGGGCCGGCCCAATAGACAGACTATTGCATTTGCGCCGCCCAATCTAGCGCTGGAGCATCGCGGTCCGGTTGCAGCCAAACTGCGACGTAGATGAACAATGCGATGAAGCACGGGCTGTTTAATACGAAGGCCATACCGGTTGCGCATATGCGTCGCTGTCGAGTGCTTGACCGGTTGCCGCGGCGATCGGGGTGATTGCAGCGCGCACGGACTAACTATAGCCTTTATCCGTATGCCAGCATTAGCAAACACGGCTTGAAAATATATCGGGTGATCGAACGTGACAATGAAATCTTCCTCGTCGTTTGACGGTCAAAGACCCGGTGCTTCTGCCGATGCTGACGAGATCGATAACCGGGCCCGGAAATTGACGGCGCAGATCGAACCGGTCGCCCAATTGATCGAGCACCTGGTCGAAAATGCCGAGAGCAATATGTTACCTGACGCCGCGTTGCAGCGGCTGTTCAAGGCATGCGTCCAGCTCTATGCCCAGAAAGTCGATGGCGGCAATCCGATTACGCCGTGCGGCAATAGCCGCGACCTCAGCGCCACCAGCGTCATGCTCACGGCGTCGGGACTCCTCAAAGGCGCCAATCTCGAACTGTTCGAACTCGGCATGTGGCAGAGTTTTTCCGGTCCGCGCTAACGAGACCGATGGCCGGTTCTTGCGGCATTGCCCTTTGGCGGTAGATCACGATTTGCGGCTCGCGCTTTATTCCGCGATGATATACGGCATCTCATAATGCCGGATATAGATTGACTCACGCGCCGCTGGCTTTATGAGTGGGCTGCCGCCGGAAAACGGCGCCAACAATCTGGACATAATCTCGCGCGATCACGCCCGCGACATTTCTGCCGGTCAAGCCGATTAAGCCAAATGGGATTCGCGCATGGCGCGGCGCAAACCCGGGTAGGAGAGTGACTTCATGTCGACCGGTAATACGCTCAATGGCGCCCAGGTTATTGTCGACTATCTAATTCAGGAAAAAGTGCCGCAAGTTTTCGGGCTGTGTGGGCATGGCAATATCCAGTTCATCGACGCGCTTTATGAGCGCTCCTCCGAGATCAAGGCCATCTCCACGCATCACGAGAGCGTCGCCGGCTTTATGGCGGATGTTTATTACCGCGTGTCCGGACGGCCGACCGCGACCTTCACCTCGTGTGGCCCAGGCTCGGCCAATCTGCCGATCTCGCTTGCGACCGCCTATCTCGACTCGGTGCCGTTCCTGGCGGTGACCGGCAATGTGCCGACCAGCCAGTTCAACCGCGGCGCATTCCAGGAAATGTACCGGCAAAATCAGGCCGACTTTCCCTCGACAGTGCGCAGCCTCTGCAAGCGGGTGTTCCAGCCAACGCGCGGTGACATGGTGCCGCTCGCGGTGCGGCAGGCCTGGAAGACCATGGTGACAGGCCGGCCCGGGCCGGTGGTGCTGGATGTGCCCTACGATGTGTTCGTGGAATCGGCCGCCGAGGAGGCGCCAAACGCAAAGGCCTGGAACGGCAATATTTCAAGCCGTTGCGGCGCCGATCCCGAGGGTGTCGTCAAAGCCGTCGATATGCTGCTCGGCGCCGAACGGCCCGTCATCTTTGTGGGCCAGGCCATTCGCCACGGTGGCGCGGCGCAAGAACTCCTGCAGCTTGCCGAACGTTTGCAGATCCCGGTGGCGGCTTCGATGAGTGGGCTAGGGGCCATCGACACCCATCATCCGCTTGCGCTCGGCATGGTCGCGCGCGGCGGCCACTACCAGGCCAACCACGCCACGCGCCAGGCCGACGTGTTGCTGTCGCTCGGCGCGCGTTTCGACGACCGCACTTCGAGTTCGTGGATTCCGGGATATTCCTTCACCATTCCGCCGACCAAACTCATTCACGTCGATATCGATCCGGACGAAATCGGCCGCAATTATCCGGTGGCGCTTGGCCTGATGGCCGATGTCCGCACATTCCTGCGCCAGGTTCTGGCCGAACTCGATCGGCGCAAGGACCTGACAAAGCAGGCCGAGGCCCGCAAGAAATGGCTTGGCCAAATCGACGGCTATCGCAAGGAGTGGGACAAGCTCGTCGCGCCGGGCTTTACCGACGACACGCAGCCGATCAATCCGCAACGCGCGGCGATTGAGATCCAGAGGGGCCTGCCCGACGATGCGATCATGGTCAGCGACATCGGCGTGCATCACAACTGGCTGCTCGGCTACACCAAGCCACGCCGCCCGGATTCGCTGATCGGCTGCATGGCCTTCGGCTCCATGGGCTTTGGCGTTGCCGGCGTCCTGGGCGCCAAGTTTGCCGCGCCCGACCGGCCCTGCGTTTCGGTTTGCGGCGACGGAGCGTTTTTTATGCAGGCCAATGTTCTGGGCACGGCGGTCGAATATAATCTTCCGGTCGTCTGGGTGGTTTGGAACAATTACGCCTATGCCTCGATTCGCGGTCTGCAGCGCGGTTATCTCGACGGGCGCGAGCTTGCGACCGACTTCCACAATCCAACGACCGGCGAGCGCTATAATCCGGATTTCGCCGCCATGGCGCGCTCCTGCGGTGTCGAAGGCGTGCGCGTCGACCGGGCCGGCGATTTGGCGCAAGCCATCAAGAAGGGCATTGCCGCCAACAAGCCCTATCTCATCGATGTCGACATCGCCGCCGACATCAATCCGGCTGGCGCCGGCGTGTGGGAATTGCCGGGGCTCGGCATCAGCAAGCCGGCCATCGGCACGCGATACCAGCCTTGATGTGAGACGTCAGATGACCAGCGCGCCACCTTCGAGATAAATGATCGACCCCGTTGCAAAGCCGATGTCCATGAACGCCAAAATTTGCTTTGCGATGTCATTGCCGCTGCCGACTCGCCCGACGGGCAGCGCCGCCGCGGTCTTGGCCAGCATCTCGCGGCGTGCCGCTTCCGGCATAGCCGCGCGGATCGGGGTGTCGATAATGCCGGGCGAAACGCAATTGACGCGCACCGGCGCCAATTCCAACGCCAGCGCCCGCGTCAGCGATTCGATGGCGCCGTTTGCGGCACCGACGATGGCGGAATTGGGCCGGGGCCGGATGCTCAGAAAGCCCGAGACCAATGTGAGCGAACCGCCGGCGCGGATTTCGGCCGCGCGTGCCACCCGCCACGGGCCCCAGAATTTGCCTTCCATGGTCGCACGCACGTCTTCCATGGCCACGGTCTTGAACGGGCCGGTGCGCAACTGCGCCGCGGTGACCACGACATGATCGACCGGACCGCATTGCTTGAAAAGCGCAACGACGCTCTCGTCGTTGGTGACATCGGCAGCAATCCCCGTCGCGCCTATCTTTTTCGCCGCTGCCGCCACGCGCTCGGCGTTGCGCGAAGCGATGACGACTTCGGCGCCTTGCGCCTTGGCCAATTCGGCCGTCGCAAGACCGATGCCGGAGGAGCCTCCAACGACGACGACTTTTTTCCCTGTAAGCATCTTGCCGAATTCTCCGGTTTCTTGCGACGGCGCACTAAACCACGCCGTGCCGGGCACAACAATATCGCTATAGATTTCATAGGGAGAAATGGCGCGCGCATTGCCAGCCAGGGCGCTCTCGCGCTACTAGGCTTCACCGACGTCGATCAAATCCAGTAGTTGAGGTTCGAAGAGCGTCATGAGTACAGCGTTACCCCAATCCGCGGATGTCATCGTCGTCGGCGGCGGCAATGCGGCCTTTTGCGCAGCCCTCGCCGCGCAAGAGCAAGGCGTCTCGGTCCTGGTGCTCGAGCGCGCGCCGGAAGACGAGGCCGGCGGCAACAGCCGCTTCACCGCTGGCGCATTCCGCTGTGTTTATGACGGCGTCGAGGATCTGCGCAATTTGATGCCGGACCTGACCGACGAAGAAATTTCGAAATCCGATTTCGGCACCTACACGGAAGAAAAATTCTTCGACGATATGGGCCGCATTACCGAATATCGCACCGATCCAGACTTGTGCGAAATCCTGATCAAGCGCAGCAAAGCGACCATGCTATGGATGCGCGACAAGGGCGTGCGCTTCATGCCGATCTGGGGCCGTCAGGCCTATAAGATCAACGGCATGTTCAAATTCTGGGGCGGTCTGACGGTGGAATCCGTCGGCGGCGGGCCGGGCCTGGTCGATGCACTGACCAAGATCGCGAAGAAGAGCAACGTCAACATCGTCTACGGCGCCCGCGCCTTCGAACTCATCGCCGACGACGATGGCGTCAAGGGCGTCCGTGTCAAGCATGAGGGCAAGACCTCGGTCGTGAACTGCAAATGCGTGGTGCTTGGCTCCGGCGGTTTTCAGGCCGATGCCGAAATGCGCACGCGCTATCTCGGCCCCGGCTGGGAACTCGCCAAGATCCGTGGTTCGCGCTTCAACACCGGCGACGGCATTAAGATGGCGCTGGCGATTGGCGCGCAGCCGACTGGCAATTGGTCGGGCGGCCATGCGGTCGCCTGGGACCGCAACGCGCCGGAAACCGGCGATTTGACGGTCGGCGACAACTTCCAGAAGCACTCCTATCCGTGGGGCATTATGATCAATGCCAATGGCGAGCGCTTCCTCGACGAGGGTTCCGACTTCCGCAACTACACGTATGCAAGAAACGGCCGCATCATCCTGATGCAGCCCAAGCAGTTCGCCTACCAGGTGTTCGACAACAAGATCATCCCGATGCTGCGCGATGAATATCGCATCAAGCGGGTTACAAAGGTACGCGCCAACACGCTGGAAGAGCTTGTCCAGAAGATGGAAGACGTCGATCCGGTGAAGGCGCTGGCGACCATCAAGGAATATAACAAGGCGGTGATGACCGACGTGCCGTTCGATCCCAACGTCAAGGACGGACGCGGCACTAAGGGGCTCGCCATTCCGAAATCGAACTGGGCCAATACCGTCGATGAGCCGCCATTCGAAGCCTACGCCGTCACCTGTGGGCTGACGTTTACCTTCGGCGGTCTCAAGATCGACACCAGCGCCCGTGTTATAGATTCCGATGGCGTGCCGATCGCCGGGCTGTTTGCCACCGGCGAACTGGTCGGCGGCATTTTCTATTTCAATTATCCCGGCGGAACCGGCCTAATGAACGGCGCGGTATTCGGTAAAATTGCCGGCACCACCGCCGGTGAGCGCGCCAAGCAAATGCCTGATCGGCAAGTGCAGGAGTAAATCGAATGCTGCGGGTGATTTCGATACTGTCGCTAATGTTTTTGGTGGCTGCGCCGGCGTGGGCGCAGAAATATCCCGATCATCCAGTACGGGTCATCGTCGGTTACGCGGCCGGCAGCGGCCCGGACATACAGGCGCGCACCATCGCAGCCCAACTGGGCGCCGATCTGGGACAAAACTTTTTTGTCGAAAACCGACTGGGCGCCAACGGCACGCTCGCCACGCGTTTGGTTGTGCAAGCGACGCCGGATGGATATACGCTGCTGTTTTCATCGAACGGCATCGCGCCGACGCCTTACATCTACAAGAACCTCGGCTATGACATTTTCACCGATCTCAAGCCGATCGCGACGCAAGGCATTCTCGATGGCTTGCTGATCCTGGTCGACGCCAAGTCGGACATCAAAACGCTGCAGCAGTTGATCGCCCATGCCAAGAAGGAGCGCGTGCTGTACGGGTCGCCCGGCGTCGGCAATGGCCTGCATCTGGCCACCGAACTGTTCAGCAAAGCGGCCGGCATCAAGATGCAGCACGTGCCTTACAAGGGTGCGTCGGAGGTAATGACCGGCATGCTTGGCGGCAGCGTCGAAGTGATGTTCGTGACGCCGCCGTCGGTCATGGGCCTGCTCAAGGACGGCCGCGTGCGCGCGCTGGGCTTTACCGGCACCAAGCCGTTTCCGCCGTTCCCCGACGTCCCGCTGGTGAAGGACATCGTGCCCGGTTTCGAGCCGATCGGCTCCTGGGGCATGTTCTTTGCGCCGGCCAAGACGCCGGACGTTATCGTTGACAAGCTCAACGTGGCAATCCACGCCGCCCTGTTGAAACCGGCGGTGGCGAACACCATGCAACGCGACGGCTACATCCCTGACAATCGCAATCCGGCCGAGACAGCCGCCTTCTTCCGCAAGGAAGTCGAAGCGACCGGCGACGCGGTGAAGGCCGCCGGCATCGAACCGAATTAGCCTAATGCTTCCAATGGCTTGCCTGACGCGGTCACTGGCTTGGCGCTAATCAGCACGAAGGCGACGATACAGGCTTCGCTGCCCCTGTTAATCCAATTGTGGATAGTGCCACGCTGTACCAGCACGTCGCCGGCCTTGAGCTTCACCACCACCTTGTCGTTGAGTTCCATCTCGATTGCGCCGGAGATGACCACGGCATAATCGATCGAGTCGGTGCGGTGATTGCGCGGCGTTACGCCCGGCGCGTAATGCACGATGCGGAACACGGTGCCGCCTTCGACCGTGGTCTTAAACGAGGCCGAAGTCGGATCCGTAAAACCATCATTGTCGACCGGGAAGCCCTTGGTAGACCAGACCACACAAGATGATGCACCGGGGCGGTTGGAAATGACGTTCTTAGCGATCTCGTCGATCTCGACTATTGCGCGGCCGTCGGCGGTGTGTCCGGTAACGACGCGGCGAATTTGCAGGCTCATGGCAAATTTCCTTCCCAGTTTATTGTTGGCTTGAGGAATTTATTTTCGTCAGCGTGTTTATTCGCCTTCCTTCGGGATGGCGCGGTCGAAGATAGCGAATGCCGCCGCCAGCACGCAGCCGGCGATGATACCGGTGGTGAGATCGAACAGTAACGTGAGGCCAAAGGTGGCGATCAGCACCAGCGCCGTGCGCCAGTCGTGCAGCAGTTTCCAGAACTCCTTCTTCTCGGCCATGTTCCAGCAGACCACGACCAGCACACCCGCCAGCGCCGCCAGCGGAATGAAACTCGCCAGCGGCGCCGCGACCAGCATGAACAGCAGAACAAAGGCCGAATGCAAAATTCCGGCGACCGGGCTTTTCGCGCCGGCACGAATATTAGTAGCGGTGCGTGCGATGGTTCCGGTGACGCTGATGCCGCCGAAAAATGCCGAGGCGACATTGGCGATGCCCTGCGCCACCAATTCCATATTGTAGCGATGCTTGCGTCCGGTCATGCCGTCGGCGACCTTGGCGGAGAGCAGGCTCTCAACGCCGCCCAGCAGCGTGAACGAAAATGCAGCCGGCAAAATCTCAATAAAGAGCGACGACGTAAACTCCGGCAGCCGCGGCGCCAAAAGCCCATGGGGGATCTCGCCAAAATGGCTGCCGATGGTTTCGATCGGCAATTTGAACAGCAGCGTCGCGGTCGACGCGGCAACGACCGCGATCAGCATGCCGGGCCAATTTGGGCGCCACCATCGCAACGTGAATATCAGCGCCGCCGATCCGGCGCCGACGGCCAAGGCGGCCGCGCTCAAGCTCGGCAACGCAACGGCCAGCACGGCAAGCTTTGGAAAGAACGGACCTGGCTCAGCGCCTGTAAGCTTGAGCCCGCAAAGATCCTTGAGCTGGCTCGCGAGAATAGTTACGGCGATGCCGCAGGTAAAACCGACCGCTACCGCGTGCGGAATGTAGCGAATGAATGAGCCTAGCCGCGACAGCCCGATCAGCGTCAGCATCAGGCCTGAGAGGAGCACCGCCAGTAACAGTCCCTCGATGCCGAACTTGGCAACGGTCGCTGCTACCAGAACGATGAAAGCGCCGGCCGGCCCGCCGATCTGGTAGCGGCTGCCGCCTAGAGCGGAAACGAAAAACCCGCCGACCACCGCCGTATAAAGTCCCCGTCCCGGCGCAACGCCGGAGGCAACCGCGATGGCCATCGACAGCGGCAAAGCGACAATGGCCACGGTCACCGCTGCCACTGCGTCCTTGCGCAAAGCCGCAAGGCTATAGCCCTCGCTCAGCATTGAAATGAGTTTGGGCCGATAGTGATGGGCTGTGGCGGAACCGTCAGGCATTGTGAAAGGGCCGATCAAGGTGAGGGTAACCCTTACCCCAGCCCTCTCTACGCTACCAGCGGCTTGGCCGCCCGTATTTTATGCCGTCGCCCTGGCGTTGATTTTGACGCTTTCGGCGCGTTTGAGAAATTCTGTGAAAATCTTGGCCACGCGCGGTTCGGCGGCGCGCCACTCCTGGCGGTCCCAATCCTTGCGCAATTGGTTGTCGGCAAGCTTCTCGACCACGTCCTCATGCAACTCGCTGTTGGGAATGAGCAAGGCTGCCTTGCGCGCGGTCGCCGGTGTGTGGATCACGTCGTTGCCGGCGATCAGGCAGGCCGGCGCCTTGATCGCATTGAGATCGGCTTCGCTGGCGCCGACCATCGGCAGTTTCGCCGCGGTAAGGAAGGCTTCGCGCCATTTCGTCATCACCTCGATAAAGTCGTCGACGTTGGTCGATAAAATGCGCTCGCGGTTTTCCGACCGTGCCGCGATGCATTCGGCGAAGTGCTCGGACTCCGCGACGGCTTTCATGCCGCCCGCGCGCGCGATGGTGATAAATTGCCCGTAGTAGTTTTCGGCGAGGCGATCGACCGCTTCCTGTCCGCCAGTGACGCGCCACAGCAACAGGCCGCGCAGTGCTTGCGGGTGCCGGATCGCGAACAGGATGGCGAGGCGCGCGCCGGCCGACGAGCCGCCGACATAAATAGGCAGCGCGTCGAGTCGTTTTGCGAGTTCATAAAGATCGTCGGCCCAGATTTCATGCTCGGAGCCGGTGCCGTCGAAAGCCACGTCGGACGCGCCACAATTGCGCCGGTCGTGCAGTAGAACGCGATAGCCCGCAGCCGCGATCGCTTTCGACATATTCACCAGTTCGCCGTAAGGCCGGCGGCTGCCGGGGGTGAGCGCGATCCAAGGACCGGAATTTCCGACCACGAGGTAATTGATATGAACACCGCGCACCACGGCTTCCGGCATTCGCTGCTCCCGATTTTACAAAGCACTTCTGCAACAGCGTGAGCGGGCCTGCAAGTAGCCGGCACGGGTGGCGTCAGTTCGGTTTGGGTTTTGGCTTGTGCTTGATACGCCGTGGTGGCGGTGGCGGCGGAGGCGGCGGGGGCGGCGGAGCGACTTTGATCGCGGTTGCTGAGCATGTTGCCGACGACCAGCAGGAAAAGGAGAAACCCTCGTTTCGACAAGCCAGACCGACAATGCCATTGCCGCCGCGACGGAATGTTATGGCAATAAGTCTGTCGGTGACTTCCTCACGTGTGCCGCCGCATGCTGCGGCGGTAATTTGGTCGATGGGGGTGCTAAATGGAGGCGGCGCTTCGTAAATTTTGACATTTTGCCGCGCCATGTTCATGTCCTCGGCAGGCTCTGGCGGTGGCAAACTTGTACATCCGCCCACTACTGCAATTGTTGCAAGTGTCGTCGCCGTGGCTATCAGTTTACGCATTACTACTCCCCCTATACTCCCTGGGCATAATCGCCTAAAGCGATAATCTTGGCAATGCGGGGGCCTAGGTGGCCGGACCGCGGGCCTTGGCGGCCAGCTTTTTGTCGATTCGCGCCATGTCGACAACCATGCGTTCATGCGTGCCGTTGCCGATTTCCTCGATTTCATCGCGCGCGGTGACGGTAAATTCGATGCGCCGGCCGTCGACTTTGGTGACCACGGCTTCGGCCGTGACGCGATGGCCGACCGGCGTTGCGGCCAGATGGCGTACATTAACCACAGTGCCAACCGCGCTCTCGCCCGGGTCGAGGTAGTCGCGCACCGCATTGAGCGCGGCGTTCTCCATGGCGGTCACCATCATGGGCGTAGCAAAGACCTTTGGCAGCGATACGTCCTTGAACTGGTTGGCGAGATGGGCCGGCATTACGCGCAGCGAATAGGTGCCTTTCGCTCCGATCGGTATCGTGCGCATGCCCTAGCTCCCAAACTCGCGTATACGATTGATCGCCGGCGCCAAGATTACCAGGAGAATTCCGCACAACGCGATCGGCAAGAATGCGAGTGCCGCGACGCCGCTGAGGTCCCATAAAAATCCGCTGACGATCGGCACAATCACCGCGCAACTATAGCTGATTGTGAACATGGCCGCGGTCACTCGATGAACCTCTTCCGGCTGACTGAGCAACGGCGGCAGCGCCAGTACCAGAATGAGAATCGCAGCCGCGGCAAAGCCTTGCAGCGTCGCGGCCGCCACGACCCAAGCACCGGTGCAGAATACAATGCCGCCGGTCGCGATCAAACAGAGCAGCCCGCAAGCCACATAGGGCCATGCCTTGCGTTCCAACCGCCCAGCGACAGCAAGTAGAATGAACGACGCCGGCAATTGGCCGATATTCAACCCGGTGAGAGCGGAACTTATCCACTCGCTTTCCCCGTGACTGCGAAGGTAATCGGGCAAAAAGGCGTTGGTGGCAAAATAGGTGGCATTGATGGTACCGAGCATGATGCCAAGCCGCCAGATCAGCGCATTGCTCCAATCCGGCCACCAGCGCCGGCGTGCCGTCGACGACCCGCTGGCGGCGGTAGGCCGCGGTGCCAACACCATGACCAAGCCGGCAATGACGGCGACCGGCACACTCCAACTTACAAAGCCCCACTGCCAGCTGCCGCCGACCATCGGCAGCACCAGCGAAAGCATCAACGCCACGGGCAAGATTTCTCCGATCAATAGTCCGTTGGTGTAGACCGCGGTGGCAAAGCCGATGCGGTTGGGCAGCCATGCGCGCACCGCCGGTGGCATCGTTACCTGCATGATCGCAACCCCGGCGCCCATGGCGATGGTCATGGCATAGAGCCATGCAATATCCGGCAGGGCTCCGCGCAGCGCGCCACCGATCGCGGTGATGCTAAGGCCTACGACTAAGGCGACGCGCACCCCGAGACGGGCGATCAGCAGTGATCCGGGAACGGCGGCTACGGCGAACAGCATCGACGGCAAGCCGGTGAGGATACCGATCTGGGTCGCGTTCAAGTTAAGGTCGTCGTGGATCAGCGGAATGACCGGTGGAACGGCTAATATGGTCAGCCGCAGTCCAGCGCCTGCTAGCCAAAGCAATATGAGCGAGGTCAGCAGGCGCCCCCGCTGTGGCGCGACACTCTTGTCATTCATAAATTTAGTCCGGCATTGTAGAGGCGTGGCGATAACATACATTGCGGCGCCTTACATGCACCCCAATCGGCCAGTCTGTCATAATGGAAAGTGTGGTGTGCGTGGATTGAGTGTGAATTCGTATTATGTTTTCGGCACTTAGGCAGAGCCGGACAACGCCACATCATCCCGTCCTTTGTACTTATGAATCGACTATTTGTCGATTAGGGTAAGAGCTCCCTTCGTGCTGCGATTGTCGACTAAGTGCCGATATTGTTGCAAAAGTCGGCAGCCCGCTCCAAGTGAGCAACTTTAGAATCCAACGAGCGCACCGTTTGAATCAATCTTGCGCAACGCATCTAATTCTTGAATCAATGTTGCATGCCAGGATACGAAAATTCTTTTTGCAACAGTATCTGCCGGAAGCGGACATTGGCGACAACGTGCTATATTCGCCGGGCATGCCCCGCGTCCTTTCCGCCATTGTCGCGTTGATGCTGTGCGCGCCCGCTTTCGCGATCACCGGCCATGCGCCGCCGGCCGCGGGCTTTGCGGCACGTTCCATCGTGATGCTGGTGGATGGGCGCGGCGACCTGTGCACCGGCACTGCGATTGCGCGCGATTTGGTGCTCACCGCCGCGCATTGCGTCACGCGCGCGATCGATTACCAGGTCAGGGTCTACCAGACCGGCCAGTCGATTGCTGTGCGCGGCATCGCCAAACATCCGCAGTTTAATTTCGAAAACTATAGCGCCAGCCGCGCCACCGCCGACCTGGCGCTCATTAAGCTGGCAGTGCCGCTGCCCGGCAGCATCGTGCCGGCCACGCTTGCCGGCCCGCGCCGCGTCGGTGTGGGCGAGACCTTGACCATAGCGGGCTTTGGCGTCACCGCCGATGGCACCGCGAACGGCCTCGGCATCTCGCGCATGGCCGCGCTCGCCGTCACCGGCAAGCCCGGCTCTTTGCAAATTCGTCTATTTGATCCGGCGACGCGCAATCAGCTACAAGGTCTCGGCGCCTGCGTCGGTGACAGCGGTGCGCCCGCTTTCGACGGCGACAAAGTAACCGGCGTAGTGAGTTGGTCAACCGCTCCCAACGACGAAGAAGGCTGTGGAGGGCTGACCGGCGTTACTCCATTATTGATTTATCGCGGATGGATTGTTGAAACTGCGCGAAAGTTCAACTCATCGATCGTGCCGTAACGTATAATTTTCTCCAGCCGTCATTCGAAGCCAGAAAAAGTAGCGAATGCATCGAGCGGCTCTCGCGACGACCTCCATTGATTGATCGGGGCGTTGTCGTCTGCGTAACCCAACGCCATTCCTGAATAGACCATGAGATGATCCGGAAGTTCGAGAAAGCTACGAACAGTTAGGTTAAACGACACCCAGGCTTGTTGGGGGCACGTGTGCAAGCCGAACCCGCGCGCCAACAGAGCGACCGTCTGTAGATACCCACCGATGTCGGCCCATTGCGCCGGGCCGTGCGACTTTTCGCGCGCAAAGAACAAAGCGACCGGCGCGCCAAAGAACTGATAATTATGCGCAAACTGACGATAGCGCGCGGGTTTATCGTCGCGTGGGATACCAATCGATTTGTAGAGCGCCTCACCGACCACGAAACGTCGAGTTTTATAGGGCTCGGTCAAAGGCTCAGGATAGATCGTATAGTCAGTACCTTCACCTTTCGGTAATTCGGCCGCCATGCGCGGGGCCAACAACGCTTTAAGTTCCTCGACGCGCTTGCCGGCAATAGTAAAAACGCGCCAGGGCTGCATGTTGCCAGCCGACGGCGCGCGCGCCGCGCCTTCGACAATTTCCCGAACGATACGCTCAGGAACTGGCTTAGATAGAAATGCACGACACGAATAACGCGTCGCAACGGCCTCGCGCACATCCATTGTCTCTACTTCTCCTGGAAGCATTTCAAGTTGGCTGAGCTACTAAAGTGAAAGTCGAATTCGACTTTTATTTTACCTCATTATTTTCACATTATTACACTCGATGTTTGCTTTCGTCGCCATGTCTTATTTCTGCCACCTGTTCGCTTAGTTCGGCGAAGGTGTGTGGTCGCTATTCCGATTCAGATTTATGTTTGCCGCGATATTTGACTGCTCGTTCGCTTGGCCAATGATAAGCTGGATTCTCGACACACATGGAGCCCAGGCCGCGGGCGGATTCCATGCACTGGGCCCGGCTGACAAAGCCACAACTAACCGCACCGGCGCCTTCTTGACCGCCGGCATACTGGATACAAAACGGATATTGGGTTTCGGCGCGCGCCTGTGTAGCGAAGGTGGCAAGACCGGCGAGTAGTACAACGGCAAGCGTTACGGGAATTCGTTTCGACATGATCGACTCCTTTGTTTTTCCGTTCTGATTTAACGCTGCGTAGTGTTTTGCAGTTGTCCTTAACCCGCCGTAGCGGCCGCCAGAAATGTATCTTGTATAGCTGTTCCGGCTGCGAAAAATGACGGCCGAGCAGCGATTGTCGGCGAAGTGCTGCCAAATGCAGACAATTAGGTTTTACTGACAGACTCCGACATAAGCGCCTTCGAGCGTTACTTCCGAATCCGCGATCGGCTGATTTCCCATCCAACTCTTAGTTGAGATGACAGCTGTGTAGCGGAGCGGACTGAAAAAAGTAAATTCAGCGGCAGAGTCCATATTGATCTGTCCCCTGCATTCTAACCTCCAAGTCAATTTTTGTTCAGATTTTGTATATTGAGTACGTTCGCAGGTCGTATTGATACCTCCGAACCGCGGAGAAAACGTATCCACAAGGTTGCTGGCTTGCTCGGCGGTGAGGCAACGCGAGTTTGTCTGAGGCGGCAGCCTCATTCCGTTGTTCAGCACCACGGTTGTGATCCTCCATAGACCGGGCTGAACGCCATCTGCCGCCATCAATGGTGTCGTTGTGAGACCGACACAAATTGCCGCTATTACAACTACAGCCCTCATAGAAAGCCAAACCTCGCAAAGTCAAAAGCTATGACAGAGAAATCGGGACCGCAATCGGGCTTTTACCAATGCGATCAGCGGCAGGCCAATGTCCGCTCTTATCTGCCGACCAATAGGTTGTGTTGCCGCGATTGTGCGCTAAACGCCAGGAACCGACATCGCACAAGTGGCTGACGCCGATCGCAGACCGCCAGGGCGGCTGGCCTGTCAATCTGACAAAAGCGGTGCAGCCGGAATCTTTGCCAAGGCCGATTTGGTAGTTGTCCGCGCCGTACTCAATTTGTGAGCTGCCACGACATACCAAGGTTCAGTTTTGAAGTTTCTCTTTCGAGCGTTCGTTTTGGGAATCACTCGCCCCGCCTCACTCGCTCCTTTCGCACCCCCGTACCCTATACGATCACGATTTGGCATCACACCCGCAATACGCGACTGCCATCCCAGAGAACTTATGTGCCCGAGTGAGTTCGGACAAGGCCAAAGGAATCGGCGACTGAAGTGGTCCGGCGTTTATGGAAATACTATTTGTAGATTTGTCTTTCTTCGTTTTAATTGACGCGTGCGCTCAATGTCGCCTAGGACTATTGTCATTGTCCGAGCGGCATTAATCCTCCACTACTGCACAAACCCGCGCCTAATCAGCGCGGTTTTTTTTGGATATAAACGACCGGCTGAGGCTGCTTAAAAAAGAAGCCCCGGTGGTTTTACCAGGGTCTCCCTGTTTAGTCCGGGGCTCACCCCAGCCGGAGTCCGCTCTGGTCCAACAGCTGAGAAACGCATGGGGCTACTGATTTGTCCGGCAGCCAACAACGGACATCGCACCAATAATCCGCCGCTAAATGAAGAGATCGCCAACAGAGACGGCCTAAACGAAAGACCGCCTCACGGCGGCCTCCCAGATTTTAAACTTTTTGCGATCACGACTCGGATTAGTGATGATGGTGTCCACCGCCGCGTCCGCCGCGTCCGCCGCGACGCCCGCCGCCGCGCCAGCCGTGCCAACCGATGCCGCCACCCCAACCGAATCCCTGACGGAATGCGTAACCGCACCAATACCAGCCGGGTCCTTGCCAGCCATTGTCGT